>Ga0247610_10000292_pt1 | contig 78164 bp, 105 predicted proteins | sample 174DNAGHGhighgp2_FD_193483 | JGI IMG/M metagenome (GOLD analysis project Ga0247610, IMG submission 193483) | Sheep rumen microbial communities from Palmerston North, Manawatu-Wanganui, New Zealand - 1742 DNA GHGhigh gp2 | ecosystem: Host-associated > Mammals > Digestive system > Stomach >...
ATTGTACTGGATGATAATGGCCTTGCTATTTATTCTAGTAGAAATATTACTGTTGGCGTTATGGGAAAAACCTCTATAGAGGGTACCGATGAAACAGTAAATATTTCCTCTGGTTTTGAATTAAATAGTCAAGGCGACTTTACTGTTGTAACTAAAGAAACTAATGGAGCAAAAACCGGCGCGATTAAATTTTATAGATATAATAATGAAAATAAGTTAACAGCTGGTGTGGTTATTGATGGTGATGGATTTACTGTAAATACCGGCGGTGCTTTTAATGTACAAAGCAATAATTTTATTTTAAATAGTGAAGCGACCGGTAGTCAGCCCTTGATGAGCATTATGAGAACTAATAATGGTGTTACTTCTGGATTACAATTCGCGGCGAATGGTACTTTAACTATTACTGGCGAAATTAATGCTACTTCTGGTTGGATTGGTAATAAAAATGACGGATGGTATATTGGGAAAAATACACTAAAAGATTCTAGTGGTAATTCCTATTATGTTGGATATATAGGTAGTAATTCAGATGATAGAAAAGCATCTATTGGAATTAGAAATACGCCAAATAATGGTGATGCTAATTTTAAAAACTTTCCAGCGTTATGGATTGGCGGCACATATGATGAAAATCAAGAACCAGTCGCACAAAATAATGCTTCTCTTAATGCTCTTTTTAGAGTAAATTCTGATGGTAAATTGCATGCTGAAGGTGCATATATAAAAGGAACAATAGAAGCGACTTCTGGTTGGTTTGGTACCGCAGCAGGCTTTCATATTGGGCCTAATGGCACAGGAGCTTTTATTGGAAATAATTCAAATATAAAGCAGGCAACTTTTGGATTAGATACTACTGCAGCTGCGTGGCCTGCTTTTTGGCTAGGTGGAGTGAGATCTATAGATGATAAAACAATAAATCCGAGTTTGCCTTTTTATGTAACTGGACAAGGGAAGTTGTATGCCTCTGGGGCTACCATTGGTGGCAGTACTAATATTAATACTACTGGAAATATTCAGATGAGCGGTGGAGAGTTTTCAGTTTCAACTTCGGTTAATTCTATTGTAATGAACACAAATGGTGTTAAATTAACCGCGAATTCTGATGCTGGTAAAGATAATAGCAAAATTATAATTGACGCTGCCACTATTCTATTTCGACCAAATGAACGAGCAGATTCAAAAGACAAATTTTTCAGAGTTTATGTGGATTCAACACAAGATAATGATGGTCCTGTAGGCATGTATGGCGCTTCTCGAGTACTATGGTTCCGTACAACGGGAAATTACCTTTCAAATCACAAGGCATGGCAAATTATTCAAGTTTTGCTAAGTGACAAAGGCTGGACGCCAAGCGAATAAAAACCCCTCTCTCCCGAGAGGGGTTTTTCTTTTTTTATTCCACAAACGCCTCAATATTATAGACTTGCGCTGGCGTTAGTTCAATATCGCCCATATCATCAAGATTTAACTTATCAGCGTTAATTTCAATTTCAGTATTAAGCAAATCATTTAGCTCATTATTACATTCAGTAATCTTATCCTGTTGAAGAATAATATTTCCTTCTTCAGTTTGCTTCATTTCACCGTTTTCATCTCGTTCTGCATACTTTTCAATAATAATTCTGCGAGACTCGTCAAAAGTAGCACTTTCCTTATCAAGTTCCCTAATTAGGCGAGCCACTCTAAAAGCCGTCTTAATAGGCAATGCCTTCATACTAATCTCGCGGAAAATCTGAACATTATTTAGAATATCATTTAAAGTAACTTGAATCATATATCTTCACCCCATGTAGATTGTTTAGATTTTATATAATTACAAAAATATTTACCAATACAGATAGCATCTGCTTCATCTTGTGTACATTTTTGTTTGTACCATAATTCAACTTTATCTTGCGCTTGGCGCTTTTTATTTTCGCGCCCTTTTCCATCACCTACACCGCAATACTTGCGCCATTCACTTGAATAACATAAATCGTGCGCAACACCTTTTTCAAATAAAGTGTCTAAAATTACTCCTTGTAAATTAGCAAGTACACGATACATTTCAACCTGATATTTTCCGTTGCTACCAAAGGATTGGAGTTGTATATTTTCCACTCCTACAAAATCAGGTTCCCATGCTTCAAGCGCGGCTTCAAGCCAATGTTTAATTTCGTTAATGCGGTCGGTTGCTTCTTTACTTTCATCGGCGTGGTAAGTGCCATAACTTACTAGTGTTCCATTATCATAAATAGAATAACCGCTAATTTTTGTTGCGGCATCAAGCGCAAGAATACGATATGTGTCAATCTTCTTGATTGGCACTTTATTTTTTTTGACTTTGTATGGATCACCCGCAAGACATTCTTCACAAACTGGATGCTTTCGCCATTGCCCGTAGCTAATGAATTGCGTGTGACCTTCTGGACACCTCATTTCTAATTCTGTATTTAAGTTTTTATAAGAAGTGCTAATCAGTTTCCAGCCTTCTTCTTCAAGATGATTGGAAACTGAATAGACATTTATTGCCATAAATTACTTACCGGTGGAACCAAACCCGCCCTCTCCACGGTCACTAGCAGGTAGAATATCAACTACATCAGCCTTGAACTTATAGGAAGGCATAACGAGCATTTGTGCCACACGGTCTCCAGCTTTAATTTCATAATCAGAATCAGAAAGATTGTCATATAACACGCCAAGCTGGCCTCTATATTCACTATCAATAATACCAACACTATTTGATAGGCGATTTTGTGTCTTGGCTCCAATACTAGAACGCGGGAAAATCATAGCCATCCAGCCCTCTGGGAGAGCGATATGGACACCTGTACGAATCATATTGCTGAATGTGTGCGCGGGAAGAGTCATATTATCTGCAGCATAAAGGTCAGCGCAAGCATCTGTTTCGTGTGCGTAGGTTGGAACGATAGCGCCCTCATCCAACTTGATTGGTAGAACAATATTATAGTTATGATATTGCGCTAATGCCTTATCAAAAATATCATAAAAAATTGAAAAGATACCGTCAAAAATTTTGCGCTTGCGTTCAGAGGCCTTTAGTTCATCAATTGCTTCATTGATAGCAATCTTGGATGACTCAACCATTTCCTTTGCGGCGGAACGCGTAAGCCCTTCTTCATCAAAGTTCTTTAGCATCTCTTTAACAGACTCATCACGAATCTTATCAGTAAATGCGCCGGTAATCATTCCAACAATAACATCTATATTTTCATCAGTTAGGTTTTCTTCGGGAATGGCCATAATTTGTTCAATGGCATCCATAACTGGCTGTAAATTAGTATCGTTAGTAAGCATATCTGCTAGATTAGAAAAATCATTTTCCATTTTATTCTCTCCTTATTCTGTGAAAGTTCTCTCTACAGTTACGATAGCCCAACTATCAATAATCTCGCCCTTGGACTTCTTGTTCTTTAGAACATAGCCAGACTTTGTTAGAGAGTAACCTTCAGTATTTTGATTATTCTTATATTCTTCAATTAGGCGAACAGCCTCTTCTTCGTCCTCAACACGAAAAGTATCAACAGTCTTTAGTAGCATCTTCATAATTTTCATTCTCCTTTTTCTCATTTAGTTCTCGTAGATTTTCAATTAGATTTATATAATTAAGCTTTTTAGCTGTTTCTGAAATAGTTCCCATTTTCGCGCGGCCAGATTTACCAAGTTTCTTTGCAAATGCTCTGCGTTGCGCGCGGTTATGGAATTGTAATTGCTCTGCTTTATTTTCAATCGCAGTCGTAGTTTCAGCTTCAATTGACTCTAGATTATCATGCTCTGTAGTTAAGCCAGTAACAAAAATTTCTTCGCTCATAGTAAATCCTCCACTACCGTTTTAATTAAATCATATGCTTTTTCAGTATCTACTTGAATAATGGAGAATACTTTATTATTTTCTCTTTCAATAAGTGGAATATGTATAGTGACATGGCGGTTTAAAACAAATTTTGTGATACGAGAAAAGCAATCATCTATATCTACTTCCTCACTTTCGCTATCTATAGACAACGCATTTGTAAGAGCGTATAAAACATATAATTTATCTTTTTCTTTATATAAAATAACTATATATTTTGAATTACCTTCATATTTAATAATTTCCATTAGCCACCACCGCCTACATTTTTATTATATCCAAATTCTTGGCTTTTAAAGAAATCTATATAATATTTTTCCAATTCATTTAACTGTTCTTTCTCACAATAAATAATTACTTCAATAGTCCAATTCCAAAATCCAGTTTTCCATATCTCATGGTGTACTGCTTGGTCCGCGATTGTTTTTATACCAATTGAACTTTTAAAATGGTCGGCAATTCGTTTTTTAACATTGGTACTTTTACCAATATAGCATTTACCAGTATCAAGATTTGTAATTTTATAAATGCCAGGTTTATCTTCAATGCCAACCCGTTTAAAAGTTCCATCTATATAAGGTTTCACATATTCAGCCCATACAAGTTTATTTATAATATCGGGATGCTGGACTTTTTGAGAAACAGTAGTAATTAAAAAGTTAATATCTTCTTTATATTCATCAGGAACTTGTATTGTATAAAATAGGCGTTCCTGTTGTTCCATTTCATACTGCCGCAAAGGAAGTAATAATCCCTCAAAACGCTCTTGTTGCGCGCGAGTCTCTGCCAAAATACTTTCTTGGCTTTCGCGTGCGGAATCAATCACTTTTTGGACTTCTTGTCTAAATTTATGTTCTTTCTCTAATTCCTCACGCTCAAACTGAATATATTTAGTTTTTAAGTTTTCTTCTTTTTCGCGCCACAATCGTTCAAAATCTGTATCAATTTCTGACTGGCGTGTAAGTTTTTGATTTTCAAAATATAAATCTAAATCTGTAGTTTTTTTATTTAACTCTCGTTTATACTTATTTTGAATTTCAATTATTTTATCATTATATTCGCTTACTAAATCAGTTTGTGTCTTAACATCTTTTATTAATTCATCTTTTTGAAAATGAAGTTTTTCTACTTGATTTTGGGCATCAGAAATTTCTTTTTTATAGATTTCTAATTGTTTATTATCAACAGAAATCTTTTGTCTTAATTTTATACCTAATATAATTATTATAATTACAAGTATTCCTATTATTCCATATAACATCTACATCACAACCACTCCTTTACTTTACAATTAATTATAGCATGTTTTTTTGAAAAAGTCAAGTAATCTACTTAATTGATTAATATTACATAAGCGTGGTAATATCCATCATTTTGTTGTTGATATGGATTAGGAATAGGAGCAAACTTTTTTAGAACGCCATTTGATGAATTGAGCCAAACGCAATATTCTTTTTGATATTTATTTAACAAATAATCTGTAATGGTTTTACTTTCATTAGACATAAAATCTTTATACCAAATTTCAAAAACTGGTTCTTTTCTTTTTCCTTTAAAATATAAAAATTTGTATTGTGTGTAATTTATAGGAAACTGAATAATTTCGCACATAAAATAAATTCCTTTCTTTTTTCTTTATTATATCATAAATTAAAATATTTGTCAAAAAGAAAAGAGCAGGCTTACGCCTGCTCATTTAAATAAATAATTCGTTGATTAGAAGAACCACGAAGTGGTAGAGTAATATCTCGTTTATCTTGTTCGTAACGACCATCAATTAAACAGTCTATATGCTCTAAAATGAAATGGATATATGGGTCATCTTCTTCAAATAATTCTTCAATTGTATAACCGGTCCAGACATAAATAATTAAATCTGGATATGTATCTTTGCAATCGTGAATTAAATCCGCAACAGCGATACGATTTTCTTTGTTTAAAGGCTCTCCACCTAAAATAGACAAACGTCTTTGAACTCCATTCTTATTCATTTTAACAAGAATTTCTTTTATTATATCGCTTGTTAATTCTTCTCCAAAATTAAAATCTTGTGCTTCTGGATTATGACAACCGGGGCAATGGAAGTGGCATCCAGAAAAATATACTGAGAGGGAGATACCGGGCGCGGCCGCGGTATCGTCCCAATAGATTCCAGCAATACGTGCCATTAGTGTATATGCTCCACTCTTGCTTCAGTTTCTTTTTGCTTGCCCCAGTTGAATGCCTTTTTATATGAACCTGTTAAGTAGCCAGTAACTCTGCGTAATTGAGAAATATTATGACTACCGCATTGAGGACATACATCATTCATTTCATCTTGATAACCACAATCTTCACAGCAATCTAATTTTAAATTACAAGCAAAATAAGGGATGTCGTGGTCCATCGCATAATTAACAATGGTTTCAAGGGCTTCAAGATTATTTTTAACTCCTGTTGGAAGTTCAACATAAGTAATACATCCAGCACTAGAATACCCTGTAAGCTGGCTCTCAATATCAATTTTATCAAACACAGAAATGTTATGCCATACTGGAACATGGATACTATTGGTGAAATATTCGTGGTCGCTTACATTTTTAATTTCGCCATATTTCTTTTGAAACTTCTTCATAGCGGTGTAGCAAAGATTTTCCGCAGGAGTATAATATACACCGAAGTTTAACTTATACTCTTTCTTAAATTCGGCACATCTATCTTTGAATAACTGTTCAATACGCTTTGCTAGTTCCATGCCTTTTTCAGTAGTATGATCGCAGCCAATTAAAATTTGAAGTGTTTCCGCTAAACCAAGTTGACCGATTACTATGGTTCCATGCTTTAGCGCAGAACGAATACCTTCTTCTGGATGATAACCCAGCATTGTTCCATTTTCATACATAAACTTCGCGGATGCTGGACTCTGGCCGCAAATCCATTCAAAGCGTTCTAATAGCATATCTTTGGCTTCGTGAATTTTTCTATCTAAAATTTTTAAGAAAATTTCTTCAATCGGATCTTGACAACCATTCTCTACATCTTGTTTTGCTAACATAGCAAGTGTGGGCATAATAATAGTGACAGGACAAATATTACCACGGCCATCTTTGGTTTGAGGATTAGTGCCTTCTTCCGCATTTATATCAGCACCATTCGCTGTTCTACAACCCATAGTTGAAAAATAAGTCTTTGGGTCATTCTTATCATATCCAGCATTACCAGACCAATCAATATTTGCGTAATTAGGATAAATACGTTGTGCTGTTGACTTTAAAGCTAATTGATACATATCATAGTTTGGGTCACCTGGCGCACGGTTAATACCCTTACCAAGCTGGAAAATACCGCAAGGGAAGATAGGAGTTTTATGTAATTTACCTACACCTTTAATAGAACCTTCAAGTAGCGCGCGAATTACCATACGGCCTTCTGGTAGTGTGCAAGTTCCATAGTTAATTGAAGTGAATGGAAGTTGATTGCCGCTACGAGATTGAAGCGTATTGAGATTGTGATACATTCCCTCTACTGCTTGTTGAAGCTCGCGCGTGGTCATTTCCAGAGCATATTTATAAATATCTTCACAATCATCGTATTGAATATATTCATCAATTGGTCGCGGCTCAGTTTCATATTTCCATTCATTCGCAGGAAAAAGATTTTTTCCAATATATTTAATTCCATCATTCCAATGCTTCATAAAACTCTTTCTTACATAAGGTACCATAGTCCAGTCTAAATGAGTCGCGGAAACACCACCAAACTGCATCAATGATTGAAGTTGGAAAATTACTGCTACAAGCTGAAAAGCCGTATTAATAGAATTAGCCGGCCGCACATCAGTCTGTCTAGTATTGAAACCTTCTGCTAATAACTTATCAAAAGGAATAGATAAACAATTGTGCATACCAACAGCATAAGCACTTAAATCATGAATATAAATTTCATTATTTAAATGATTGTTCTTCGCCATTTCTGACATACAGAAATCAAGAGCATACTGCTTCATCATTTCATCTGACGCTTCACCTACACGGCCACCAAATGAATGTTCGTCAACATTAGCATTTTGATTTTGAACATTAGAAGCATTTAGCTTTTCACTGATGGAGCGGATAAATTCATCAGAGCAAGAACGCATTACGCCTCTCTTATAACGATAACGAATGTAGGCCTTTTCTACAAGGCGGTCAAAAGCCGCTAAATCATCTTCAACTAATTCTTGTATATTTTCAACAGTAAGATATTTCCCACTATCAGCGAAGGTTTGATTAGCTACACGCTCAATACTGTCTGCTATAATAGTAAAATATTCTGGGTCCTCACGCGTAGAATCATTATACACTTGAATCCAAGCCTTTCTAATAGCATTTATAATTTTAGATTTATCAAAATCAACTTCTGAACCATTTCTTTTAATAACTCTTATCATTTTCATCTTCCCTCCAAATACCACCGGTGCTAAAATGGAAACCACAATAAGGACAGGTATCATTTGTAATTTCCCAATTATATTTTGCGCTTGCGTGCGGACAATGTTTTTGATTATCAATAATGGCAAGCTTTATTTTTTGTATGGTATCTTTTCGCTCCATAGTGGAAAGAGCCATTCTCAATTCTTTATTAAGTTGTTCACGAGTTTGAATAATATCATCAATCCTCATATTCTCCATCTTCCTCCTTTCATAATCATTTCATGCGATTGCATAAACAAACTTTTTGCAGATGGATAAAATTTTAATAATAACTCTCTTTCATCCATCGCAGGATTTTTTTTCTTTGTATTTATCCTGTCATTAAGCACAATAGAATAATTATCTTTTCGCGTTAAATCCGCCCACCGCTCAATACGAACAGATAAATTTGCTAATGGATTTTTATAGCCTATAAATGGTGGTTCATATAAAATTTTTATTGGTATATCAACACTCCAAAGACAATACAATAAATTCATTTTATATATCATGTCTTTAAAGTATTGAAAATTTGTAGCAAAGTTTCCACCAAGTTGTATATAAACATTAGAATAAGGAGTAATATCGGCCTTTAAATAATTTTTATATTTATTTGTCATATAATACACTTCTTCTAATGGTATATCTAAATCAAATATAATAGTATTTGAACGAGTCATTTTTGGATAATTTCTTATTTCAAAAAATTCGGATAACTTTTTACAAATAATTGGATGTATTCTTACAATAGACGATGGTTTTCTACTGCTAATATCTTCTAATATATCACGCCAATTTGGGTAGAAAAATTCGCGGTCATACATTATTAACCGTTTATTTGACATAATTGGCGGAACTGGTAATTTTTCTTCGCCTGCATAACAACGATAGTAGCTATTATCCAATACATTAGCTATGACTTTTGCCTTTATACCATCATCATATTTTCCTTTAAGATATTCTTTATAGATTGCCGGTCGCGGGATAGTAAAATCTATAATTGAATTTTCAAATGGAATATATTTTCCATTTGTAAAAGCTGTGCCGCCATATTCTACAACGGGCGAGCGCAAGAATTGCTCTGGCACTTTTGGAACTGCGTGCCCTTCACTAAAAAAATAAATCTTTTCATATCCAGATAAATCTTCTTCATCCAAAGACAACAATCTACAAAACCGATTTTCTTCGGTTTTGTAGTAAGTTGCTAATTTCATTATTTCAAGATTAGGAATAATAAATTTGGAGGAAGAAAAATTAGATATATCATAATCAACTAGTCCTATCATTCTTCTACCTCCGCGCGCTCATACTGGAAAGTTAAATTTCCATAATCATCAACATTTATTATTTTTGAAATAATTGGATAGATTGACTGTTTCTTTTTCTTTGGAATAAAGTCGTTTCCGCGACGAATACCTTGAACCATTAATTTTGTCCCGCGCGAGAACCAGCTCTTTTCAATAACATGCTTTTTGCCATCATCGCCGCGCTGGCTTAATTGTTTGTCATAAATCGCATATTGATTCTTATAAACCTTTACATTTACAACACCTGTTGGGGTTAAAAGTGTAACAGTATTGCGATTCTTATCCTTATCAATTACAGTTCCAATTATTTTAAATAATTTATATACTTTTATTTCTTGTCCGTTACTTCCAGGGAAACTATATTCAATTTCTGGTTCTTCTGATAATTTAAAGAAATCATCAAAATCATTCTTCGCTTTTGCCAATTCATGCTCGTGATAATAAAATGAGATACTATCCATTTCCCATTTACTGATATTACCATCTGCATATTTATCAGCGATTTCATCATATAAAGCTTTATTTAACCTTGCCAATGCCTCTTCTTTGTTATCTTTTAAATATTGACGCATTGGCTCCATTGCTTTTTTATATATATTATCCCAAGTTTTTTGTAAAACTCTTGCGCCATCTTCAACAATATCTATGTCAAAATGATTATCAATAAAGTTAATCGCGGCTTCATTTAACTCATAATAAATTCCATCTTTGCAGGTCTTTAGAAACTTATTGAATGAAAATAACTTCGCATAGAATTGCATATCAGTTGGTATCTGATTTTTCGCAATCAACATTGACATATTTTGAAGAGTCAATCTTTGCTTTTTATCCGCAATCATGTCAATATACTTTGCCATGATTTGCTCGCGCGGAATATTTTCAATATTATCAAATGCGCCGGACTTAATTAAATTTATCATTTGAAGTTTATTTACTTTAATTTTCATTAAGAAATCCTTCAATGATTCATATGGTCGCATAGCCATAATTTCATTAATCTTGTCTGTGGAGACGCGAGTGATGCCGCGTAGCCCATAAAGAATAACATTATCTTTTGCAATGGGTGTAAATGTAAAAGAAGACTGGTTGATATCAGGTGGAGATACTTTAATTCCATAATCGCCCATTTTACCAATAATAGAGGCGATGCGTCCATAATCAACGACTTTATTTTTTTTCTTCTTTTTATCTGCCGTTGCTTCAGTTGTCTCTTCATTTGCTTCTTCCCATTCTTCCTCATCAGGCTCTTCTTCATATTCTACACTGTTTTCAGTAAGAATCGCTTGAATTTCATCTTCATCTTCTTCATCAATATCTTCCGCTTGAACGCCACCACTATCTACAATTAAATTAGCTGTATTCCAATACACAATTGGATACCTATATGCCAGATTCATTTCTTGAAGAGCAATAATAGAATAAGCATAAGTATGACTTGCATTAAAACCATATCCGCGGCTTAATGCTATTTGAATGTCCCAAACATAATGACAAAATCTTTTGCTAAGATTCTTTTCCTCTACTCGCTCATAAAATTCTTTTGTTAATTGCTCATATTCTTTTGGATTCTTCTTTGCAATACTTTTACGAAGTCTATCTGCCCACTGCAAGTCCCAGCCGCCGCATTCAGGTAGCTGAACCAATTTCATAAATTGTTCCTGTGTAATTGACAAACCGTCTGAAACATCTAATTGCTCGTGAAGCAATTCTCGCTCTTTATTTGAAAGACCATATTGAATCATTTCAGTTTCCCAATCATTAGGATGCTTACGAAAACGAGCATATTTATCTAGTGGTGCTTCTGCGCCCTTTTCAGAAGCCATTAGACGAATAACAGAATTTAAAGTGGCTAGGTCATCAACATTCTTAGGGTGAGTTAATGAAATGCCGCGGATACCGCTCGCTTTTTCCATTTGAAAAAGGCTAACGATTTTATGCTCGTCTACTAACTTCCACATTTCTTCATCATCACGAAGAATGTTATAAACGCCAAGCGCTTTTTCATAAGTTTCACGCAAAGTAGGATATTGTTTAATATATCCATCTTTAATTAGCAGTTCAAGACAAGTTTGAATTTTATCTGCCGCTTCAACTGATAGAAGGTCCATTTTGATTTCTGAAACATCTTCCAAATCGTGAAGCTCAAACTGAGTAATAACTGTTCCATCGGGTGCGCGCATAAGTGCGCTAGATTCAGTGAAATCCTTATCTTTAAATACTACACCACCAGCGTGAATACCATAACCACAAATTAGGCCTTCAATTTTACTTGCGACTTCCCATAATTTGTCATACTTATTTATTTCTTCAACAAATGTTGGATTTGGTTTAATACCATTTTCTTCATCACCATAATACATTTGATGTAATGTATATGCTTGGCCACGCTCTTGCGTTATTAGAGAAGAAATATACTGGGCATTATCTACATCAATTCCCAAACCACGACATGCAGTAAGAATTGCAGATTTTGATTTCTCTACTTTAAATGTCGCAACATTTGATACTCGGTTCTCGCCATAATATTTTCTTAAATGTTCCAATACTTGTGCGCGCTTAATACCAGAAATGTCTACATCAATATCAAGAACAGACACACGCGCAGGATTAAGGAAACGCCAAGGATACATGGCAGTCTTTTCACGCAGAGCATTAATTTGAATAATGTCTAGCGCGTATAGAAGTAAGAAGCCACCACCAGAACCACGCGCGGGCATAACTAATGTTCCAGCATTCCAACATTCATCAATGATTTTTTGAAGGTTTAAGAAATAGGCAGACCAACGTGCTTTATTTACTTCGCTTGATTCCCATGTCATTTCAAGACATTCGTTTAATGCGTTATACGCTTTATCATTCTGTAAATCTCTATGTCTTTCAATTCCATCCAATACAGCCCATGATAGAATGTTATCAGCATTATATTGAGAATATACAAATTTTTCTAGGGCTGGCATTTGCTTAATGCCCCATAAAATTCTTTCATCTCCAGGGTCATTATAATCTCGCCAAGGTAGATTAGGAATTTCTAGCGGCTTTAGTATTGAGAAATCTTCACATCTATCTTTAATTTCTCTGATATAATAATACGCGGTTTCAATTTCTTCTTTTTCAAGATAAGGAAAGAACGAACGAATTTCTTCATCATCCATCATATAAGTTGTTTCATAGAAACTTCTTACTTCGCGCTCGCCATCTTGTGCGTTAAGAAACGATTCATGGATAAATGAATCTTCTGGCCGCAGATAATGACTATCAGTTGTGATTATATATGGTAGTTTTAATTCTTTCGCTATCTTAATAAGATGCTGATTAACAAAAATTTGCTCTTTATTGTTAGATGGCTGTAATTCAAGATAAAAATTGCCACGACCAAAAATATCTTCTATATATAAACACCAGCTTTTAGCTGTCTTATAAAATTCTTCATCACCAGTATCCATATATCTTAAAAGAAATTTATCAAGTTGTGAACCAAGACATGCTGATGATGCAATCAAATGTCCTTGATTTGGTTTCACAATTTCCTTTAAATCTCTATAATAAGTTGGGCGTCTCCTTAATCTACGACTAATATAAGAACGACGCCACGCGCGAGTAGAAAGTTCACAAATCTGATGATAACCTTCCAAATCACGACAAAGAAGAATAAAGTGGAAATACCTATCTTTATTCTTATCATAATTTGTCGCGTTTAAATCATTCCGTGTAAGATAAATTTCATTACCGCGAATGAGTTTAAAATTTGGATGTTCCTTTTTAATTTTATTATAATATTTTTCAGCTTTAATATAACTTGAAATAGTTTCGTGGTCTGTGATTGCTACGCATTCATGACCTAAATTAATCGCCGTGTCAATTAGAGAATTTACTTTATTAATACAGTCTCGTAAAGTCTCATTGCTATAATCCGTGTGATTATGAAGACTACCTGGGTATTTACTCACACAATCACTTCCTTTATTTATTCTATAATTATTATATCATAAAATTATAGTTTTGTCAAAAGTCATACTTATTTTCATCCTTTAAAAGTTCATAATCATCAATAAACACTTGAATTGATGTGCGGCCAGCGAAAGTATTTAGATTTGCGCGCCCATAAATTGTAAGTTTATCAGTTCTATTATTCATAACAGCGTCAACAAAATCCATATCCTTGAACCTTACATAATCAACACCATTACAAGAAATCTTCATGCTATCTTTATTTGCGCCCATAGCCATAACATTTGAAAGTGTAATATTTTTAATTACAAATTTAATTTCATCTATATGATTACCAAAAAATTCTGGATGGGAGGCTAGCACTGTAAGTAATTCAATATTATTATCGTTAGCGTCAAGTATATAATCTACAGTGTAACATTTTTTAAAATCATCGTCATTAAGAACTTCATTACTATAATTTAATAGCCGTTCATCTAATGTGCTATTAATTCCAAAGCCGGCCGCTGCATCATGGCCTGCCACATAGTTCATTAAATTACTTTCTTCAAGGAATTGTTTAAAACTAGGTAGACCTGCAAAATTTCCACTACTACGAATACTTCCGTTAATTTCGCCCTTATCATTTCGGCGACCAATCATAACTGGCTTATTATATTTATTTACAATAGCCATAGCAACAAGCCCAGTCAGTTCAGGCGGAATATTATCTTCTGGTTCAATTTCTACAAGAATAATATTATTGCTTGCTAGGTCATTTTTTTGGATTTTAAAATCAATAAGGTCAATAGCCTTTTCCTTTAATTTATCTTGACGGGCCTTTGCATTTTTACCTACACGCGCGGTTTGTTCTGCGGCAGTTTCTGTGTCTCCAACTTTTGCTCCGCGCTTTGTACTAGGAAGAACTAAATCAGGTTCTACAAAACAATAGAACATCGCTTCTTTTTCTTTCATAGAGCCAACGCGAGTAAGAGCGTTAATTAGTGGCGCAATATAAAAGGCAATATCAATTGGAGTTAAACCATACCAAGGAAATGTTGCTTTCTCTTTTAAGGAATAAGATTGAGAAGCTAATAGAGTTTGGAAACCTTTATTTTGAATATTTGATAAGCCTTCTAACATCAAATAATTAGTCTCGGCTGTTGTCCTATCCATAACATCTGCAATTTCTCCAAGAGCTACTAAATCCATATATTCTTGTGCTTGATGAATACCAAGAACTTCATCTAATACTTCACAGAATTTATATACTACACCGGCACCGCAAAGCGATTTGTTTTCATAATGCGGTGAAAGCTGATTATTTACAATAATTGTATTTGGAGCTGTTGAGATTACTGGATTGCCATCTGTATCATATAATTGCTCGTGATGGTCAAGCACAAGGCAATCAATTCCTAAATCAGCAAGCCGTTGATGTTCTTCTACATCATAACTAGCAGAATCTGGACAAATGACTAAATCAATATCATTTAATGTTTCTAACCAATCAATTTTATCATCTAGTCCATGCTGTTTATGTTCATGTAAAGTAAAATTTAAATTAGCTTTTGGAAAAATATGTTTAATATAAAGCCATAGAATGGAGGAAGATGTAAATCCGTCACAATCTGAATCTACTATAAACATAATTTTACTATTCTCGCGCAAATGCCTTAGTAGCATATCTGCGGCTAAATCTATATTTTCAAGTCCGTATGGGTCAAGTTCACATTTTGAAGTTGGATATAAAAAATTTTCAATATCTTTGACACCACGGTCTTTAAGAATTTCTTGTAGAGCGTATTCTGGATTTGTTGTATAATAATTTCTTAATCTATATTGCATAATATTACTCCTATTTTACTTTTACTCTTGTTTTATATAAATGTTCAAAAACTTCTTTGCCCTTATCAAACGGAGAATCTTTTTCCTCTAAAACATTATCATAATCCCAAATATAAGAGAAAACAGCTTGATTAGTATATTTACGACACATAGATATTATTCGTTCTTTATACTTACGAGCCTTTTCAGTTCTCCAATCTGTATATTCTTTATCTAATGCTATGATAATTTCATTCGCACCTAAAATATCAGTTAATAAACTAATATGATATTTATTAAAAGTTGAGCCACAACAAGCTACACAATTACTTAAATCTCCATAATAACCATCATCTAGTAATACTGATTTTTCAGCTTCTGCTATAATGGCTTGTTGCCGTCTTTTAATACCATTTTGATGCTCATATATACCATACAAATTAAACTGTAATTGATGAGTATATAATACTTTTCCTATTTGTAGTGGACGATATTTACCATAAAGTTCTGCTTCTTCTTTATTAAAAGTTCGCCCACGAATACCTATTAATCTACCATTTATATCAAAATGAGGAATAACTACTTTATTTTGAGTTAATGAAAATCCTATATGAAATTTATCCATAGCCTCTTTTGTAATACCATCTTGTAGCCAAGAGGGATGATAATAATGGGTAAAGTATGATAATATTTCTTTTGGATATTCATCTAACACTGGAATATTTGTTTTGAATTTATATCTTTCCGAATCTATTATTAAATCATTGGTGCGTTTTTGTGTAGAAACAATTATATGTTTTAAGCATTGTTTGACATAATCTTCTGCTTCTTCTAATGTCACAGGATAATGATTAATCGCCATATATTTTTGATATAATTTAAATATGGACATTGCTTCATTACATTCTGTATAACATCTAAAAATTTTATTATTTTGATACCAATACAACTTCATAGATTCTGCTTCATTGATAGGATTATGACAAATTGTAGGACATACAAGATATTGCTTTTCTTTATTGACCATAATTTGTGTTACTCCAAGACTTTCAAGAAAATTCTTTACATCTTCTAATGTAATAGAATCTATAATATCCTTTTTGGAAGCAATAATAAAATCTAAATCAGTGTCTTGATTTTTTAATGTTTGTATCATGTTAGCACTCCAATTAAATCACGCCAATTACATATCATTTCTTCATTAGTTGTAGAATAAGCTGTAGATTGCCAATCTATTATTTCACCATTAATTGTTGTCATAAATAAATCTAGTCTACGACCTGTACCTAAATGTATATGTGACCATATTCTTACTCCACGATAACGTCCTCGTCGCATTTTATAAATATCTATAATATGAGTTGGTTTATAATCTTCATTTTCTAAATAGTTTGCATCTACTTTTCCTTCACGCGCTTTTTGCCTAAATTTGGGTAATAAATCATTCCAAATATCATCACTCATACGACTCATTACACAACCCATGTCGCATTTATCGGCAACCGCTTTTGAACCACGAATACACGATTCATCTTTAAATTCTCCATCGCCTTCCATACCTTTCGCATTTACTTGTGTAGCAGAAAAAATAAAAACGCCATAATCTTTTGCGATTTGTTTTAATTGATTCGCCATCATCATAAGAATAACATCTTCGCGCAAACCATTTTTCGCAAATTGATTCATCATGCTTGCGGTTGAATGGATGTAGTCAAAAAATACATATTTAACTTTATCTACTGTTGTATATTTTTTAATCGTAGTTTCCACATTGATAAGATTAGGGTCGCTAATTGCTTCAATTAAAAAATATCCTTGATACTTCTGCATAATGGTGCCCGCGTACTTAACCCGTTCTTCTTCGCCAATATCATATTTACCATTTAAAATATGCGCTTCATCTACACCAGATAAGTATGCCAACATAATTGTTTGAATTTCTTCTATATCCATTTCTGTCACGATGAATAATACTTTACGGGGTTGACGCGGTTCATCAAAGTTTAAATCACGAATAAAGGTTCCTTTTTCATGCGACCATCTTTCGGGATATGCTAAACGACAAGCATCAAATACAGAAGTTCTTGATTTACCTGCATTTGTACTTGCAGATTTTAAAAATAAACATCCTTCACGCGCACCTCTACAAGCGTTTGTAAAAATTTCTCCTTCTAAATCTGGACCAGAATCTGGTCTTTCTTTTAATGACTCAATAAGAGAAAAAATATTATTCGCAGGGTCAGTTTTTTCTTTTTTACCATTAATGAAATTATTTTTAATTTCATTAAATTTTCCTTCTACAGAATTAAGAATATCATCTATTGAAGACTGTTCTAGTCGTTTTTTTATCTCATCTTCTTTTAATGGATCTACACTATCTTTATCTTCAATATAAAAATCGCTTATATCATAATGCTGTTTTTGAAGATGATATAATAATGAATATTTTTTTACTCTTGTATAATATAGATCAAAATTTGATGGTTCAGCATATTCATAGGATACATTTAAAAATTCTATGCCACCATTAGAAAAATATTCATTTGCCGCAGCAGTATCTCTATTACTATCAAATTCTTGGTCTATTGAATAAGGCGTCAATGTTTTCGCGCCCGCTTCATACATTTTTTTAATTATAAGAAAGCAGGCTTTCGCCATGGGAGTTTCAATAAAATCACTTACTTCTATATCTGGATATTCCAAAAATAATAAAGTATTATACATTAGGCTGCCAATGATTTGACGATAAGCTGGTCTATCAATCAAATTCATTTAACCACTCCTATTCATTAAAAAAATAATCATCTATATTCCATTCTTTTTGTTGTTTTATATTTTCTCTAATTTTTATTTGTGGGAGATCTTGTTTTTTAGTTCCTTCAATAATAGCATTAATTATTCTATTTTCTTTAAATTCTTTAGCACGTTTATATTGTAGCATTTCTTCTACTAATGGAGGCTTGACTATGCCAAGCACTTTCTCTAATACAACATATCCTTTTACTTTATATGCGTATTCTAAACAATCAATAATTGTTTTATCAGTGTATCCATATGTTTTGTATAATTCTGCTTTTCTTTTATTTATTGTAGACCAAGATATATCTGTTTTATAAAATTCTTTAACTTTAGTATAAAAATATTCTGATTCTTTTATAGCATTTAAACAAGCAGGACAATAACGATGCGGGTTTTTAGAACGCAACGTTACATATTCAACTAAGTCATTTCTTGGAATTTGTTCTCCACATTTATAGCATTTTAATGTTGGCTTCATTGCTTTTCCCTCCTACTATTTAGTATATCACAGATTTGAAAAAAAGTCAATAAAAAAAGACCTATATAGGTCTTTTCTTATTCCATGATTTCTTTCATTTCATCTATGAATAATTCAACAAGGTCACTCTGTGAGGGAACTGCTTGACTAAGTTTAAAGGCTTCTGTGCCAAATACACGCTTGATAATATCTTTAGCGATATTAAAATGCTGTTCCTGTACTTCTTCTGATTCAGCTTCATTAATATAAGTTTGCCAAATCGCCTTAGCTTCTTCCATAATTTCATTAAATGGACGAGCTTTAATCTGCGCGATAACCGTGTGATCAGTTACTTCTGCTCCATCTTTTTCAACAGCTTGGTCAATTGCGTCACCAATCGCATCAACTAGCTCTTGATAACCAAACTTAATCTTTGGCGCCAAGTATTGATAGCGACTACCGGCAAATACTGTTGGTGTAGAACGAGTATATAGATAGCGTTCAGACGTGCCATCGTTGTTCATCTGAACTTGTAAATATCCAATAATATCTACAATACTATTTACAATCTGATAACACTGGTTTGGAAGGTCTGGGGCAACAGCGGTAATTTCATTGCCTTCTTCATCCCGCATCTCAGTTGACTTTTCCTTGCTGTGCGCGATAAATAGAATACCAAAACCAAGAAGTGTAATTTCGCGCCAGCATTCTGAGAACTCATTTCGTAGCATACCCCATCCTTGGCCCCAAGGGACTTCTCTAATAGAATCAACGCTCTCACGCTGACAAATATATTTCTCACAAAGCTGCCAGGCGATAGAGACAGTATCTACTACAATACTATCATACATTTCGCGCGCCTGTGGCTTACGTAACTGTGTTAATACCTTACGGAAATCACTCCAACGAAGAATAGGAACACTACGAATACCAGCCAGAGCATTAGTGCCTTGTTCAAAATTTAGGAACAATGAACGTGGTAGCTGAGAACCAAATGTAGACTTACCAGTCTTTGGCTGTCCATAAATTAAAAGGAACTTACCCTTTAGGTCTCTGGAAATTTTACTTGGCTCAAGAGAGAAAATATCAATATCATTTGCCATATGCTATTCCTCCTTAGAAAATGAGAATAAGGTTTTCACCTTATTCCCAATCATAGGACTTAGCGGCCTTAGCTGGCTCCTTAGCAGCCTTGGGAGCATTGCCTTTCTTGGCATCAATTTGTAGCTGCTCAATCATTGCCTTACGAACATTGAAAGCCTTCTTAATGTCAGTCTTATCGTAAGCGAACTCTTCTTCCTTGGGCTCATCGCTGCCCTTGGTGATAATTAGCTCACGTACTGTGCGAGTTGTTGCTTCAGGCACATCTTCGCCCCAAGAGCTTTCGGTAGCCTTTGGCTTATCCTCAATCGCGGTAACACGAATACGACCACGAACCTCTACAGTGTCATCAATATTCCAGTTACGCTCAATATAATCTGCGGTATCCTGATTCTCTACAATGAAATCAACTACATCAAGCTTACCCTGATACTGAACAATACCGCCCTTGATAATTAGACGACCAGTCTCTTCACCTTCACGGTCAGTTTCAGGCTTCATATCCATAATATAGACATCAATTACGAAAGAAGCAACATCCGCAGAACCACCAGCGTTAATGAAACTGGAATTAATCTGCCAGCCATGGATTAACTGCCCGCTATTACGAGAAACAAAGTTATTCTCACGTAGATTGGCACCAGATACACGCACGGTATCTGCATTATCAATACCAACCATTTGGGCTGTCTTCATTTCAGCTAGATTCTCAATTTGAGTATAGCCAGGATTTAGCTTATCCTGCTTAGTATATTGAGCGGCGAACATACTTACGGGAATTTCACTTGTTTCCTCACGTCCACCGTAAGTCTGGGTTACACGAATTGTTAGATTCGCACGCTTATACTTGCGGCCATCGCTTAGTTTATCATCAACAATAACTGCGTCTAGTAGCTTGCCAACAACATTAATTCTGTTATTTGCTTGTGTCATAATATCTTTACTCATATTTATTTCTCCTTATCTTTTCTTTACATTTATTATATCATATTTTTTATATGTTGTCAAGATAAAACATGGGCGATTCCACGAGGGAATCGCCCTCATTTATTCTATTAGGCGTTCTCCTTGGCAGCCTTAGCAGCAGCGCGCTCAGCAGCCTTACGCTCCTTCTCAGCAGCCTTAGCAGCCTGCTTAGCCTCTTCCTCAGCTACTGGGTCATAGGCTAGACCAGCTTCAGTTAGAGTCTCATGACGAATAGTCTTAACCTTTGCCTTACGAGTCTCGGTAGCGTCCTCAACAACCTTCTCTTCTAGACGCTCAGTAACATAGCCCTTCTTAACTAGGCCATTAATAGAACCGGTAACGGCGGGAATGGAAATACCTAGGGTCTCTGCAATCTCATTCTTAGTAAACTCACGGCCAAAATTTTTCTTTAGAAAGTTTAGTACGAGTTCGGAATTAGGGGTAATCATAATACATCATTCTCCTTTTGATTAAAAATTTAATTTGTTTGTAAGCGGCCAGGAGCTTTCTCCTTTTCCTCTTTACAATCTTATTATAACAGATTTTTCGGTGAAAGTCAAATATTAAATAATTTTTTCTTGCTACATTTTCAAGCTGGTTATTTTCCTTTCCCTTTTCTGTATTTATATTATATTATAAATTTAGAAAAAAGTCAAATTATTCAGAATCTTTTTCATTTGATTTTGTATCTTCCTTAATTTCAAATAAGTGCTCTGCTAATTCTGTAGTTTTAGTAGCATCAGCATTATTAATTTGATCTAATTTGGGAATAATATCAATCTTATATTCTTGCAGGGCCTTCTGCTCATTCTTAATACGAGCATTTAATTGATTGGTAACAATAATCGTGCCTACAAGTAAACGAGCATAGTCAGCTTTATTCAATACTTCATTAGTTCCAAGTTTATCGTGTAAGTCAAGAAAATCATTTCGCATTGTCTCTGCAGTTTGATAACCTTTTTCTTCGTTATTCTTCTTATGCTCTTCCATTACTTGCTCTGCTATATTGGCAGTGCCTTGAGCAATCAAAGTAAATAATTCTACATATCTTTTATCCATATTATTTCTCCATTACATAATCTCTATTTCACTCTCTACTCCTCGCGCGTCAATAATGCGAACTCCACTAGTTACACGATTTTGAACGGGAATAGAATCAACATTTAATAAAACCGCTTTATTATTAGTAGTAATAAATATCTTTTCTTGTGTTTCTGGTACAGCAAATACTGTTGCTAAAGTTTCTGTCTTTAAATCCATTACTTGCGAGCCTTTAATCGCACGACTAGTTGTATTGAAATCTTCTATTTTGGTAATCTTGCCTTTACCAGTAGTAGTAACAGTGAGAAGACCACGATAGCTTATATTTTTTTTGAATAGAGTCGCAGCGCAAATAGTTTCAGTTGCTCCTAATTTAATAGCTTTAACGCCCTTAGTCATTCTTCCAGTAGCAGAAACCTCACCAATTTCATAGAAGTTATAATTGCCAGCACTACTAGTGATAAAAATCTTATCTTCATCACTCATAGAAAGATATACACCTACTAGTCTGTCATCAGTATCTAACTTCATAACAGCGGTGCCTTTCTTTGCTCTAACGTTATATTCACGAGTAGCTGTCTTTTTAATATAACCTTTCTTACTTATGGTTACTAAATTATGATATGCGTTGAAGGAAGTCGTATCTATTAGTAGCAGGACTTTTTCATTATCTTGTAGAACAATCAGTTCATAAACAGAATAGTCCTTCCCATAATCTAAATCAGCCAAAGAAAAATTATACATACGCCCAGCGTTAGTGAATGCGGCAACAACTCCAAGATTGGTTGTATATAAAGTATTAATCAAGTTCGCGTTCTTTGGAGGTTTAATATTTACACCTTTTCGACCGCGTTTTCCACCCTGTAAATCCTCTTTCTTAACAAGACGTAACATATTGTTATCAAATAACATTACGCCAACTTCTTCTTCTTGAATTTGCTGTTCCTCGTCATTTTCATTCTCTACAATATTTAAAATCTTGGTACGACGAGCGTCGCCATATTTATCAGCTACCAGTTGTAGTATTTTAATTAATTCATTATTCAAAGCGGTAGTATCAGATAATAAGTGACGATACTCCTCTATTTTTCTTTTAAGTTCTTCTAGTTCATCATTTAATTTGATAGCATCTATTTTTGTTAATGAGGAAAGTTTCATAGCAAGAATTGCCTTTGTCTGCTCCTCATTAAACTTAAAACGAGCAATAAGTTTTTCTGATGCTTCTGCTGGATTTTGAGAAGAGCGAATAATTGCTACAACTTCATCAATAGAGGCTGCTGCAAGAATAAGTCCCTCCACTACATTTTCGCGCGCAAGTGCCTTATCCAAATCAAATTGAATCATATTTCGCTTACAATCACGAATATGAGTGATATAAGCATCGCACGCTTCGCGCCAACCAAACACCTTTGGAAAGCGCCCATTATCCAGTAGAATCATATTAATAGCATACCAGTTCTCAAGACTCGTATCCTTATAAAGCTTGGCTATCATTCGCTTCGGATTTGCGCCCTTTGAAAGATAGATACGAATATCGGCTGTTTTCTTGGTATGGTCTACAACTCGTTCTATTCCATAACTTTCATTTTCATTTGTCAGTGCGGCTAATTGATCAATAACAGTGTTTGTAAAAACACCATAAGGCAATTCAGTAGCCTGAATCATATTCTGATCGGGGAAGTATTCAAGTTTTGCCTTTAGACGAATAGATTCACCCTTACCGTTTTTTAAGCTTTCACGCACTGCTTTGGCATTTGTAATTGTTCCACCGGTTGCGAAGTCAGGAGCACAATAAATTTCATTAAAGCTTACATTAGGATTTTGGATAATTTTAATTAATGCTTCATTTACTTCGCGCAAATTAAATTGCGGAACTGAAGTCGCCATCGCAACAGCAATACCAGAACATCCATTCACAATATTCCAGAACCCAATTGAAGGAAATACAGAAGGAATCATTTCTGTATCATCATAATTGGAATACCATTGCTCTCCGATAGCATTTTTCTTTAAACCAGCAAAGAAGTAATCTGCCATTTCACCGGCGCGCATCTCAACATAGCGTGCGGCCGCGTGACTATCAGGAGAAGATGGATTACCATAGTTACCTTGGACTTCTTCAATAGGATAACGATATGACCAAGGACGAGCAGTTCGTATGAAAGTATCATACATTGCTACATCGCCATGGACGTATGACTGAGCCATTGCCGCGGCGACTGATTTTTGTGCTTTTTGAAACTTGTCTTTATGTGTTATCTTGTTAGAAAATTGAGCGTACAATCCTTGACGTAAGCCAATCTTTAAAAAATCCCTAGCATCCGGTATTGCACGTTCCTGTGCCACCGAAGCGGCGTAAGTCAAGAAAGCTCCTTCAATTTGTTTTTGAAAATCGGTTTCGTAAATCAAATTGTTCACTTCCTTTTCTTATTTATTATATTATAACATAAATTTTATAGAAAGTCAAATCTTTATAGACTTTCCACAATATGGACAATAATGATAATTAACGATACTAATTATATATTTGTTATTTGTAGATGGCCCTGTTGCTATAACAACCTGGTGGCATGCATTACATTCATATGGTAATAATAAAGTTCCATCTTCTAATCTTGGATATTTATTTGTAGGAGAACTTAAATTTATCCAATAATTCATAACATCCTCAACCATTCAAAAATACTAAAATCAACATTTTCAAAAACTATAATTATCTATAAACTTATGTATAGTTTTGAATAGAAGTCAATTATTTAAAAAGCTCTGGAGCATAGTGCTCTAATGCCTGATAAATACGAAAGACTGGAATTAGCCTTCCACCATTTGTATAAATTTGTTCTTTATCAAAGAAACTATAATCATCTATAAATTCATCAATAGTTTCAGGAAAACTCATTATATCTGCCATAAATACCTCAACTGTTCAGAATACTAAAATCAACATTCTCAAATAGAAATTCTCTTCTAGGCTCTACATCAATACCCATAAGCATCTTTAAACTTTCAGCCGCAGCTTCAACATCTTTCATAGAGAGAATTTCAAGACGACGATTCTGTGGATGAAGCATAGACTGCTCCATATCTTCTGGATTGAGCTCACCTAACCCTTTCGCTCTTGTGATATCCCAACTTTCATGTCCTTTACGCACCTGCGCTAACTCATTATCATCATAAGCGAATAGCTTATTATTACCTTTCTGTAGTTTATAAAGGGGCGCGCGCAACCAGCAAAGTCTATTCTCAAGAATAAACTCTGGCATCAATACATAGAACATTGTTGCTACGAGACACATAATATTATAGCCATCAACATCAGCGTCAACTGCGATAGCAACCTTACCATAATTTAATTTCTTACTATTGTAGCGATTCTGAATGCCACATCCAAGCGCCATAATAATATCAGAAACCTCCTGATTTTCAAGGCACTCATCAAGTGGATGTTTTAACAGATTCTTTACTTTGCCGCGCACAGCATAAAGTGCTTCTGTATTAACATCGCGTGCGGGAAGAAGTCCACCGAGAGCAGAATTACCTTCACACACGATTAACATTGAATCTTGTCCGTGCTTTTCACAATCCTTAAACTTGTCAGAAGAAGTAATCTTTTGTTTCTTATGCTCCGTCTCCTTCTTTTCCATATTAAGGACAGCATTACGAGCCTTTTCAGCCGCAGCTTCTGCCTTTTCAATTTTCTTTAACATTTCTACAATAGTGGTAAATTCACTATTATATTTAATGTTCATTTCTTTTAAGGCAGCGGTAAAAGCAGTTGTAGCCAAAGTCCGTAAAGAAGGGTTATTGATTTTGGTTTTTGTTTGGTTAGCAAATGAAGGATTTTCTACTTTACAATTAACTACATAAAATAGATTTTTACGAATATATTCTCCGTCAAAATTCTGGCCTGATAGATTGTTAAAAGTTTTAGTTATCGCAGCACGAGCACCAGTAACTGGAGTCCCTAATTCTGGGCAGCGAAGACCATTTACAAAAACATATGGAGTTTCGCGCTTAGTTCCCCATTGAAATGCGATTTCTACTGTATCTGTTCCATCAGTAGCAGAACCAGTAATGATATGTTTTTGTAGTGGCTTTTGAACCATTTCCTTTACGAAATTTACAATTCCTTCTTTGGCACAATAAGTTTTAGTTTCTTTTCCGCAAGAAACTATAAATTCAATACCAGGATATAGATATGAAATATCTTTGATGTCCGCGCAAATGCGCTCATAAGAATATCCAATTTCTCCATTAGAAAATACTTCTGGGTCAGGCTTAAAGCGCACATAAGTGCCATTAGGATCTTTTGTAGTTCCTTCTTTATAGGTAACTAGATTACCTTTTTCAAAAAAAGCACAGGCGCATTTACCATCACGATTACTTTGAACTTCAAATTTTTCAGAAGATAGGCAAACACAAGAACCGCCGACGCCATTTAACCCCGATGCGTTTTTATAAGCATCGTGATTAAATTTACCACCTGTATGGGATTGTGTGTAAATAGCAACTAGCACGTTCTCGCCATTCTCACGGATGCCAAAAGGAACGCCGCGGCCATAATCGCGCACCATGACGGCGTTTTCTTTTTCATCTACATCAATTTCAATCTTCTTGCCAAAACCAGCAAGAGCCTCGTCAGTACTATTATTTATAATTTCCTTTAAAGCCTGATAAGTTCCTTCTATGTCATCTGACCCCAAATACATTTGAATACGAGTGCGGACACCAGTGCGGAAATCCAAGCTTTCAATGGAGTTAATGTCATAATTTTGATTCACATTATCCCTCCTTTTCTTTACATTTAATTATAGCATAAATTAAAAGAAAAGTCAAACCTTACCAGTTTGACTTAAATTATAAAATACGGATCACAATCTATTCTTTGTAATTGTGCTTGTTCATGTAGTATTTCTAATGGTTTATTAAATTCATATTTAATATTAGAAATTAAAAAATGTTCTCTATTAACTTGAAAAGTTTTATTACAAGTATATCCGTTGCCTTTTCGTGCGATATAATACCATCTATAATATATCCCTAAATTATTATATTTATCTTCCCATTCTATTTTGTCTCTTTTAATTACACTTTCTAATTCAATATCATGTTGACGAGTAATATTATTTTCTAAATTTAAATAAATAGGTACTTTGTCATCTCGTTTACAACAATTATTATTAATAGGCCAAGCATGAATTAAAAAATGATTTTCATCAAATTTCCAAGTTAAATCATATTTAATTTTTTCATAAGTAGTTTGTCTTTTTAACAAAATCTTTTCAATAGTATTTAAAAAAGTTTTTGTCTGAATTGCTCTTAAAATATGACGTTCATCTTCGTCTGTAATGGTATATCCACGCCATTCAGTTATAAGAATGCTCGTATTTGTTTTTTCTTGCTGAGATTCTTCAGCATGATTGCCGCGAGTAGAATTAAAGCCTTGTTCATAGCTATTATATAAATTGATATAATAAGCTTCACGAGAGTCAAGATCTTCTTCTTTACATTCTTCTAAAATTGTAAAAACAAAATCATTGGGATTTTTAAGGAGAAATTGATGCCAATCTGAATCAATACAAGTTCTATGTTCTTTTTCACGGCGCTCTATATCAATAGATTGTCCAACATACCATTTGCCACTAGAAATTTGAAAAAAACCATAAATACCACATTTAGACATCCTTAATCTTCACCTATTTTCGTCTTTATTGGTTTGATCATACTTACACTCCATACATAAATCTAACCATTGTCCTGATGAAGCATCATAAGTTTTATAGCCATCTGTATTGAATTGCTGCGCCATTATGCTAATATTTGCGTATACATTACTTGGCATAATATTTCCATACCAAAGTAATTCTTTTCCACATTTATCACAAAAATACTTAATCATTTTGTATTTTTAGTTCCTTTTCTCTTTGTTTTATTACTTCATTTGGATTATCACCAATTACAAAATAAATATTTTGCAAGCGTTTAAGAGTTTTATTTATATTATTTTGTTCAAGTTCTAAACATTTTTTTATAGCCCATATTGGACAATGTGTTATTTCTTGTATTTGTTTTATAGTAACTAATTTATTTATTTCCATTTTTAATTATTAAAGACTCCGATACATCTTTTAAACTAACTTCACTCAAATCATTTTATGAACCACGCTGAAAATATTCTGTTGCTTCTTTATTAATGCTAATTGGATCATAAGGGCTATATTCACTTACTTTAATCATTAAATTTATATTTCTCCTTAATATATTAACATTATAATAAAACTTAATATCGGATGTTCTTTTTCTAATGGTTTAATTCTATTTTTATAAATCCATTCTGCTTTTGGCCAAGGCCCCCAATTATAACAATAATTAAAGAATGACCAATAGTCTCGTAATTCTTTAAATATTTTCCACATTATGTTAATACCGTTCTACATTGTGTTTTTTTACTTCTTACTTCAAGCGTATCAGTAATAAATTGTAACATATTATAATAAGTATCTTTATTTTTATTACAGACAAAAAATTCATTTGCACTACAATAAGTCATTAAAGATGCTGGTTCATCTGTAATTTGAAGAATGATAATTCTTTTATTTAAAGCATAAGCATATCCATTTTCCCAATTAGTACCCGCGGTTGATTTTCTTCCTTGAGAAATCATAAAGAAAACATCGCATTCTTGAATTGCTTTAATATCTGCTTCAAAAACAGCTTGCGCCCAATCTTCTTGTGGCATATCCCAAGCATTTTCAATTTTAAGCTCCCAAGGACAATATACTTCATGTTTTCCGTATTCACGGAAAATTTTTGCTATTTGAACCATATCATAACGATTTTCTGTATCACAAGGGCCAGCAAGATAGATTTTCATTCTTACTCCTTTAATATTGCTTCAATTCTTTTTTTAGATTGTTCATAATATTCCGGATTGATTTCACATCCAATAAATTGTCTGTTAGTTTGAATTGCAGCAACACCAGTAGTTCCACTTCCGCTAAAACAATCTAGTACTATATCTCCTTCATTAGAGTGCTTTATAATAAGTTCTTTAATAAGCTCTAATGGTTTTTGTGTTGGATGAAATCTTCCTTTATCGTGGCAAATAGGATATTGATATAAACCATTATCATAAGAACTATTAAAAGTAGGCTTAGATTTTTTAATACCTAATACTGCAATTTCACGAGCGTTGGATAAATAATTTATTTTACTATTAATTGGAACAGGATTTGTTTTTAGCCACTCAATAAAACGGATTTGTTTAAATTTATTATTTTCATAATAACGTTTTATGGTTTCAATTTTCCATAAATCGTAAAAACAAATCATTGTGCCGCCATCTTTTAAAATTCTATATCCTTGTTTAAACACTTCTTCTAAATTAGTAAAATTTTTGTCCCAATCTCCAAAATCCATTGAAATACGAAATCTATCAGTATCAGTTCCAGTAAGTTCTCCATTTTGAAAATTGGTTTCGCGTGAAATTTCATAGGGCGGGTCAATTAATATTAAATCTATAGATTTTGAATCTATAGATGGTAAAAAATCAAAACAAGATTTATTTTCATATTGCATATTTATCACACCTTATTAAAATTAGTTGATATAATTTTATTAAATTGAATTGGATCATACCAATAACAACCTTCACAAACTTGACTATTAGCATCGCCTTTAATCCAACCAACACTATAACCTAAAACTGTTGCGTCAAAACGTTTGCATTTATTACGGCATTCTTTACAATGTTGGCGTTTAGCATCATTTTCAGCTTTACTTAAACATTGAAAAGCATCAATAGTAGTGGCTTTTTCAGGATATCTCCCATCTTTATGGTCGCATTCATTTTGTGAATGAACATAAAGAATACTGCTGGGACGTGCTACTATTTCATTACGAATATTAGTTGGAATAGAATGGTCTCGCGTAATAGTAGTATTAAAACCATTTAAACGAATGGCAGTAATACGCCGATGACCAGAAACACTATATTGTTTTTCAACTATAAACTTCTTAGCTAAAGTGCCATCACTACGATTCCAGTCACCGCCATTAGTATGAGTTAAACCAATGGCCTCCCATTCTTCACGAGTAACCCAACGAGAAACACCATTATCGTCAGGATTTGCAAGTTTTACAAATTGTTCCCACTTAGCCATTTTATTAATTCCTTTCTTTTTTCTATAAATATTATATCAAAAGTTAAATAAGAAGTCAAATATTATTCTGACTTCCAAATTTCATTTAAAATATCATAAAGAACTTCTCCTAATAAATAACACCGTATAGCACAATCTAAATGTCTAGCTAAATCTCCATCATGATAATGCTGTAAAAGAATTTTCATATCTATACCAAATTCTTCACAAGCCTCCATCATTAAATCAAGATTATAAGCAAGACATGACTCACAATAGCTCTCTGTATCGTAGTATTTTCCGCCATTCCCAGTAATAGAGTCATTCGCCCATAGTTCACTATAAAGATCATCTTCTAGGTCAGTGCGAAATTCCCAATCTTCTAGTGTTATGTTAGATTCAATATAATTTAATATATCTAATTTTATTGCTTTTCTATAATCATAGCTCATGCTACTATCTCCCATTTTTCATTAGGCATAATCTCTAATATATCCTGATAGAGAATATTAAATTTTTGATTATCATATGAATGATCAACATGATAATGGCCCATATACCACTTATTGAAAGTAGTAGTCATTCTTACAAACTTTTCAAGAAAATTAGTAATATCGTCATGCGCTCGTTCATATGAAAAAAGTTTGTCTACAATATAATTTGGACCACAATGAGTGATGATATTGTCTACTTGGAAGTTATGTGCGCGAAGATTATTCGCGGCGTATTCCATTTCATCCCAGGTAGGTATTTCTTGTGGCCACCATGATACGCCTTCTTTACGATAAGCTTTATCAACAGAAGTTGCTCCACCCATACAGAAAAAGGTTTGATTATTAAGTGTAAAAATTTCACCATTTTCTATATACATAACATGCGGTCGTACTCTACGAACCTTGGTGCCGTGCCATTCGGTGAGCGGAATTGCGCGAAGTGTATCATAATTTTCATGATTGCCTAGCACTGAAACTACAGTGTATGGTCTATCTTCAAGCCAATCGCACCAATACTTTACTTCTTTAGAATTGTTCCAAGTGAATCCTGCATCACCACAAATAATAAGTGTATCTTCTTTATTTAATTCGCGCGAAGAAGGCCAATTTTTAAAACTTAGTTTTTGAATATCTATTTCAAGATGAATATCGCCAGTAACGAATATTCTATTCATTTTAATCTTCCTTTCTTTGATTATAAATATCGGAACCATTATAATACCGAGATTCCGAACATCCATCATTAGCAAAATTAAAAGAACAACCATAGAAATTAATAATTGGACGAATATCTGGTAGTTCAATTTCTTCTACAATTTCAGCAAGTTCTTCAAGATTTTCTTTAACTTCTTTAATATGTTCATTAGCATTAGTACTATCTAAATCTAAGTTAGCAACAATATTAATATCGGGTTGCTTTTTTTCATTAACGTTTTGTTGTAGTTGTTCATAATATTCCATCATAAGTAATCACTCCCATGAGTATTTTTCTATTTTCTTTGGCTTTTCGCTATACCATTTCTTGCGAGCACCGCAATGCGGGCAATATGGATAAATGTATTTTATTTTTGATTTCCAATAACCTTCTTCATCTTTTTCATATGAAGAACAGTTATATTGGAAGCCACATTTACAATGGGCATATAATGCGGCATCTGCGTAGTATCGCCGCACTTCCCACCAGTGGTCAGTTCCTCGTTTCATTTTCATTCGTTGTCGCATTAAATCCAATCATTTTAATACCATAATACTTTTCTAATAATCCTGCGAGAAAATATGGACATTCATCTACTAACGCAGGCTTATCTATTGAATAATCATCATTGTTTAAATCCCCAAACCCATTAATTTCAAGGTCATTATAACCTAAATCTTTAGCTTTTGCGCGAAGAGCGCGTGAATTAATTGTTAAAATCATTGCATTATTTTTACGTGCTTCTTCAAATAATTTTACAGTTTTTCCGCTGCCACGAAAGCCAATAATACTAATCATTTTCTAACTCCTCCACCGTATAGACATCAGTGTATTTTGTATGGTCTATGATTTTATAATGGTCATAGATATCATTTATTGATGTATCTTCATTTACTCTTATAATATATTGCTTACGACCGGTATCTACTTTAGGCTCGGTAATAGTAAGAATTAAGCTAACAAAAAAAATTAGCATTCCTACAGCAGAAAAACAAGTTAAGATCGCCGCGCCTATGTCATAACCATCACTATATAGCATTCCTGCTAAAATTAAACATATAACTGTACCTATTAAACCACATAATACAAAGTTTACATAATTTCCTGGTGCTTCAATAATTGGAATAGTTTCAAGTATTGTCATCTACATAATCTCCTTCAATTATATAAATTTCTTTTGTTTCATAAGGCTTTTCTTTTACAGTATAATTGGGGCCAAGTTCTTTCCATGCGTTATCATCAGTTATTTCAATTGTGTATTCAATTTTAGACGGATAGTTGAAAATAGTTTTGTTATCTTCAATAAAAGTTAAAGCGATACAAATAATAAATAAAGCGAAGGAAATCCAACAGAGTGGACCAGCCCATGCTTCACATCCATCTAACCAAAGTAAACCAAAGAAAAAAGCACAAAACATCATTATAACCCATGCCGTAACACCATACCACATTGGACTAAAAATTGTTTGTTGAGAAAGAATATATACTCCATGAATATTCATTTATTATTTCTCTTCCTTTCCCATGCTAGAATTTCTTTTGGAAATGTTCTTGATACATACATAATTTTGCCTTCATCATCTAATGCAATGTAATTCATCATAGGACATAACTCACAAGCATCTAAAAATTTATTATTTTCTGGGTATTCTATTGGGTGCTTCTTTAACCATTCTTTACATTCATGTTGTTGTCTGCTTTTATCATTACTTAACATTTTAAAGGTGCAAAGATGATAATGTAATCCTCCTCCGCCTAGTTCTTCTGTGTCAATTGCTCTATAAATTAAATTAAGTTTTTCTGTTGCTTCTTCTTGATTTTTTAATACATTCATATCTAATGGAAAATTTGGATTTAACTCTTTGGCTTTATATTTTGAACGCCATCTTTCTTTTTGCATTTTCTTTCTCCTTTTTTCTTATTATAGCACAATTTTTGAACTGAGTCAAATTATAAAAATTAATGTTTATTTTTCATAACAAAAATTTTCCATATCTTTGATTAATTTTAATGAAGGCGTTGTTCGTTTATTTATAACTTTATTTAAATGAGAACGAGTAATTTTTAATTCATTTGCCGCCTCTAGTTGACTCATTCCTATATTTTTTAATTTTTGTTTAAAATCAAAAAATAATTTATTTAATATATCTTCTGCTTGTGTCATTTAATCACACACCTCCGCTGCAAGAAATAATCCTACCATAGATAGGTATTATTTCTATTTAATTATTTTTTTCAATTTCTTTAATTTCACATTCACTCATATATGGAAAATAAATAATATTATCTACACGACCTTCTATCCTATCTGCCATTTCATATAATGAATTTTTTATATGACGTTCGGCTTCATCTGGCAAATATCCTTCTTCAATTAATGAATTGTAATATTCTTGTTCATCTGCGATAAAAGTAAAATGTATTGATACTTTATATTTCATATTATCTTTCTGGAAAGTGTTTCTTCCATTCCTTTCTTGAAATTTGTAATAGTCCTCTTCTTAGCATATATTGCGCTCGCGCGTAATTTTTCTTTCTAACTCTCTTCTTTTTATGCCAGCAGGCGCGTTGGTAGGTTTTGTTAAACATAATAACTGTTTTCATGTGTGTTTCATCAAATTTCAATCTGGACACTTCCTGTTGGGATGTTTTAATTCATTAATTTTCCAATAAAGTTTTACAGCACACTTAGAACACACATCTGATTTTATTATATCAATTATATTCTTTCCGTCTGATTGAGGTAAAGATAAATCATAAAATGGATCAAAATGTTCATGTAATTCTCTGCCACAAATATCACAATATCTAATTGTTTTAATCATTTACTTTCATTCCTTTTCTTAATTAAAATTTTCATATTTTCATAATCTAATTGCCAAGGCCAATATAAACTAGCGTTTTTACAATCTTTTACATAAGGATGACGACAACCATCTATTTCAAAATATTTACAATGCGTATTGCCGCAAGTTTCAGCTAAATAAGAGTATTCATGCCATTGTATCATATTTTTTCCCTTCTAAAAAGAGGTCAAAGAAGGTAGTTATGCTACCTTCTCTTCCTTTAAAATCATATTTAGCGCAATTCCAACAATCATAGCTAATGCGGTAGTCCCGAATGAAATGACACCAAAATTACAAACTACACCGGATACGCCAAGTGTTAGAATAGAAGCAAGAATAATTACATTCTTGTTATTATTTAAGTCAATTCCACTATCCTTGATTGTACGAATACCAGATAGAGTAATATATCCATAAAGAATTGCCGCGCATCCGCCAAAGATACAACTTGGAATTGAAACTAGAAAAGCTTGAAGTGGTCCAAAGAAACCAGCTATTGCCATAATAATCGCGGCTAAACGAATTACATGTTTAGAACAAATCTTACTAAAACCGGTAGTTCCTACACTTTCACCATAAGAAGTATTTGGTAGAGCACCAATAAAGCAGCCTACAGTAGAAGCAATACCATCACCGATAACTGTATTACCAAGACCCGGATACTCTGTTAAATCAGTGCCAATTACAGCACTTAAAGCCTTATGGTCGGAAATATGCTCTGAAAAAGTAACTAATGAAAGAGGTAAGAATAACAATAGAATTTGTGGTAGTAGCTTCCAATTAAATGTAGCAAAATCAATATGGAAGAAACTAAAATCTGGCATCGCGAACAAATGAACATTATTAAATGCGGAGAAGTCCACAAGAGGGATGTGATGAATTGCGGTTGTAATGCTGGCGATTACATACACAATTAAAATAGCAAATAGGAAAGGTAAATTTTTAATAAATCCTTTGCCATAATGAGAAATCAGCGCGGTAATTGCCAAAGTAAGCATACCAAAGCCAAACCCAATTAAACTATATTGCCCCTCTACTTGAAAATAAGTTGGTAGAAAAGTAGCCAAATTTAAACCAATTACAGCTACTACAGGGCCAATTACAACTGGCGGTAGCAGCTTATTAATCCAACCAGTTCCAAAATGGTTAATAATACCGCCAATAATACAGTAGACAACACCCACAATAATACCACCAATTGCAACAGCAGTAAAATTAGGAGCTGTTCCTAATGCTAACGCGCCCATGACCGCGGCGACAAAAGCGCCAGAAGAACTAATAAACATGGGGCTCTGTGAGCGCGTGAATAACTGATAAACAAGAGTGCCGATACCGGCGCCTACCATTGCTGGAGCAATAGGAACGCCGCAAATCTGCGGAATAAGAATTGTAGCTACAAAGCAGGCAATTACTTGCTGTAGAGCAGCAACAATTAGTCGCTTTGCGGGAAGACGGTCATTAATATTGTAAAGCATATCATTCATTAAAATTCATTCTCCTTTTCCTTAATAAAAGTAATAGCATCATCAATGTTAGATACAAGAATTCCACCTTGTTTGATTAAACCTGTGACATATAGATTTTGATAACTATATTGTTGTTCTCCAAGCGCGGCAGCACCGCCAGCATTTTTTGCTTCGCTGTGGGTAAGGTACATTTGACGATTATCTGTGCAAATGCCTACAATATATTTATGGTCGCCGCGTTCAATCTTCTCATGGAATTTACCGATTTCTGCACAAGTTCCAGCAGGAAGAATATCGCCGTCAATACAAGCAATGAGAATATCGGTATTATTTAATCTAATATTATCACCATTAGCAATTTCTTGTGAACCTGCGAATTTCTTTTTGCCTTCTGCTCCATTGATTTCTGTATTTTCAATTGGACTATATAAGTCTACATTAGGTATCGCTGCGCGAATTTTTGCGGCCCATTCTGTGTTTCGCAGAACATCACCGTGATAGAATATTGAACCAGCTAAATAAATTTTCATATTATTCCTCCGTTAATCTAGGGTCTCAAAATACCAATGTTTTTCTTCTTCAGTTCCATGTGCTTCTAGCCAATCCCACTCTAATTCATTATACTTATAATAAAGGTCTGAATAGATTTTAGAAAGTTCTTCATTGCCCTCATCATACCAATACCAGCACTTGTGATTTAAAGCGGTTACAAACGCGGCCATTGCTTGGACATCATCACAATAAGTCTCGTAGGTTTGAGTGACCCATTCTTCAAGATAATCCTCGTTTAGACCTGATAGAATCCAAAACTTTAGTTTGAGTTCCTCAAAATAATTATTCATATTTTACTCCTTTTTTCTTTTATTATATCATAAATTTTGAAAAAAGTCAAAAAATAAAAGAGGGAGATTTCTCTCCCTCTTACAATCAGCTCACGGGATCCAGCTCTGGTCCCTCTTCTTCATCGTCTTTTTCAACAAACTGGGCCATAAATTCTTCATCATCTACACCAACAATATCGCAAAGAGCAGAAAATGCTTCTTGGCTTACATCTTTGCCATTTAGTAAAGCCATAACTAATTCTTTTTTGGCATCTCCATACCAAGGATTTTTACGTAACATATCTATCATCTCCTTAATCTAATAAAGTGGCTAATTCAGCCATTTTTGACCTTTCGGTCTTTATTAAATCAACACAGCCAAACATTGGTTGTCCTACCAACTTTTTCTGCATTGCTTTAATTCCATTATCTTTCTCAAATATTTCTTTATCTACTTGTCCGTGATAATCACCATTAATAATAATTTCAGACCCCTCTCCTAAACGAGAAATTAATAATTTTATTTGAGAACTTGTAAGATTTTGTCCTTCAGTAACATAAATAATAGCATTCTCCCAGCTGCGGCCGCGGCAGAAACCTAAATTTACAGCTTCTATTTGATCTTGAGAAGTAAAAATTTCAAGGGCTTCATCGCCACCAAGAATATCCTTAATAGGTCCAAGACCCCAGCCAATTTTTTGCTCTATATCATTTGGTAGAAATCCAATTTGTGGAGTATCTTTTAAATCAATTAGATTACGAACAAAGACCAACTTATTTTTCTTTCCTTTTTCAATTAAATTGAGCGCGTGTATAAGAGCGCAATAATCTTTGCCGCTACCATAAACACCAGTAATAAGTTTTATTGGAATATTTGGATTTTGTAATAAATCAAACATCATTTTTTGATTTAAATTGCGTGGTGAAACTTTTATACCTAGAGTTTTATTTTCAATATTTGTATAACGCAATCTTTGATATGATTTACCATCCCATCGTAATATATCGGCTAAATTGCCTTCTTTGTCAAATATTTCGCAATATTCATTCACTTTTGCGTTTAATACATTTTGATTTAGTCCTTCTGAATATAGAGTTATAAGTTCATCATCCGTTGGATAATACTTTCCATAACCACAGTAAAATGCTTCTTTAATTTGTTCTTGTTCTGGTTCATTTAAATATGTGACTTCCTGTAACTCTAAATATTGCGCTATTTCGTATAATGCGCCATCACTCGTTACGAAATTCACATGTGCCTTCTTTCTATTAATAATTACTGCTTCGCATAATAAATAGTGGTCATTAATATCCATTAAGAAGGGATATTCTTTAAAAATTTTATCTACCTGCTTCTGTGAAACAGGTAGAACTTTTATTTTTTTATTGGAAAGTATAGCACGAACAGCTCGTCGTGCCTTATATTTGAGATTATCATCTTTATGAATAGAGGTTTTTATATTCTCTAATTCTGCTATGGCTAATGGACTAATATAAATATTGTCATATAAATCTAATGCTCCATTTAAAATAGCAGAAGTATCAAGAAAATTAATCACATTATCACGCCCCAATAATTTCATCTATTAATCCATACTGTAGCATTTCTTCAGCGGTAAGATACCATTGCTTTCTATGATGAGCCGCATACAGTTCTTCAGAGATATTAGTATTTTTGACTACATAATCGCGAATTTTATTATCAACTGCGCGATTAAAATCAATTACATCATCTACCGAAGTTGACTCGCCGCCAACATAAGTTTGGCCGCTATGGAATAAAGCAAATGAAAATGGGTAAGCTTTTTTTGTAATGTTTGGATTTTTGTTTCCAGAGCATAATATAATTGTTCCCATACTACAAGAATATGAAGGAACAATAATTTCTAATGGGTGCTTATAGTTATCTATAACATTGCATAGCATAAGCCCATCTGCTACTGAACCGCCTGGAGTATTTAAAATTAATGTAATTGGAGTGTCATCTTTATCATTTTCAAAGTCTTTTAATGGAAGAACTACTGTTTCTAAAATACTTTCATCAATTTCTGAATTTAAAATAATAGTTCTTTTATTTAAGAGTTGATTAAAATACTGATACATAACTGGGTCTAAAGTGCTAACATCGTTAGCAAAACCCAAAAATTCTAGGTCGCTCATTTAATCCTCCTCGTTGTCGGAGGGACAACTTATTTATTTATATTAAGAAAGAATTTTTGACAATGTACAATCTTTTGGATTGATGTCATTCTTTCTAATACTCTTTATATAAGGGTGGCGAATTGAAATACCGGTTCCATCACTTTCTGCTTGAGCCGTTGAAACCATCATTCCACCAATAGTTAGCGGGCACATATACCATTCATCAAAATTATCACGAAGTTCAGTTTTGAAATCTTCTGTTAAACCAGCGACTTTACACAATGGAATGATATTGCCATTATCGTCGTATACACTAGTATAAATAGCGCCGGGCCATCCATAAAAGTATCCTTTAGATACTGGACGAATAGCTCTGCCATTACGATATTCGCCATACAACTCACCAGTTATTTTTTCGCCGCTGCGCTCATCTTCCCAAAGATTCCAAGAGCCAATATCTTTACCAGTATAATCCCGCACAGCAGGCTCAACACCAGTAATGAAACAATCTACATCTGCGGAAATTTCTTGCTTTACTTTACAAGTGTCCCAAGCAGAAGGACCCCGCTTTCCTGGAATATAAATAGAAGAACGCTTATAGCAAACAGCACCTTCGCCACCTTCAGAAAAAATATTATTTAAATCATCAAAGAAATCTTCATCCATATAATGATAATCAATTCCAGTAACGAGTGGGCTGTTTATCATTTTTACTACTTCTGGAATAAATTTGACACGCTCTTCTACAGCAGTATTCATCATATCTTTTCCGTTTAGAGCAAGTATATCAAAAATACGCCATTCAAGTTTCTTATCTTTTTGTCGGGCTTGGGCTTTAGGGTCTAAGCAGCGTAGAATAGAACCCACATCTTTATCAATGCCCCCAGGTAGATAAACTTCACCAAGTATCACTGTAGTGTCAGTGAACGCATTTACTACATCTTCCCAAAAGAAAACTTTGTTTTGAATTTCGCCATAAGTGCCAGTTTTCTTACTAATGCCGCGAGTTTGAAGAACATTGCGTTCTGGTGTAATAACAGCGCGAGACCAGTTACCATCATACTTGCGGCTCCAGATATATTGACCGCTTGCAATCATTTGTTCAAGATGTTGGCGTTTAACAGCGGGAGACATAGAGCTCGCGGGCGCCCAATAGCGCATTGGTTCACTAGTGAAATAATCAATCATAAAAATGCTCCTCTTTTAGAATTTCATCTACACTACCTTCTAGGTCTTCAAGTCCCTTACAATTCTCTATAATCCAGTTAAATGCGAAATTATCAAGTTCACACTCACTGATGTGTTTTAATTGGTCAGTAGTCATGTTGGGATTTTCCCAATCTAGGCCATTTTCATCATATCTTATTACACGAATAGTAATTGTTTCATTATTTTGAATGGCAGCATAATCATAAACAATTTCATATTCGTTTATAAAACGCCAATCAGGAATTAGAATATAATCAAAAAAACTATGCTCTGGAATAGTATAGGCGTCAATAAATTTTCCAATAATTTCAGCCCAATACTCTGGGTAGCGGCCGCGCATAACAGTTGTTCCAATTTCTTGTAATAGACTGCGGCCTGCTTCATCCTTTTCACCATTCCAATTAAAATATTGTGTCGCATAGTATTTAACTAAATCTGCAAAGTGCATAATTAATACACGCTTTCCAGCATTCTCTAGATTTCTTTTCATAATATTTGCTACGGTGTCTTTACCGGACATGCTCTTCCCACTAATCATTATTACTTTCATTCTTCAATTGCTCCAATCTTAATTTAAAATAAAAATCAACAAATTCTTTATCCTCTTCATTAATACAAGAATTAGCAAAATCGGATACCATTTTTACGCCTTCAAAAATATTTTTTTGTTTTAGTGCTAAATCAACCCAATATTTTGCTAAATCTCTTATGTATTGAGGCACATTAGGAAATAATTCAACCATTGCTTTGTTCCTCTTGTAATTTTTTTACTGCATCAAAAAATGCTTGAACTTCTTCTTTTGATGTAAGTGTGATACGCTGTACTGGAATAGCGGCGCAGCGCTCGTCGTTATCGGGCATTTCAAAAATGTAGTATCGTTCTGGTTCTGGATCTCCATAATTAGCAGAATAAGCTACTCTACTACAAAGACATTTTCCAGTTTTTTTACTATAAATTTTAGCCGCGATATGAGTTTCACCGATTTCTTCAATCTTTACATCACGACATTCAGGTTTAATTTGGTTTACAAAACCTTTATAATCTTCTCGTGTTACTTCATAAATACTAGTATCCATATTAACCTCGCCAATGTATTTTTAGCGTTTCTGCTTCTAATTGGGCAAGTTGGTCACAACGCTCATTCCAGTAATTACCAGCATGCCCCTCAACTTTTCGGAAATCATACCAAAAATTATCAAAGAAAGGCACAATTTCTATCCATAAATCTTGGTTTGCTACTGGTTGCTTTTTAGAATTTTGCCATCCATTGGTTCGCCAATTATTATACCATTCTTGATTATAGCAATTAATGGCATAAGCAGAATCACTATAAATAATTACTTTTTCACCTTTTTGGCGGATATTCTGTGCATACTTTAATGCTTCAAGAATAGCTTTTAATTCCATGCGCTGGTTAGTAGTCATTGGAACGCTTCCAGATTTATGATAAAAATCGTTTCCTTCTCTTAGCGCATAAAAAGCCCAACCGCCAAATGTAGATTGTTGTCCCATTTTCTTTAATGAACCGTCAGTATAAATTTCAAGCGGTATAATTTTTTCTTTACTACGCTTTTCCACAGAATATCCTCCTTTTCTTATAATAATATTATATAATAAAATATAAAAAAAGTCAAGGAAGAAGCATTATGCTTCTTCCTCTTCTTTTAGTTCTGGTAGACCGGCAATACTAGTTAATAAACTTAATATGCCCGCAAGCACAGAAGCAGATGCTACCATTACCCAATTAACTTCTGAAATAACAGCACTAGTGCCAATTGTTGCTACAGCCGTTTGAGCTACTGTTTTTAGCGCACGAACGCTTGCCGCCGCGATCCATTTTTTGAAATTAGTCATTTGATATTCCCTCCCTGTTTTCTAAGAAATCATTTTTACGAATACGCTCTGCATATAGTTCTTTAATATAATCATATTCAGCTTCAAACTCGCCATTGCTGTCATCGGTTTGTTCTAATAGTTGAATATACTTATGATTTAATTTATCTATATGCCGATATTCATCACGAGTATGTTTTCTGCCATTATGACATGAATTAGCAAAATCTAAAATTTCCCAGCGTATACGATCTTTTTCATTCGTCATTACTTCTTGATTAATATTATTTATGTCGGTTTTAAGATTATTTACTGATTGAACTAATCCATCAATTTTATTGACTTTTTCAATCAAGCCGTCAATTTTAGTGCACGCATCACCGGTGATTAATTTTCCAATCCATTTAACTAAGGCAGACCAAGGATTTATTTTTATGGGAGCAATTTGAATAAATAAAGAGCCAAAAACAATTATTTGCCATAAGTTTTTACCTATCCACTCCCATATTTGTTGGGCTTGTATCCCCATTGGCCTTCCCCTCCATAAAAAAGAATGAATGAGATTTTATTTCTCATGAGATATGTGGTAGATATAAAGAAGGGATTGAATAAAATGTTCTATTAAAAACTCATGGCTTCATTTATATTACTTAATATATCAAGTATGCCAGCGAGGAAATGCATATCTAGTTTTGTTGCTCCCATGGCGGCTTCACTTGTAGCTTCCCAATCGGATATTTCTAAATGACCGTCTGAATTTATTGGCCCATTATTATATGTATATAATGTTGCTTTTATTCCACCTTTTAAATTTGATTTAATGTCTGTGCTTGCTTTTATTAATGTATTGTAAGTTTGTTGCAATATAAAAGAATTTGGCATATATATTCCATTAATAGTATATAAATGAATATCATTTGCGCCAGTATCATTATAGCCTATTTGTCTAATAGCATCTTCAAACATTAACTGAGCATCATTAAACATTAAAAAACCAATCATTGTTGAAAAATAATTTTCTAAAGAACTTTTATTATTTTGGCCTATTGCTCCACCGCCAGCATTTAACATAGCAAACAGTAACCAGTTAATATCAGCAGAAGTAAGAAAGCCATTCATTGTTTCTTGTATAATGGATAATTGTTCAAAAATGTTAGAACCGAATGATGCTCCCTGTAATCCTTGATATTCACGATTGTTTTCTCCAATACTAATATATCCTTTAATAGAGCCATGAATATTTACGCTATTTAAAAAATTATTAATGATTTCTTCTTCATCTTCTATGCTTTGCAATGTTTGTTGAATAATGATATTTTGTTTTGTTCGTAAATTGCGTAAAGTTGCAATATTTGCTTTGTAGTTTGTTAAATCAATAGTAGTTTGAACATTCTTAAAGGCTTCTTCTCTTTGAGAAGATATTAATTTTTGAGCTTTTTCAACTTTTTGATTCGCTTTTTCATTTTCTGTAATTGTAAAAAATAATCTTCCGGCTAAATAGTCATTAGTAGGGTTTTTATTACCTCCTAAAGTTCCATCTAATCCAGCGGAAATCATTTCCATGAGAGTTATTTGTTCACTGGCATAGTAATATTGAATTGATACGTTTTGACTACTTAAATACATTTGTTTAAGTGTTTCATCATCAGCTCCTATTTTTTTTCTCCATTTATCGAAATTTTTTCCGCGTCTACCATGGGGCTTAATTTGTTTATAAGATTGAAGTAAACGATTTTTAATTATTTCTATTTGTTGTTCTATATCTTCTATTTCTTTAACATTTTTATCCATACCCATTTGTTTTGCCATAGAAGTCAAAGCTGGTTTTAAAGCAGAAGATTTTTCTAAAGATTCCATAAAATCAGTAAATTCTTTTCCTTCTATTATTTTTTCCATTTCTTCTTGATATTGTGGGGCATTATCTTGTGTTTTTATTTTGGTTGCTTCTATTCCTTTAGTTATAATAAATATTTCATTAGCTTTATCAATAAGGGTTTTTAATAAACTATTCATTTCACCCCCATTTAATTCTAATTGTTTTCTTATTGTAAATAACTTACTCCCATATTTTTTTATTATTATTTCTGTTAATATGCTTATATTACTTTTATTAGAAAAAATACTATTAATGACAGTACTTGTTTTTCCTGTTTTGTCATCATTTTGAAAACTGCTTAATTGAGTACGATTAGAATAATAATGCTCTGCTTTTATCTGGCTGCGCTCTTTAGAGTTCGTTATATCTTTTACTAAATTTTCTGCTTCTGATATTAATTTTTTTCTTTCTTCTGCTCGTGCGAGTTCTTGTTCTAATTGTTTTTTAAATGGTTCAAAATTTTTTATTATACTATTTAATTTAATAATTAACCTCATATAATCATCTTTAACGCTTTCAATACCAGGAGGAATTTGCTTTTCAGGAAATTGCTTTAAAAAATTTTCTATAAATTTTTCTTCTTTAATTCTTTCATTAGATGCAGCTTTTTGTAAATATTGAAGAGCCATGTCCATTTTTGTTTGTGGTTCTCCATTTTTAGAGGATGTTAATTGTCCCAATCCGCTATTTAAATAATTTACCGCATCGTTATAAGCCCTTACTCCTTGAGGAGTTTTTACATTAGCTAATGATGAATAATAAACGTATCTTGCTCCGACCGTAAATGGATATCCATTTTCAGCCATAAAATATTTTGAATAGTCTATTTTTGTTTTTTTCGTGCTAGTTTTTTTCATTCTTTCACCTCCCATATAAAAAAATCGCCCGCATTAGCGGGCGTCACGTTCATAAAAAAACTTTAAAAGTTTTGATTCATCCGCGGCTGAATTACAAAAGATTTCATATTCATCTCCATGTTCATCCGCAAGCCTTCCCAAAGCAATGTAGGCAGATAATGAACTTTTTAGATTAAATTGTTCGCTACCATCATTCTTGAGAAGTAACACATCATTCTTACATTCCTTAATTGCTTCAATAAAAGCATTTAAATCTTTAATATTGGATAGAAACTTACTCATTCTATTACATCCCTCACAATCCTGTCGTAATGTATTGGGTCGATTTTTCTATATTCAGACCATTTAACTAGATTATCAACTGATGCTGGTTCACTTAAATCATATTCTTCACGCCAACCTGACCAATCATAAAACTTGTCAAAATAACGAAAAAGGAAATGCCCGTCTACAAGATCGTACCAAATTTCACCTTTGAAACGCATCTTGAGAATGCGCGCGAAATAATAGCAATTTTGTTCCATCCAATTGTCTTTTTGTGAAAAGCGTCGTTTAATAAATTCTTCAATTTTATCCATTCCGAATACCTCCTTGGATATATTTAAGATTCATTCCATTTAGAATTATAATAATAAGAAGGAATAACTTCTTTCCATCCGGTAGTTGCTCCTGTATAATAATATACTGTACAATCACGCCATTGATTATTATAATAGTATTTTGCCGGATTTATGCCTTCAAAAGTAATAGTTAAACTGGCATATCCGCTGCCTAAATTAACTTGTTGACCGTGCGCGGAACAAGCGACAACAAAACCATATATACCATTATTTAAAAAGCTCCCACTTAAAGCAAGGCCGCTTTTTGTTTTGGTATACCGTGTTTTTTTGACCCATGTATCTTGATCACCTGTACTAACAATTGTGACTGAATCATTACCATTATTACCAACGACATAATAACCTATCCAGCTACCTGCATCATTAGCATTATCAAAATAGCAACTACATGAAAGAGCAGTAACTTTAGTAGCATAATGTGTGGTATCTCCGCTTACTTGGCAATAACTTCCCCAATATTCGCCAATTCCTGTTCTAGTCGCCAATCCGGCTTGACTTGCACTAAATGTTTTTGTTCCCCAAGTCCAACTACTTTGGTGAGCAGAATATGGGGTTAATATTGTGCCACTTCTTTGCGGCCAAGTGTATGTGCGTGTATATGTTGCCATATTATTCCTCCAAAACTAGACGCCTTATAAATAAAAATAAAATGGAGCTGAAAAATAATTGCTGTTGTTTCGGCACAATGGCGTCTAAAATGAGCAGGCGTGGCTGGATTTGAACCAGCGAATGCATGGGTCAAAGCCATGTGCCTTAACCGCTTGGCTACACGCCTATATTGGAGCGCCATATGGGACTCGAACCCACAACAGATGCTTGGAAGGCACCTATGTTACCGTTACACTAATGGCGCATATTAAAGGATGATATGGGTCCTTACAACAGCTTGGAGTATTAACTTTGACTTTATTAATCGTATTGCGCATATACCTATTATAAAGACTGTTGTCATATCATATTTAGTGTAGGGAATCGAACCCTAATATTTTTAATTCATATACTCAAGAATTTAAAAATATAACCATTCACTCCATAGAATAATGCGGGTAAGGATTTGCACCTTACATGATATTGTTTCCAAAATGCCAGCACTTTTTCAGCGACGATTCCAATATCTTACGTGTAGCGTCTACCTGTTCCGCCACCGCATTATGTAGTAACCCCGTGTTTATTCTCTTGAGCTTTCTGCACGCTACTCTGGCCAGCTCAATATTTGTGGTGTGCTTTTACGCTAAACTTCATATTTCTATTATCCATCTACACATCATACTTATAGGACATTATAACAAACGTAGCCTATAATACATTTCGCACAAATGGAGAAATTAAAGACTCATTATCAGGTGGCTGCTTCCAAGCCTACTGTCCACATTTGGCGCGGTATGAAGGATTCGAACCTTCGGATCACTGAAGATCGACAGAGTTTAGCAAACTCCCGCGTTCGGCCTCTACGCTAATACCGCATAATATTTGGTGAGAGTGGAGGGAATCGAACCCTCGACGCCTAGATTAATGGTCCCAGTCTTTGGTACTGCCCCATAATCTTATTGGTGGTTTTCTCAATTAATGTACACTCTTATACGAACCTACCAACACGTTTTCTTTAAACTAAACTGAGAAGTCTAGTGCTCTTCCTACTGAGCTACACTCCCATATGGCTGGGGACGATAGAATTGAACTATCACACTTCGGGTCAGAGCCGAATACCCTTCCATTAGGTTAGTCCCCATTCTTCTAATATGATACCATGCTCTTTAAACCATTGAATAAGAGGCCATCGTTCAGAGCAAATCTTATCATATTTTTCATAGACTAACAAAGCAAAATCTACATCATCAAATTGTTCTCCAAGTTTTATAGTCTCACTTAATACTTGAAGATGCTCCATCAGCATATTGAAATTTATCTTATCTAGCTGATTTTTATATTCGCGCAAAAAATCACAATTGTTTGGATGCTTAGGAGCACATTTACCATTACATAATCCATCGCAATTCTTTCCTGGCTTTAGCGGCGGAATGTCTAACCAAATAATTCCATTTTGGCTCCTTCCTTTCTGAAGCCATTTTGGGTTCCAAACCGCAGTAGAAAGCCCGACTAAATTAGGCGGGAAATTACGAATTTGAGCAAAATATGAAATATAAATCTTCATAGAATCCTTTCATCTAGGCACATTATTTTCTATTGCCCTACCAACTGGGCGATACGCAAAATTCTGGCTTGCATAATCGGGCTCGAACCGATGACTCATAGATTATCTATGTAAGTTGCTGTGTGTGCCTATTTATTATAATTTTAATTCTGGATTTTTATTAAAATTAGCTTGTGGCCGCGAAGTAGAAGGGTCTTGTTGTTCGCGTAATAAATGATACCATTTTAAATATTCTGGGTCTACAAGCAACATATCATTTATCATATCTTCTACTTCTTCTTGATACTTTATATGACTATCAAAACGATTCCGGAGTTGATTTAAAAGCTTTTCGCCTTCTTTATAATTAGTTCCTGTATAAGTAGCAAGAATTTTATCTCGTCTTTCACCACAAAAGATACAAACATAAGGTTCAATTACTTTGATTATATAACGATTATATTGTAAATCCCAAGTTAAATACCAAGGAAAATCTTGAAATTTATGTTCGCATTTCTTTTCAACTGGAGGTGGGACAAAATCTGGATTTGGCTTCTTTTTAGTAAAAAATCCCATAATAAACCTCTTTTAAATAATGGAGCCGGCGGAGGGAATCGAACCCACAACCTGAGACTTACAAGGTCCCTGCGCTACCGTTGCGCTACGCCGGCATAAATTCAAGGCACCAATAATTTACTTTAATATACTGTCCAATATCTATATTTTGTAATTATAAAAGTAATTGCTGTATGTGCCTTGTTTTCATAATAATACTAAGCCGTTAATTTTAATCGCGATGGATTTGAACCATCTATCATTTTGCTTCTCAATCAAAATAAATTAACCACTTAAAAAAGATTGCTGTAACGGCTTAAAACTTTAAGATTTCTTAGAAATAAATTTCATTTCAATTTTAGTATTTGCAGGAATAGAGTATAGATTAAAATAATCCGCGGGCAGTTGGCACATGATACTAGAACCTTCAATAGTAAAACAATCACTATATTCTTCTTTACCATTTTGTTTAAGCGTATTCATTAACCAATGATGAATAGACTTAACAAATTCAGCCTTGGTTGCTTGTGCGGACAGTTCTTTCTTATCCATATTATTTATTTCCTTTCCTTTGATATATTTATTATATCAAAAATTTTAGAAAAAGTCAAGAAAGAAAGGGGAAGATTTTACAATTGGGATAATCTTCAAACCCGGTTAAGAAGTCTGGGTGGTGAGATTCGAACTCACGACCTCTAGATCCCAAATCTAGCGCGCTACCAAACTGCGCTACACCCAGCTATACTAGACTCATTTTACGGCGTGCTATCCATTACACTATCTCCCCATATGGTGAGGAGAACTGGATTTGAACCAATACTACCGGCCCCTACAGCGCAAAAGAATTGCTGGATGAGTCTATGGCGAGCCTAACAGGATTCGAACCTGCGATCTTCCGGTAGACAGCCGGACATTCTAGCCGCTGAACTATAGGCCCATAAAGCTCACCGCCAAACGTCCTATATGGACTTCTATTATTAGCTTTTGTCGGATTATTTACCGTGGCGGCAACTACGAATTGACATTTTGGCTTTAAGGTCAGCCAGCCGCATATTTGCTATCGTGATGGTGATAGGCTTTTCTTAGGAGCCTAACGAACCTATACTCTTTGTCAACTACATTAGACGATTCATGACATCGCTTATCCCCACAGACCATTTTAGGGGTTCCTTCGTACTTCGGAAGGGTTGACTCTCTTATGTGACTTCGCGCGTTCACATAAGTGGGACGTTGAGTAAGCATAGAGAATAAGTCCTCTATGTGACTATGGCGGCCCCGGTGGGGATCGAACCCACGACCTTGTGATTAACAGTCACCTGCTACGACCAACCGAGCTCCAGGGCCATGTAGGGCAAATACCCTATTTAATAAAACCGTTGCGACCTTCGTCGTACTTGTATTATCCTTCTAAACATATTCAGCCACGTTGAAGATGAAGGCTGAGCCAAAGGTAGCGACCCTTTAACTTCTTCACCCTGTCTTTCGACTAGCAACGGGGAGATTGTCTACTCCCAAATTTCACTTAAACCATTCAGCAAATTCTTTAATAATAAATCAAATATGTATTATTTGTTCTAATACCAAGAACTTGTTGTCACTTTAAGCTACTTTTACCGTAAACCTCACTTATAGCCTATTTCTAGGTTTCAACGACAATAGCATCTTGTTGGTCTTTCCTAGGTTTGATACAGTCACCGGCTAAACCCTAACTAGGATTCAGTCTACGCTTTTAACGCTTGACTTCTATTATGATGCCGTGAGGAATCGTGCTTTTGTTAGCGGATAACCAAGCGCCTATCCTTAACATTCAGAGTTTCTCCTTATCGCTAATCATTACTGATTTTGCGGCCGCGATTTAGTAGTATCCCGCCAAATCGTATGGCTGTTATTCAGATAGCCCAAGCAGAGTGGTTAGCTCTTCTTCACTTGGTTCAACCATTTTATTAAATAGAGTATCTACTTCCTTTCCTCTTTACTATAATAATTATAGCATGATTTGAAGAAAAAGTCAAATATTTGTTGTAGAAATTAGTTTAAACAGCATCGCCGCGAGAAGGCTTTCTACATGATGCCATAACATCCTAGGATTTGTTTTGCGCGCGTATCCGTTGAGTATTAAGTCCAATAACAGTGTCAGGACTCCTAAGATGTGATAGTTACGGTGGTCGCTACATACGGTTAGCGCCGTTGACCTGGCTTCCTTATATTTTATAGTCGCGTTTTCCCAGCGTAGCTAACAAACGAATGTTAACGCGACTTGCTCCTAGTCAAGTTCAGAGCATTTACATCAGCGGGAGGTGATGCTGGTGGGGAAGGAGAGAGTTGAACTCTCAAACCACCGGTTCTAAGCCGGTTCCATATGCCAGTTCTGGTACATCCCCAAATTCTAGGCGGATTTTTAGCTACATAATTTAAAAGATTACTGCTTAAATAATATTTGCTGTGGCCGCCTTACATATTTATTATAGCAGATTTTCTGCTAAAAGTCAAATATAACCTTCTTGATCTAACCAATCCTTAACAATTTTTAAACACTGGTCTAACATTTTATTTCCATAATATGCTTCAGCTCGTTGCTCTCTAGTAGAATCGTAGCCCAAAACATCATATTCGAGACGAAGCTTTTCAAGCAGTTGAATTAAATCCATATTATTTATTCCTTTCCCTTTACTATAATTATTATACTATAATTTTAAAAGAAAGTCAAATATATTCAAACCTATCAAACATTTGTTGATACTGCTTCACATGATTATGAAAAACCTTACCCATTAATACTTCGTTCTCATGTTCATCTAACATATAGATTCGCGCGCAATCGGTGGTAAAACTTTCTCTTCCACGTGGATGGCTTAGACTTTTCGCGCATTTTTCAATCATTTTAATATCAATGCAATTAAGTTCCATACGACCGTCTGTTCCTACAATGATAAAGACAGGTAGATCGTTTTTTAGAAAAGGTTTAACATTTGCTAACTTGCCGCACCACTTTACAAAGTATTCATCATTAAGTCCTGTGCAAATTAAATGCGTCTTTAACATTACTTCTTGCATTGATGAAATGAGGCGAAGAAATTAGTTATGTCTTCACCGACCTCTCTTTCCGTTGTAACTTCACATGGAGCGGGCTTTGATTCATGCTTTGGATTATGCGCTTTCCAACATTGAAGAAAATGTTTTGTAATAATTTCTTCATTTTTAAAGCCGCGATTGCAAGTAGGACAAATATACATTTTATTTTCATCCTTTCTAAAATAATTATAATATGATTTTAGAAGAAAGTCAAATGGTAGCCCAATCTTCATCTGAAATTGCTTTGATTTCCATCTTTTTAGATGGCAAACCATAATTTAAACACCATTTTCTTACAGCATTATCGCTTACATTATATTTTTTACCTATTTGTAAAAAAGGTGTAGAACGAATTAATTTTTTAAGTTCTTCGCGGGAAGGCCACTCACATCTTCGTTGAAATTCGTGAATACAAGCTTGGCAATATTCAGCATCTTTTGTCGATAATGGACGGCCGCACTTTTTACAATAAGCAATTTTAGAAGATTTTACTGAAGTTATTTTAATATATTCATCCTCTTTCAATGCTTCATCATCTAATTGTATAATATTATATTTATTTTTTATATTATTAATTCTAATCCAATTCGCCCCACCTTGAGAACAGCCAATAAGTTTGGTAGCTTGATTTACATTTGCTGTAGATTTTAAAGCTTTTATAGCTTCTTCTTCTGTAAAATTAATTATTTCTTTATTGGTTTTATTTTTCCCGCAATAAGTATCTGTTTGAGAATGGCAGTTTGGACATAACCACCTTAAATTTTCTTTTCTATTATCATTTCTTATTCCATTTATATGATCTATTTGTAATGTTAAAGAAATTCCATTCCACTCTCCAATATTACCACATATAGCGCATTTATAATCTAAAACATTATATTTCGCTAAATAAGTAATTAAAACTTTTCTAGTAACGGGGGAATTTTCTGTTAATACTTCTTCTAATTTATATTTTAGTGGCATATTAACCACCTCCTTACATTAGATAAGTAATAACATCGAACTCAAATTATTATAATTCGCACTCGAATTATAAATTTTTTTGGTGAGCTTGGTGGGAGTCGAACCCACAAAACCTTGGGTTTGAGCCAAGTACCTATGCCAATTCGGTTACAAGCTCATATGGTGGGCTAGGAGGGATTTGAACCCTCAATCTCTCACGAGCAGCGGATTTTTGGTTCCCGATACGAGTGCTGCCCTCGCATAAATTCACTGGAAATCGGAAAAGTCCGCTATGTATGCCGTTCCATCACTAGCCCATAATGGCGATTTTTATTGTTGTTCGCCGCAACGTTAAGTTTTCTTTTCTGGTTTGCGGTTTACACTTACAACCCACAACAAGCTCCATTATCTACTCCATACCAGAAGAGTAATAATTTCATTGCTTATGCCACGCATCTTGTGCAGGGCTGCCGAATACGCTTTCACGTATTCTAAGACTCCTTGTACACTTGGTACACGAGATAGCGGTAACGCCATTAATATTGGCCGCAATTTGCTGAACTAATCTGGCGTTTAAATCTGCCACTCATCAAGCTTTTCAGCCTGCTCGCGGCGAGTCCAAGAAGAAGAGAATACGGTACGATGAGAAGTCTTACGCACAATTATCATCCTTTCCTTGTTTCTATAAATATTATATCACAATTTTTATTCTTCGTCAAATAATTCTTTTAGTTGACTTTGAAAATTATCAAATTGACGCAATGCTTGTCGTTCTTGCCGCTTATCAACGGCGTATGATGCTGGCATATTTTTTGAATAATAATGTAATGGCTTAGACAAATTACCCGCAAGAATTTTCTTGCGTTTATTGGCATACTTCCAGTCATTCTTACGGCGTTCAGCCGCGGTTCTACCAGTTGTAGAAAACGCATCCGAATAGGTTGATGAAGGGTCATAATCATCAAGATAATCTCTACTATACATTAATCTTCTATCCCCATTCCTAAATCACATTCATCAATCCAAAACCAGAAAGAATCATCTTCATATTCATCTGATTGAATTTCGCAAACAAAATCATCAAGATAATCCATAAATATTTGTTCCTTTCCTCTTACTATAATAATTATACTATAATTTTTATAGAAAGTCAATCCTAAAATTGATGAAATTTAAATGACTACATTCCGAAAATCAGGAGTATTTTCATATGTAATACGAGGTTCTTCTTGCCATACTCCACTATCAACAATGAAATCATTCATTTCCCACCATAGCTTATATCCGCCAAGAAATTGCCAATCATTGGCAGATTTAATATCAGTAAGACAAGTTTTATTAGTTTTCTTGTCATAAAAAATGAATTGAGCGTAGAATACATAATAATTAGGATCCTCACAATCTGTGCGCCACCATGATTTATATTGTCGTATACAATAACGGCCTTTCCACATAGGATCCTCTTTTACATTCTTATTAATCTTGCGCGCTAAAGTGTTAAGTGCGCGTTGATGATTTTTACGATTTTGAGAAGTTTTCCAATTCACTTATCTCATCCTTTCTATAATTATACTATAATTTTAATAGAAAGTCAATTATTCGTATGGCCTTTTAGCTTTAAAAGGACTCCCACGATGTAAAATAATTTTATTATCGCAATCAGGACATTTTAAGTATTCTATCCAATCATATTGGCTGCCGTTATTTCGAATGTCTCTTTCATCAAAAGAGAAAATACAACTGCAACAATTACAAGTAACTTTATGTCTTGGACGCCCATGCCTGATAATTTCAATCATAATTATCTCCTTCATTCTTTCTATATATATTATAATATAATTTAAAAAGAAAGTCAATTATTCGACAGGGACATTTATGTATTCTAGAACTTCGCGCAGTCCAAGTCCTCCTTCATCCCAAGGTTTCATACAATATTCCCAAATTTTTGGATGTGTTTCTTTTAGCTGTTGAAAGCGATTGGGTGATTTTTCTCTATGACATCCGAAGCCACAGAAAATACATCCAGTTCTATTTATACCGGTGGTAGTCCAATTACCTTTTTTATCCTTTACAATATCGCCATATAAAGAACAATATGGTATATTATATTTTACAATATATTCAAAAATATCATTGTCTGTCCAGAATGATAATGGTTTACAAGTAGGCTTTTTACTATCAAATAAATTACACCCGCTGCGCATCCATTCATTACGACGAGCAATAGATTCGCAAGCTAGTGTGCCTAATATTGGATAACGACCAGTTTCTTTTGAATAATGGTGATTTGGTTGCTTTTTCATTACATCGCAACAGTAATCGCTCACTTTAAATGGAGCATTTACTAAAAAATTCCATTTTCCATCACCAAACCCAAAGATTTTACTATCATATTCACCACTTAAAAATTTTGCTCGCGCGGAATCAGGATTTCTTTTTGCTGTGGCTACATAACCAGCTATTTTTTTACTTACAATAGGATAACCAAACTCTTCAATTACTTGTCTAAATGTTTTTTTAGGACGAATAATTTCTACATTTTCATGTGATTTAACAAATTGTTTTACTTCTGGATATTCAAGTCCTGTATCAATAAAAACAGCGGGAACATCTGGATTTACCTTTCTGGCTAAATCAAGTAGCACAGTGCTATCTTTTCCTCCACTAAAAGCAACAAATGTCTGTCCATCATATCTGTCATTGAACTCCATAATCCGTGTCATTGTTACACCAATTTTGTGATCTAATGACCAATTTTGCATCTCTTTTAGGTCTGTGGCTGTAAATTTATTTTCTGCCATAACTATACACCTCGCTTTATTATAAATAGGCCTGGGCCTACCTTTGTATATAATTATAACATAAAATTGAAAAAAGTCAAGTATCTAATTCCTCTACTTGACTTTTCATATCTTCTAATTTTCTTTTATCAGTAATAGACCAATTTTTTGAAGGTTCCCATCCTCTAGCTCTGCTACGATTCTTATTATTAGTTTTTTCAGAACACATAGGGCATGAACAATGAATTTTATTATCGGCATATTGATGAATGTTGTTGTAATAAAGAGGCCATCTACCAGCAGAAACATCTCTATCAATATGATATTTCCGCATAGCTTTAGAATAACTTTTTGCGCGAGTATAAGCTCTATCGTGAATTGCCATAATACAACAACTCCTTATTTAAATAAAAAACTAACGATTTTGATAACGCAGACCGTTCGCAACTCATACTGCGCGAGAACCATAACAACCGTCGCTCTCCTACTCCTTGCCCTCACAGCAGGAGGAACGGTAAATACTCGGTAGGGGAATCGAACCCCTATCGCCGGATTGAAAGCCCGACGTGCTATCCGCTGCACCAACCGAGCATATTGCGGCTTTAAGCCAGCCGCACGGCTGATTCGATTTTGGCGATTACTCCGAGAAGTTCATCTACGGACACTTCCTCCCGAATCAATAAAAAGGGCTAACAAGCGTATGCATCCACTGTAGTAACGACCGAGCCCTACTACCGACCGAATTACTTCACGGCAATTACTCGTCTGTCTAAGTCACCCTGTGACAGCAACAGGTTCCCTCTTTGTTTCACGCTCAGCATTAAAAATGCCTTTTGGTACTTATAGCATCGCCACGTAAAGGCTTGGGATAAGATGCCATTGCCGCGCGTTTTGATAATCCAGACGCGAGACCACTCTACTGGGGTCGCTCTTAACGACTTCAACCGGTTGTTTCAAATGAGTATCTGCTCCCATATAGCAGAACTTGCAGTAGTACCCCCGCTCAGGGCTTGCGTGTGTAATTTCCAGTTCCCCTTAGACACTACTCATTTAATATGACTTCCTTCCCATTTTTTGACAATGCTGCCATAGCACGCCTACCTACTATGCGGGCAACCGCGAAGAGCTTAGTTGAAAGTCTAGATGTCATATTTGCTCTATGCTGTATTTATTGGTTTTTCCTATTTATATGGCGCCGATAAGACCACTTGAAGTAACAGCTTGCTCTCCTTTTGCGCTTTATAACTTAGCACAATACCTATCTTACTTTGGATTAGGCTTTCCATAAATTGTGCCGTCACAGGTTATAATGCGAACTGTGAACGCAACTTCTCCATTGGGGGAAGATTAAGTTTTCTTTACAGGAAAATCTTTAAAAGACTGATTGATCGCTCAACCTAGAATCGAACTAGGAGTCGTCCCGGTATGAACGGGAAATTTTAGCCAATTAAACTATTGAGCGTTGGTAGCGAGAGGGTGGATTCGAACCACCGACCTTCAGCTTATGAGGCTGACGAGCTGACCACTGCTCCACTCCGCATCATTGTGAGGGTTCTCTCCCTCACCTTGTATAATAATTATACCAGAAATTTAACAAAAAGTCAAATAAGTTCTTTCATATCTTCCCACTTAATTTTTACTATTATGCGGTCACCGCAACGATTGCGTAATTCAATCGCAGGACGACAAACTACGCCCTCCATTTCACGCTCTTCGGCCGCAACTACAGAATTAGGATGAGTCTTTACATATTCTTCTGCCGCGTATAGGCTACCAGTGCCAACAATAGGAACAACCTTAATTCCAAACATCTTGGCGGTTTCTTCTACCCATTCACGTGCCTGATAATTTTCACCGATAAGCACATCGAAAAGAATAAAGTCTACGCCATCAGGAATATACTTACTGCCGCCCTTCTGAATTTTGCGGCCATACCCTTCACCGAAAAGGATAACTTCCTTTTCGCCAAAAGCCTGCTCAAAGATTTGAGCGTTAGTTTCGCCGCCAAAAAGTTCATTCAAACGTGTGACTAGTTCTGCGGGAATAGCAGCATTATCAGTACGACCGCCAAAGGTTACAGTATGGCCATCCCAGCATACGCGAATATTAGTGCCATCAACCTTTTCAGTCCAAATCCAATCATTGTCACTTAGATATTCTACAGTCTGGTCACGGAAAACTCCATTAAGCAACTTTTTAGTTCCAGTAGTATCTCTTTGATAGAGAGTGTCAATCTTTTCATACTTTCTCATATGTTTTGTTCCTTTCTTACCAAATAATTGTGCCTGCGTGCTTTTTCAGCCGCATAAATTCGTTATAAGAAATCCAACGAGTAATGGGGGTAATAGTTCTTACATAATGTTGATTAAGGTCTACTTCTTCTATCTGGAGGTCTCCAATAAGAACTTGTACCGCAGAAAAAGAGTTCTCCTCCGCGGAAAAGTCGTGAATATCAATCTTATTGAGAACTTGCCAGTTTTCAATATTCTTATACAGCGGACGATAACTCTTCATATTTTTTATTTCCTTTCTCTCTCTTTCTATAATAATTATATCAGAATTTTTATAGAAAGTCAATCAATTGTGTCTCGCTTTAAAATCATATTTTCATGTTCTAGCACTTTAATTCTTGCTATTAAATCATTCTTTTCGCGTCTTATATTTTCAATTTCTTCCATAAGAAAATCAATAGTTTTAATTAACATATCTGTAGTGTCTAGCATAAATTAAATCTCCTCTTTATTCATCATTGCCATAACATCTTCATCTCCATACACGCAAGCCTCTCCGCTTGCAAAGAATGGACAGCGTTCACAGTATTCACTTAGCCAATTATCAAATACTTCATCAGACCAGATACCGCAATCATGTTTTACTGCTGCTCCTTCAAATCCGTTCCAGCCATCATAATGAGTACAATCTTCCCAAGGATTTTTCATACTAAATCTCCTTATATCCATAATGAGTAAGAAGTTGTCGCATATTTGCTACGCCAACAGGATTCATAGAATGAATATGAAATCCCATAAGTGAAATTTGATTTTCTACTATATATTTACAAATGTCATAACCAGAAGGGGCAAAAGAGTCATCCATTTCATGACCTTCACCTAAATCGTGGTCAAGGTCAATAATTACATTATAAAATTCTTCATTGTAATAGTTCAGAAAGAAAATTGCTTCTTCTGCGCTACGGCAAATAATAGGAATCCATTCCATATGGGTATAATTATGCAAAGTCTTGAAGAAGGTATCATCTTCACGAATATCATCTACATAGATATAATAATTCATTTATTATTACCTTTCTAAAAAATAATGTTTGCCACAATTTGGGCATTCAATATATTTTTCATATGGATCGCCTGCTAATACATGTTTCACTGATATATCTAATTCATTATAGGTAAAAATAGTAAAGCAATTTTTACAAAATTTTATTTTAGGAAGGCTTCTCTTTCCACGAAAAATGATATTCATATTTTAGATTCCTTTCTTTTCTTTCTAAAATTTTCTCCAAAATCATAGGTTTCTTTATATTGGCAATTTATACATTGTTTTTGTTCAATATGGCATTGATGATGTTTTTCTAGGCATCTTGACCATTCTTTATCAAAATAAATACAATTATTCATCTTTTATTCCAAACCAACTTTCTTCGCGCAGATAAGGGCAATTTTCAATATCACATTTTGGCACTTCTGGGCATATCATACGCTTTCGCCTATCGGTTTCTTTACTTCTATAAAGTTTACATAGCCACCCATATTCACAGCTATGATAGGAGAACAGGCACTCACTTTTTTCTTTAGGTAAACTATCAACTATAATTCTCACTTTTCTCACCCTTTCTATAATTATTATACTATAATTTTTATATTTAGTCAATAAAAAAGAAGATGAATTTTCATTCATCTTCTTCATAGATTGAGATATTACTGGATAGCCGCGTAGCGAGAGCTGTTAAGCTTTTCCATCATTAGATCATAGCCAGTCTTTCCAGACATAACCATCTCAAAAATGACGGGAGAACATCCACTCACGCAAGAAACGTCAGGGCCTGCGTCAAGCACGGTGTTGTTACGGGCATTTACGTTCCATAGCACTAGCTTAGGTAGCTTATAGCCATGATAAGACCAAGTGTTACGAATCTTATCCATAAAGGTCTGAACGCCCTTGGTGCCAGGGTTATTACCTCTCCAAGAAGAGTAACCCTGCATAGCATCTACTTCCATATCACTGATAATGACAATGGATTCAGGCATATCTGCCTGATTTAGATGATTCCGAACAGCAGTATTCAGCACAAGGTCAAATACAGACTGTAGATTGGTGTTCTCGCAAAGGTTCGTCTTTACTATGCGGTCGACCTTGTCGCAGAAGTCAACACCGCGAGTCTCAACAAACTTCGCCGTGCGGCTGAAGCTGATGTAAGAGTTCGCGAATGGCCCCTTGTTACGCTCTGCGGCATAAAGGGCAAGAGAAACTGCGACATCAATAGGGGCAACGCTACCCGCACCTGAAGTCATTGAACCGCTCGTGTCCGCGACAACAAGGGCATTTAAAGACATGCCGTGGAAGTAATCAGTTAGATTCTCCCAATACTTGTTAATCATTAGACGATCGGTATTGTCAAGTGCGACATAGCTACCACGACCATACCAAGAGTCAGAGCCCATTAGCTTAATAGCCTTGGCTACAACATCATAAGGGTATAGCGCTGCTGCGTTAACCTTGGTAGTAGTATCCTTAGCAAACGCTTCATACTTCGCCTTGATTAGATCACGACGAGCGAAAGCATTCTTATAGATAAGACCAGCACGAGAAGGAATCTTATCAAATTCAATCTCGTTCCAACGATTAGCAGACATAAGGCGCTCTAGTACACGAATACGCTCACGAAGGTTAGAAAGCAGTACGCGATACTGACGAGAGGTTAGACCCATAGTGTGGGCAGTTAGACGGCCATAACGCTTAGTCTTGGCAGAAGAAGCATTCTCAGAAGCCGCCCACTTACCGGCAAGGGAAATAGCACCCTTGGTCTTGTAATCAAGGGCAAGCTGCTTGCCAAGGGCATAAAGAGCCTCATGTTCACAGGAAGTTCCTACAAGAGCATATAGGTCATCCCAGCGGCCATACTCGGCAATCTGGTCAAGATTGCGCAGTACAGCATTGCGATCATAATCCGCAAGCCAATGTAGGCAAGTGCGGAAAAAGCGACGTTCGCCCTGTCCACCACGAATATCACGGATATAGAATAGGCACTTTAGGGCATACATAGGACTTTCCTTATATGCCTCCTTGAATAGCAGCACGCAATCACTCTCGGTGCGCTGACGATAAGCCGCACCGAAAGAGAATAGGTCATATAGCTTAGAGCTGGTCGTGGTGCGTGCGACAGCACCATTCTCGGTGGTCTTATAGGTGTTCTGAGAAGCCATAGCATTGTAAAGACGATTCATAGACATAATTTATTTTCTCCTTTTCATTTGATCAGCCCTGGACTAGGGCTCGTTTCTTTCTTACAATAATATTATAGCAGAATTTTTAGTAAAAGTCAAATAAGTTTGTAGTAGGAATTTTCCCAATCTTCTAATTGTGAACAAAGAGCAGCATTTTCTTGCTCTAATTCCATTATCCTATCTTCATAATAACGATTTAATTGTTGTGATTCAGAAAGGTCATCTTTTAAACCGTCTATTCTTTTTAAAAGTAAATCAATACAATCTGTTGCTTGTTTGAGCTGAGACTCTAAATTACGCATAATCTTCCTCTGTGAGTTGGCGGCAATAACGTTCAATGAAATCACGAGGCTCCATATTTTCCTTTTGCCACCTTTCATAGTCAGCAATAGTTACTCCATCCTTAAAGGGCCAAACTTCAAAAGCGCATTGCTCTTGCATGACTTCTTCATAGGCGTCCCAATATTCATCCTCATAGCGGTCATCCCATTCTGCGCCATCATAAAATTCATCCATAAAATCATCAGTAGAATAAATTTCATCTGCGCGCAAATAAGATTCTACAGTCTCATAGGCAAGCTCATGTCCCCAATCGCATGCTTCATCGTAAGATACATCGCTCGCTACTTCATAGGCATACATACCATGAAGTCCACCATACATTTCGGGATAGGCATAAATAAACCAGTTCTTTCCCACTATTGTTCCCTCACTTTCTATAATAATTATAACATATTTTTAGTGGAGAGTCAATTACTTATGATAGAATTTCCACATTCGTTTCTTTAAATGATTTAATTCGCGCGAAGTGGTTAAACTTATAATTTCAGCTTGCTCTTCTTTATCTTTAATCAAAAGTGGCGCTTGTTTAAGAATGTCATCTAATTCATTTCGTAAACTAATTAATTCATCTTGTTTTTGTCGTGTGAATAATTTCATATTTCTCCTTATAGCATCGCAATACATTCATTTGCTTTTGCTTTAATATCTGAAATAATTTCATCAAATGACACTGGTGTATTATTATGCGCGTCTAATGCAACATTATACATAAAAGGAATATCTTGATAAAATTTATCTTTTGAGTGAGTGTGACCATGAAAATTTAACATACGTTCTCTTAATTGTGACATATCTTCTAATGAACCTACTATAGTAGGATAATGTGACATATAAATATTATACCCATTAATTTTTTGAAAAGCCGCCCAACTAGTTTCAAAGAATCCACTTAATGGGTTCATATTAGTCTTTTCTCTATATAAACTACATCTTGTAGTTGTATCATGATTTCCTCTAATATAATAGATTATACCATTAAGTTGGTTTAGTTTTTCAATGCCACTTTTGTTATCATTTAACATAATATCCCCAAGAAGATACACAGTATCTTCTGGTTTTACTACTTTATTCCAATTTTCTACAATAATTTCATCATGTTCTTCAATAGATGAAAAACCGCGTGGCTCATAAAGAAAACCGCGGTTATGACAAAAATGTAAGTCACTACTGAAGTAAATATTACTCATTATTTTCTCCCTTCGGTTCAATATAGGTGTCCCAAATATACTGTAAAACTTTTTCTTCTGCGCCTTTGCTACCGTAATTCATACGATAAATAACATCTATTGGCGCTTTTCCAAAGAAAACGCGATAGGCATAATCATATACGTCTTTCATCGCATCATACAAATTATCATCCCAAATAAATTTCATTTGTTATACCAACACACATACTTATATTTTTTAGCTGCATTTTTAAGAAAACTGGGATAAAAATCTACATAACCATAACGATATTCTCCATCGCTATAATTACCACTACCATCATAATCAGTTATGAATCCAGTTTCAACTAATTCTATAAACTCTTCAATGGGCATGATACATTCACGGTCTAAATCATTTAATGGTTTTAGAAATATTAGTTCATTATATGGTACAGTATACATATAATGTGTATCTATATCTTCAATACTTACATTTATACCTTTATCAGTTAAAGTTACAGCCAATGCTCTGCCGCGCCTATAATACTTATCATCATTTAATTTATAACCGACCACAGTATTTCTCTTTAATGTTTCATAAGAGTGTATCATAAGTTAGAAGGCCTCCCATCCAACGACTTCACAAACACCGCCGAGCTCCTTACATCTATCATACCATTTTTCGCCCGCTTCACGAATGGCCTTTGCCTTACACTGATTACAAAAACAATTACAAGTTGTACCTAATCCAGTAGGATAAAAAGTGTATGAGAAACCGCCGCCAGATGCTCCATGATAGCCTTCTGGATTAGAATGAACTTCTGAATCGTGCTTGCGCTGCCAGTCGTAGGAACGATTTCGTTCTTCTTCGGTTAGCGGAAAGCCATAACTTCTCTCACGGATTGCGCGCTCCATCTTTTGCTTCATTTCCATAAGCTCATTGTCTTTCCATTTTTCTTCATAGATTTCATTGAAACGCTTTTGTAAACGATTATTATTATTTTCTAACGAAAGAAGTGTCTGCCTTAAATCTTCAATTTTAGTTTCAATAGCGTTTACATCGCGTGAATGAAGAAAATTACGCATAATATTATCTACTTCTGATTCTGGTATATGTAAATCGGGCATTTCAATTTCAATAGAACCATCGTTATGTGTTATCATTTATATTTCTCCTTTCGTATACTTTTCGCGCGAACCAACCAAATGAGTATCCTATTGCGCCAATTAATAAAAATCCTAATAAATTAATCTGTATCATTTTCTTTCTCCAATATTTCCACTAAATCAGAAAAATAAGTTTCAAATGTTTCTGCATCTGATTCAGTCATAGTAAGTCGTATACCATAATTTTCCGCTACAAATTTTATAAAATCATGAGTTAGTTCTTTATTCATGTTCCTCCATTAAGCGAGCAGTATTAATTAAAATTTGTTTTAATTGATTGTCAATTTTAAAACGCTCTGCGTTAGTCTCAATGGATTTTAGAATATTACCCGCGCGAACCCGCTCTGCTGATGCTTTCCAATCACAAAACATTTCACAAATATCCCATAATGACATATCATTCACACCATTTGGCCAGTGCTCTGGATGATGGGAATTGACGGCATAGTGGTGTTCCAATGCTGGCCGCAAAGCATCTAGTTCTGCTTTATATTCATCAGAGCCATATTCAATCTCATTTAATCGTTCGGTGTGTTCTGCGAAATAAGGCAATTCTTCTTCACTTAATTTGCTTGCGTCGTGATTTTCTCCACGAGTAGTTAATCTATCAGTAAAAAAGCGGATATACTTACGCACCTTGTCTATGTGCTTTTGAGTTTCCACTCTACATTCATCAAGTGTCATTTTTATCATCCTCCACAAGAAAGAAACCAGTTATATGATTATATCCTATAAACATATAGCCTTCTGCATAATTAAATGAAATGCCGTATGGTTTTTCTTGAAAATTTGAAATATTTTCAATTTTTTCACTATTTTTCCCAGTATCAAGTAATTGAGGATACATAATAATAATTTTCATATAAATAACTCCTTTCTTTTCTATATTTATTATACTATAATTTTTATAAGAAGTCAAATAGAAAAAACGCACGGTTTCCCGTGCGTTATAAGTATTTATATTAATTTGTAGTTTCGGTAGTTTCGCCCATATTAAGGATTGGAATAGTGGAACCGCCGCCAACAAACTGAGGGAGTTCTCCATTCCATCGCTGAATTTGACGATAATTTACAAGTTCTTCAGTTAGAGACTTATTAATCTTTTCATTAGCTTCTGCTTCTGCGGCAGCCTTCACCTGTGTAGAATATGCGTCTGCGTCTGCTTGCACCTTTGCTACTTCTGCAGCGGCTTCTGCTTCAATCTTCTTACGCTTTGCGGCCTGTTCTGCTTCCATTGTCGCTTGCTCTTGCTGGGTCTGAGCACGCTGCTTTTCTTGCGTAGCAACCTGCTTTGCTTCAACGGCGGATTCAAAAGCATCAGTAAAGTCAATATTTTCTACCGCAAGAGAAATTACATTAATGCCCTTTGAAGTTAATTCATCACGAATAAGAGTCTCAATAGCATTAGCTGCTTCTTGACGACTAGCAATTAGATTTTCAGCAGTATAACGAGCAATAACAATCTTTACATCTTCCTGAATACGAGGGCCAATTAGAATATTGACATATCCGGTGCCTACATCCTTGTATAGATTCATAGCAGTTAGCTTGTCAATATTATAGTTGATAGAACCTTGAATATCTACTTGCTGAATATCCTTTGAAAACGCTTCTAGCTGGAAAGTTGCGCGTTGTTCACGATTATCCATAGTAATTACATTATCCCAAGGCGCATGAAAATTAATACCTGCGTCAAGTGTGTGCTCGTGTACCTTACCAAAAGTTGTCACAATACCAGTATAACCAGTTGGCACATAAGAAATACAAGACAGAATAATCAGTCCTGCGGCGACAATGATAGCAATAGCCCTAACAACTGTTCTAATTGAACTTCTACTCTTCGTGTCACCATTACGCTTTGTTACATCTGGAAATACTACACTTGCTACGATGAATCCCGCAATAATAACAACAACAGCTAAAATTAGATCAAACATACCTTTCTCCTTTTACTCCTTTTTATTTTGGAGCGTCCTAGCGGTGCTGCCCCGCTTATCAATGGTTTTGCAGACCACGCCGTTTGCTGATTCGGTAAGGACGCATTAACTTTTCGCTTCAATTATTGTACATAGGCACATTAAAAGACAACAAGCTAAATTAAGACCACGTACCCATACAGCATTATCTTGAAAAACATAAAAATTAAATAAATTAAAGGCGGCTATAAAAGCATAAAAGAATTTCATCATCCGTTAAAATCCTCCAAAAAAGTCATAAAAGACATCATCCACGCACAGCCATAAATCACCCAAAACTGCCAAGTTCTGATGTCAAAACCAATACTAAACATCACTACTGTAAGAATAGTTCCAAAAGTAATACGACCAAATTTATACTTATTCATTATATCTTCCTTATATTGGCGGAGCCCCGCGGTACTGCCCTTTGTTTTCTCGGCCCTTGCTTTCCGAGCGTGTTCTTTACACTATGACCCCATATTAATCGGGAACCTGGGACTCGAACCCAGGACACACAGCTTATAAGGCTGCTGCTCTAACCTACTGAGCTAGTTCCCGAAATCTCACGGCAAGTTAGGAATCAATACCTCTGGGCCTCAATCCATTAGTTCTATCATCTTACTTGCCGCGAGTGATTGATGAAGATTACGCTCGCGTTGCGTTTTCTTCGGAATACCTTTTCTACTATTGGCGGTATTAACCTCACATGTCCTCACGCGCATGAAATTTCGGCTATCAAAAAATCAAAGGACAGCTACTTCCTGGATAGTTACTAGTTACGATATATCCAGTTACCGAGCGAATCTTGTGCGTATTCCGGACTACCTTACGGGGCAAGAGAACTCCCGGCATTTACATACTGCAAATACATAATACAAGCTCTGCTGTTCTCATATTATTAGCTGAAGCAGACCCTTTTCCCTTTCGCGACAAGGAGGGATTCTAGGATGAACCTTATTGGTCGTTCTGGCTGGATTTGAACCAGCGACTTCCATCTTATCAGGATGGCACTCTATACCAACTGAGTTACAGAACGTTATAAGCCGCATATTTGAATTGAACAAATATATGTACTTTACGAAAGTACTGTTCTGCCGTTGAACTAATGCGGCATGGCAGGAGACTAAGGATTTGAACCCTAACCAGCCGGGTTGGAGCCGGATATGCTACCATTACACCAGTCTCCTAAATCTAGACACATTCTAATTTCAGCATGGATGGCGCTAATAGTAGAAATAATTGCTGTGTGTGTCTAGCTGTGGTGGGAGATGAGGGAATCGCACCCACTCGGGTTAATCAACTTCAGTTTTACAGACTGATGTGTCTACTTTAGCACGCTAATCTCCCATAATATAATAGACTATTGCGAACTTGCGGTCTATTAGCGCGGCACCTTTAATTTCAGGTCTATAATCAGCCTTATGCCGCAGGTCTGTATCTGCGGAAAGTGGCACCCCGTGTAGGAATCGGACCCACATCTCACGGGCCGTAGCCGTGTGCTCTATCCGTTAAGCTAACGGGGCTCGCGACCTATTTTTGTTAGCTTTACTTGTGGAAATAGGAAACACACAAGGCACTGTACAGTTCATGACGCTGCTTTGGGTTTGGTGCCGTGCTTTCGCGCCATCTGGTGCTCCACCTGGGATTCGAACCCAGACTCCCCTGATTAAGAGTCAGATGCATTAGCCAATTGTGCTAGTGGAACATGGAATGGACCGCCGGAGAATCGAACTCCGATTTTATGCGTGCAAAGCATAAGTTCTACCATTAGACTAGCAGCCCAAATCATACTGTTAATAACAGCGGAAAATAATTGTTAATTCTAGGCGCATTTTTTCATATTATTTAACAGTATGAAGTACGAAATAATAATAATAGCGGTATTAATTTTCTAAATTAATAGCTGTTTGCGCCTGTGGCGTAAGGTACAGGATTTGAACCTGTGTGCCATATTTCAGACAACTCGCTTTCCAGGCGAGCACCATCAGCCTCTCGGTCAACCTTACATATGGCACCGGCGGTGAGACTCTAACTCACGACTTACAATTTAGAAGACTGTTGTTCTATACATCTGAACTACGCCGGCAGATAACACCAAATACTAAAAGCTTGATTAAGTATCAACTTTTTTCTAGGCACTCGTTTTGCTTAATAACGACGGCCTTTAGTATTTGGCGGTTCAATCTTCTATATATCATCCAATACTTATATAAGAAAATTGCTGTTTGTGCCTAACCGCAATGCGGAATTGGTGGCTAGGGGTGGAGTCGAGCCACCCTCCACGGATTTTCAGTCCGTTGCTCTCACCCTTTAAGCTACCTAGCCATAATCTAGACCCATTTTCTTTCACGTGCGTCTGCTAACTTGCGCCACCGCCCCATATTGGTGGGGCGGGTTGGATTTGCACCAACACTTTTCGGGATTTACAGTCCATATAATGAATTGCTGTATGGGTCTTAGTGCGAAGTGACGGGCTCGAACCGCCGACCCTCACGGTGTAAACGTGATGCTCTCCCAGCTGAGCTAACCTCGCATAAATCTGGCGTCCATATAATTATGTCGGTAACGCGCCGCCAGAAGCACGGCTACATTTTCTATCAGTAAGTACTCACGTCATGTATTACTCTCTTGCGTTATTATGCTTTATTTCATCCTCAATTGGTATATCGTTTCTCCAATTGAGGCGTAATACTACCGCCACCCTTCCGCGCCTTGTAGCCACAGCCATATCGGGTGGATTCCGTTCTTTCTATAAATATTATATCAAAATTTATGTAAGAAGTCAAATAGTATCCCACCCGAGATTTGAACTCGGAAAATCCAGAACCTTAATCTGACGCGTATGCCAATTCCGCCAGTGGGACATATTGGCGCCCGCGAGAGGATTTGAACCCCTGCGCCGCTCATCACGACCTCTTTGTTTTCAAGACAAATCTCTTCAGCCAGACTTGAGTACGCGGGCATATGGCGCGGAATCTCCACGCCGTTAGGTGGACCAAGGCCTCGCGGCCAGCCCATTAATGGAAGATGTTGAAAATATCATTAAATAGGGTAGGAATATCACTGACATCCTTGGTAGAGTAATGATAGCTGCCATACTTAGAACAGAAAGCCTCTAGCTCCTTCTTATAGGCAGACTGAGCTTCGTTCATAGCCTTGCGTGCGGCTTCAACCTTGTCCGCGGCAGCCTTGCGTTCGGCCGCAATACGCTTCTTTTCATATTCTTCCTTTTCCTGCTTGGCGATTAGTTCGCGCTCAGCAGTTAGACAATCATTAGCATTGTCATAAAACTTCTTGGTTACATCACTGTAATACTTCATATAAGTTCCTCTCCTTATAAATTTTATTACATCAGGTAGGAGTTCCTTTCCTCCTCCTGATGTAATAATTATAGCATAGTTTTTATTAAGAGTCAAATATTAGATTTCTTTCCAACCGGCTGGGTAAGCAGCGGGAGACCAAATATTATTCGCAATAACGCATTCATAAGTTTTACCTTCAAAGGTAACTTTATCGCCTATTTGATAAGCATTAGTGCTATCAGGTTGCTCCCATTCTGGAATAACTTCTGGGTCTGGGATTAAGACTTTAGCCCATAGGCTGGGCGCTGAAATCGGAGTCCAAGTTGGTTGCGCTATATGGTCTTGAAGACATTTGTATAGTATATTTTGAAAGCGCACTCTGTCGCCTACTTCATATTTTGCGCTATCATTCCAACGCGGGAATAATTGAATTGCTTCTAAAGCATCAGCATCATCTAATGAGACAGATGCTTTTTCAATTAGCGGGCGGAGTTTTATTGCCAAATCAGTTAAAGTAGCCATTTACTCCACCCCCAATAGTATTTTTACCGCGCTTAATTCATCTTCAAGCTCGCTAATAGTTTTCGCATTTTCAGAAACAATGAGCTGAATATATTCATCTTTAGTATAGGCAACATAATCATATTCGTAGCCAGTTAAAGTTTTATCTTCAATTAGTGTTTCATAGGGTTCAATATTAGAAGCTACAAACACATAATTTTGAGCTAATTCAGTTTCTTGGGGAAGTTCAGAACTACGCACTTTACCATAGTTAATCATTATAATCAACCTCCCATTTTTGTATGCCAATTTTGATAATTAGTATTATATGTAGAATTTTTTGTTGGGATATACATTAAGCGCGCATTGTAAGATGTTGAATAATAATTGTATCCACGGTCGCAACTATAATAGAATGGGCCATCATACATATCAAATGAATAAGTGCCACCAATACCAATTATAGAAGGCACATTAAAATTAGTCATAGTCCAGAAATTGTCTCCTACTGGTAGCGCGCTATTAGCATTATTACATTCCGCGGGTAAATAAATCCAATCGTAATCTTCATTGCCATATCCCATAGCAGAAATCCAACTTGAGTTAGTAGCAATATTAAATCCAACATTAGAATAATTATTTAAGTTTTCTGGATTGTAATTAAAGTTATTAGCAATATATGGAGTTCCAGTTTGAGTAGAACTATCTCCCAAAACGCCTATGCCGCCAATAAAGCACCAAGTGTTGCCCCACCAGTTTTCATAGCCCCTATACGACATTGCACGATAGCCAGTGTTTGAACTGGTTGGCATTTCGCCGCTCATATTACCTAATGTGGCTGTTAGTCCTGTATTTTGAATGGCAGTCGCCTTGCTAATACCTGCGCCAATCGCTGATTGGCCATTAAGTGTGGCATATTCTACCATTAATAGCATTTGATTAATACTTTCTACGCCCATGTCTGTTATATGCCAGTTATCACCTTTATTAGTTGCGAGTTGTTCTGCTTCTATAATAGTAAATTGCGTAGTAGGTTTAGATAAAGCACAAGAAGTTAAGTAATCATTATTAAAATCAATATCAGAGCTATTATTTCTATTAATAGCACTTATAGAAACATCGTATGTGCTGCCTTCATAAGCAGGTAATAAAATATAATCTAATATATCTCCCGCTTCATTTTTAAAACGAGGATGTAGTTTAAATCCTGATTGTGCTTCTTCGCTAATAAGCAAAGTTTCTTTTCTAACTATTTTTCCTACTACATTATTAACGGATTTATTAATTGTGCGCTTGTAATAGAATTTTGGCTGATATATCATAACATCGCCATTACTACCATCATCAGCATAATTGCTATCACCATACCAAGCAGTTATGCGGCCAGAACTATCTACATTACAACGCATACGGCCACCATACATACTGAATTGATTAAAATCTGCACCTGGAGTAAGATTTATAGCATCTTCACAACGAGTTACAGTTTTATTTTCATAATCAATTATTACACCAAGAGTTGCGTTGGTAATAATTGGGGTCACACTGCCGCCATCTATTAATGCTTGTAAATCACTCTCTGAAATTGAACTGGAGGTAATAGAGCCATCACTATTAACCTTTGTAATTTTGCCGCTATTTTGTGCTCCAAGATTAATTGTAGCGTTATTTAATGCTTGGGTAATAGCTTTTTGCGTCATACTTCCGTCTTCGTTATTACCAGTAGAAGTGTAATTTTTCATTACATCATATGCTTGTTGCGTGCCTTTTTTGCGCACGCGAACTTTTTTGATTTTAGTTGAAGATGTATTGCTATCAATTACATCCACATCCGAAATTTCACTAGTTTCAATAGAAGATATTGCAGTTTGTATTTTAGCATCTATTGTGCTATCCATATCTTCAAAAGTCGCTGCCGCCGCTTGTGCGTTTTCTAGAGCTGCTTGAGCGTTTTCATTATTTGTGTTTGTTTGTTCTGTAATTGTTTCTATATTATCAACGGCCTGTTTAGCATCATTTACTGCTTTTTGAGCTTTGGCCGCGTAGGTATCTATTTGTCCTTGCGGAGTCATACTTTTAGCAAGTATAATATCTAAAATATCCATATTTACCTCCTTATGAACGAATAATTTTTTATTTAGTTGTATGTCGTATTTTGCCGCCGTTTTGTGGAGTGTTTTACGTTAATGGGTGTATAAAGATTAGGCGAGGCCGCCACTTTAATCGGCTGTATCATCTTCTAATTATCATAAACAATCACTGGGTTGCCATAGGAGGCGTTGGCAGAGTATTGACCAACAAGCATTCCATTAACGTTATCATACTCTATCGTTATGTAGTTAATGGTATCATTATTATATCCAGACCCAGAAAAACCGTTATTCATGTAAAAAATGGCACTGTAATCATTTGAGATATAGTAATTTGTTGGTGTAATGCAACTAATTCTTGTTTCATCTTCAACCGTAACACGTTCTATCATTCTCAAAACTGCATTGTTTTCAATACAACGCATGAGAATGTCGTCAATCTCTGCTTTAGTCATTACCCTGCTTTGTTCATAGTTATACGGTATATAATAATCCGATGGCGGCTCATCAGCATTTGGGAATGATTTTACATCCAAAGTCACAATGCTACCGCTGCCAGAACCACCGCCAGAGCCGCCACCACCCGCGTTTCCTACACTAGAAAAAGGTATCCATTCTTTGCTAGAATTAGCCATATAAACTCCCATAGCATCACCGTCATCCTTTAGCACCACCGCGGTAGAACCTAAAGTAATTTGGTCTTTTGGTATGGCAGTTAAATCGTTTTTGGTATCACAATAATGTTCGTAGGTTACAACATTGTCTTGTGAGCCTCGTTTTGTCATTACATTCATTTATATCATCTCCTTGTAGAGATTTTGTTATTATATTATCAGGCGCAATGGTGTGCTAACCGTTAAGCGTAGTGGGGATTAGAGGTTTGTGTCCAGTTGTCAAGCGTCAGGCGTGTATGTTTGGATAACCATCTGGAGAACTCCGCCCATTGGGCCGTTGGGGCTTTCTGGGCGGGAAGAATTATTTGGGCCTTGAGTGTGAGTAGTAACAGAACAATTGTTAACCTTGATGCTGATATGTATTTTCAGTTATACCAATAACCAATTCATCATTCTCTACATGAAATGAAGTAAAGACCTGTACAACGTCGGAATCAGACACATTTATATGTGAAAACACAATATTACTTATTACGTTATTGGATATATCTATTTCTGTACATGAGTCATAAGGAATACCAGAAAGTCCTTCAAAATATTCCCCCGCATACACAGTATAACCATTTTCCACAGCCGCCGTAATCTCACTCCAAGTTTTATCAGACACATAAGCTCCTTTACTTTCGTCATATTGTATCGTTATAAACATTACGCCGCCTGTGGAACCGCCGCCGCCATTTATCCATTTTTGTGTCGTAGCATCATAAGTAAGTGTTTGCCCATCAGTAGGATTTAATACTTCCACATCTAACAAATCCATAAGTGAAGAAGCACCGCTACCACTATCTCCACTTCCTGCGCCCATCGCAATAGAGTTCCATTCTTTATTACTATTAGCCATATATACCTCCATTCCGCCATCTTCTCCATTTATAACTATACAAATTGAACCCAAAGTAATATAATTAGGGTCTATATTAACCATATCAGCGGAAGTATCACAAATATGTTCGTAAGTTACTATATTATCTTGTGAGCCGCGTTTAGTCATAATATTCATCCTATAACCTCCCTTTCGTTTAATAAACGAGAGCAATCTTCGCCTCTAAAATAAGAAGTAAGATTGCCCTCAATCAGTTATAGTGTTTTTATTCAGTAATTTGTTGCCAGCCCATAGGATATGCTGTTGGAGACCATACATTGTTATCAATTAAAGATTCATAAATATTTCCTTCAAAAGTTACGCGGTCTCCAGTGTTATAAGCGGAGCCAGCATCTGGTTGCGTCCATTCAGGAATTTCTGTTTCTGATTCTGATTGACTCGCTTCGCTGTCTGAAATCCAAGGTGCGCCTACAGCTCCAGGCTCCCATACATTATTATCCGCAGTAGAAGTCCAAATGTCACCATTGTGACGGACACGGGCACCATTTGCGTAGCCATTAGTAGAATCTGGCTGAATCCAGTCATAGATAATATTTGGGTCTGGATTAAGTAGAATAGCAAATAAGCTGGGTGCTGCATCTGGTGTCCAAGTATCTTGTGAAGTATGAGCGGTAACAACCTTATATAGTCCTTGACGATAACGAATACGGTCACCAACAGCATAAGACACTCCAGATTTCCATTCTTTAAATAGAATTGGGTATTCTGCCGCGGTTTCGTCACTTAGTGCGGCCGCAACTGCGTTTAGTGAAGTGCGTAGTTCTTCTACTTCTGTAGTATTATTTACACCTAGTTCATCGTAAATTTCATCAGCTTCTGTGCGGGAATAGATAATTCCTTTTTCTTCATATAGACCAAAATATTCCATTGCTTCTTGAATACTGTCGGTTGGAGTATAATTTTCGGTTGGAGTATCTCCTCCGAATGCGACAATTAGACCTGCTCGGTCGTTTGAATAAACTTCTTTAATAAATCCCATAGTGGTTGCCTCCTTTTATTAGATTGGTTTAAACCATAAATCTCCTGTTTGTAAAGCAGTTCCATTAGCTCTTACGCTAGGTGTACCCGCGTTATATAATACATTGTTTGTTGTATATATATTAAAATCTCCATTTGTTGTCGCGTTTACTTTAGTAGGCGGAAGTGTATAAGTATCATAATATGCACTCCGTGTACCGCTATTATTATGTGAAAAAATTCTGAAAGACATTAAGCAGCTGAACCTAGTATTATTACTTAAACGCTTCCCTGGGACTTGAGCGTAAATCATTCCCCAAGTGTTGGCAGTCTCTATTGAATAATTACTATCTGTATATGCGTTAGAAGAAAAATATAAGGACGGCCACATCGTGTTACCACTACAACAAACTTGTACTTTTCCATTGCCATCAACATACACTGGTTGGCAGGTATTACCAACACCACTTGTGTCGTTATCTTTATGCACAAGCCTAATACTTAATTTTTCTGTTCCAGGTGAAGTTTCTTTCGGGGTTTGACATAAAAACATCGTTGCATAATTGTCATACATATCAATGCCCCAGATGCTTTTTGTATCATCGGAATTATACATATATAATCCATTTTGTTTAAAAATCATAGCAACTCTTTTATTTAAAAATGGTTTTTCGCCTTGACTTGATGCTTCAACAACCCCACTTATTCCAAAAAACTGGGTCACACCACTATAATTGCCAATTTGAATATCTGCTGTTGATGAGCCTAATCCTAAATTATCTTTTGCGCCGGCTGCTGTGCTTGCGCCAGTTCCACCCTGTGAAATAGGCCATACTGTATTTGTTCCTCCTGAAAGAACTGGTATATTCCATATTATTGAGCTATCTGTTCTATTATATAAACAAATGTGGCCGTTGTCTACAATAAAGTCTACTGTTTTATTGGCATAGGTAGTGTTAGATGGATTACTGGGCACAGTAATACCCCAAATACGGCTTGCTGTAGAAAAATCATTTCGTCCATCAGGAATGAAATACGAAGTACCATTGTTTGAATGATAAAGAGTGCTGCCTGATATAGACGCGGTAGAACCATCTGACTTTATTAACCAGCCGCCACTGTTACTATTAAGTCTAGTATCCCATAATCCAACATTAGTATCAGTTGCTCCATATCCAATTTTAAGTTGTCCGTTATTTCCACGTGAGAGTATAACCTCGCCCACTTGGCCACTGGTATTTTCTACAAAAATTTGTTGCCATTTGTAGTTACTTGAGCCTAAAACATAACTACTGGTCGCATTTGGAAGTAAATTTCCGTCTATATATCCGGCATTGTAATGCACTGTATTACTACCATTTACTCTTACTATATATTTTGCCGCGGCCTCGCCATTCTCGTAAGCCCATAAACCTCTATAACCATTACTATTAGCAAATAAACTAATAGAAGTATCTGCACTTCTTACTCTACACGTATTATTCGCGGTAGAACCAGTAAAACCAATCTCAAACACATCAGGAGTATAAACAATGCCATCACCCTTTCTAGCAATTATCCATTTTTCACTTGCGGTATAAGTTGTACCGTTATAGTAGCCTTTTGAAAGGATACCTTGATATTTGCTATCTCCTGATATACCAACTTGCATCAAAGTACTAGTAACTACGGCATTACTTTGGAAATAGATAAAATTAGCTACTGAAGTAGTTGATGTTTTTATAAGGCTTACAAGACCATTGGCCACTACATCGCCAGATATGGTCAATGCTCCATTTATTTTTGTATTGCCACCTGTCATAATACTTCCGTCACTTGTTCTAGCAATTACCCATTGTTCGCTTGAAGTATAAGACGTGCCATTATAGTATCCTTTGGAAAGTATGCCTTGATATTTATTATCTCCTGATACACCGATTTGCATTAAGGTGCTTGCTACTACAGCATTATTTTGAAAGTATATAAAATTAGCTACTGGAGTAGTTGAAGTTTTTATAAGACTTACAAGGCCATTGGCAATTATATTTCCAGTAAATGTATTATTACTAGAAAAAGTATTGGTAGCAGAAATAGTATTAGTGCCTCTTAATTTTACATATGTATCAGTTATAACTTGCCCACTACTATCTGCTGGCGCGGACCAGTATGTACTAGTTCCGTTAGATACTAATACTTGATTGGCACTACCAGGTCCATAAGTAGTACCATTAGAACTTGTAGGTGCTTTTATAATTTTAAATTGTCCTATATCTCCATAAATAGTATCGGTGGCCCTTAAACTGCCTGATACCACTGTATCTTTCAATTGCGCCATAACGAGCCTCCTTATATTTCAATTATATTTGACGCAGATAAATACTGCGAATTTAATTTTGCATTGCCTTTAACAAGAGTTATTTTTAAGTTAGAAAGAGTTATTGTTCCAGTAGCATAATCAGTTCTAAAGCTAAAACGCGATTTACTATAAGTTTCAAACCAACTTGCAGGTATAGTTATCGTTTTAGAAATATGAGTTGATCCAGTAGAATTAGCGGTCATTAATTGTGTTGTATTAAACCCTCCATGGCTATTATCAGTAAAATAATTAGTTCCAGACCATTGAAAAGCATCTGCAGACACTACAAAATTATTGCCTTGTGTGCGAGCACTAAATGTGCCGTTATTATTGGGGGTTATATTGGTCCAAGAAAGATCATATTCTAAATGAAATTGCACTGATTTACCGCATTTATAAAATTTAGAAACATCTATTTCTACTGAACTCGCAGTTGAATTATTAGCCCCAGTAGGGTTATAACTCCATCCACTTGTTTCATTAAACAGAAATTCTTGTTCAAAGAAATTTTTATTTTTTAATATTCCAGTTTGTAATAACTTAGGTTGTTCTAATGAAAATTCTTCAAATTCAAATGAATGTACTCCACCTAAGTTATCAATTCTCATACTTGTATTATACAACAATTTTATATCTTTGTCAAGTAATGGAGTACAATAAATGCGAAAATCACTTATAGAAAAATTAGAAGAGGCATAAGTCGTTGTATTATCCCATCCATTTATATAAATTGTAGTACCACTAATACTTTTATATGTTTTAGCTTGCCCCCACAACGCTCCGTCTAAATATACTTTACAAGTGTTGCCATCACCTGTCATTACATAGTGATGCCAAACACCAGTTGTAGGAGCAGTAACTTGTGTTGTAGTTCCAGGAATATATAAAGGATTATTTGAACTATCTCCTGTATTCCATAATTTTCCTTGATACATACCATTTAAACGAATACCGTCTTTAAATCCCCACTGCATTGGTGATGTAGAGGAAACTTTACCCCACCAAGCAAATGTATAAGAATCTCCAAAACCACTTGTTGGAAAATTAGATATTTTAATTTTTTGGTTTGTTGCAGAAAAATGGGTACTGGAACTATAACGGGGCGAATCGGCTTGCAATGTAATATTATTTATAATTTCTCCATTATGTCCGTAGCCGCTACTATCTTCAACTATAGTAGTATCAATTCCTAAATCTTCAGACGCAGGAGACCAATTTGTCGCGGCTGTTCCTTCCTCAATTTTACAATTTCTCATCCACACATTTACTTCACCAGTATATGCTTCAGGTAGAACACCACCATATACAAACGCACGAATTGCAGGATAATTATATCCAGTAGATGTTGCCGCGGATGGGAAAGTAATTTGCGTAATTATCTTTACCCAAGTGTTAGCAGCAAGGGTACCACTATGATTTTGTACGTAAGAATAAGTTATACCAGTTAAATTTCCATTACAACTGACATTTGTAATATCATCAGTATTGCGGCAGCCCGCCCAGTAATGCATTGGAATGTTACTAGCGAGTTTTACATCTTTATCAAATTTTAATTCCATTTGGTAAGTATATGTTTTACCAAATTCACAAGGTGCTACAGTATTTGTAGTAATAGATGGTATATATTTATTATTTGATATTGTTCCTTTATAATGAATAACATTTCCTTCTAATTTTTCTATAGAAAAATTAGTATAAGAACCATTTTTTATCCAACCATAACTATTAGAGTCACCAATTTTATTAGCACCTTGTAATAAATTTATTCCACTGCCGCCCATAGGTCCTTCTAATTTATAGTGAAGTACAAGCCCTTGTGCAATCTCATGAACTTCCGCGGCGGAAAGACAATGGTCGTAGATGCGAACGTCATTTTCACACATGTCAGTACCACTATCACCTATGTAAAAATCACCGCGGCAATAATGAGTAGTATCAAGATTTGTTGCACTCCCTTGTAAAATACCATTTAAATAAAAATTTACTTTTCCAGTCTCATAGTCAAATGTTGCAGCAACATGCGTCCATTGACCAGGCGTAAAAGATTTACCTGAAATTGATCCGCCCTTATACCAAGTTCCTACATAAGTGCAGTTAGTATAAAATTCTTGTCTTGAATATTGTTCTGTCGTTCCATCTGTACTATACCATCTAATTCCATCTAACCACTGAGTTTCCCAAGCAGTATTAACTTTAACCCAAAAAGCATAAGACATTTGTTTTGCGCCAGCCATTGGAGAACTATAATAGTTAAGTACAATAGGCTGTAATTCAGTTAATGTTAGCGATTTAGCACCAATTTTTCCTTTTGTAGCCCAGCTATTGCCAGATGTTAAATCAAAAAGAGCAATATCTCCGCATCCTTTATTTTCAAAACTCCCTAAAAGAGGGAGCCATATACGTAATGCCATATAACTCCCTCCTTATGCGAATATAAAATCAATGGATTGATCTGTATTATTCCATTCCATGTGGGCTTTTTCAGTTCCATTTAAATTCAAGCCCACTTTAGGTGCGCTTAACAATCCATTGTTTGTATATGTGTATTGATAGGAATTGGTTGTGGGGTTGGCGTCTTGGGTAGTTGCACCAATAAGATATAATTTTGATGTGGAATTAGTAGAACCTGCGGTATTTTTAGTATCTGCGTCTGTTGAATTAATAGTAATAACGCCATTATTATTCGCTGTAACAGTAGTTGTTCCGCTGCCTGTTAATTGGAGTGTATTTCGTTTTGTATAAGTAGAGCCTAATTTATCGTACAAATGCACATAAGTTGAAGTGTTAGTGGTGGCGGCATTTGCATAAGCGCCTCCAGCAGTAGCATTGACATACAACTGTGTTTCTGCGTTAGTGTTGTCAGAAACGGGAATTGTAACTGTTGCTTTATTAATTGCTGTAACGTGTCCCGCTGCGTCTATTGCAATTACAGGAATATCAAAAGTACTACCATATGAAGGAGTTTGATTGGCAGTTGGCCCAGTATTTGTTATTGAAGTAGGTACAAAGTGTGCGATTTTTAATTCATCATTGCCGGCTGTGCCGCTATTCGTTCCCGCAAGCACAACCCACTTATTTGCAGCAGTAAATTTTAAATTTTCACTATATGAAGAAGCTTCCACCGCGTTTGTATTGCCCGATAGAGCTGTAT
>Ga0247610_10000293_pt1 | contig 77964 bp, 58 predicted proteins | sample 174DNAGHGhighgp2_FD_193483 | JGI IMG/M metagenome (GOLD analysis project Ga0247610, IMG submission 193483) | Sheep rumen microbial communities from Palmerston North, Manawatu-Wanganui, New Zealand - 1742 DNA GHGhigh gp2 | ecosystem: Host-associated > Mammals > Digestive system > Stomach > Rumen...
AAGGCCGAGTGCGACTTCCGTGGACGGCATTGGACGGCATGGTTCACGATGCAGATTCCCGTGCAGGACGGTCCGTGGAAGTTTTGTGGCTTGCCCGGACTGATTCTGCAAATGGAGGAATCGCGGGAACATTATGCTTTCCGTTGCATCGGCATTGAGACGCGAAAAAAGCCGATTGTATGGTGTAATAGTGTTGATTATCAGTCTTGTACGCGCACTGATGTCGTCAGGCAAATGGAGGATTATCATGCCGATTGGAATGCCTATGTTCGTAGGGTCTTTCCAGGAAAAATTGTGCGTGCCAAGAATGATGGTTCTTTTGAAAAAGTATCTGTGGGTGAAAAGAAAGTGTTGCCTTATAACCCAGCGGAATTGGAATAATTTATATGAAACGGCTTGTTTTTCTGATAATTAGTATTTTCTTCGGCGTTCAAGCCTTCGCCCAAACGACCATTTCCGGCGAGGTAAACAACGAGAAGAAACAGCCCATCTTCAATGCCTCGGTGATGCTCTTGCGTGTGACGGACAGCCTTCCTATGGCCTATACCTTCACGAATGAAAAGGGTCATTATCAGTTGGTTACGCAAAGCGAAGAGGCAAAACTGCTTATTGCGGTTTATGGCTTCAACCTGAAGCGACAGTTCAAGGAGGTGGAAAACAAGACACAGACGGTCGATTTCACCGTGGTGGAAGAAGCGCTGCAACTGAAGGAAGTGAGCGTGAAGTCGGAGAAGATTTGGGGTGGCAACGACACGGTAAACTATGTGGTGGATGCCTTCCGCGACACTACCGACATTGTCATTGCCGATGTGCTGAAGAAGATGCCAGGCATCGAGGTGAAGGACGACGGCAAGGTGGAATACAAAGGCAAGCCCATCTCCAAATTCTACATCGAGAACATGGACATGCTGCAAGGCCGTTACAACCTCGCCACCACCAGCATTGCCGCCTCCGATGTGGCTTCGGTGCAGGTGATGGAGAACCATCAAGAGGTGAGGGCACTGCAAAACATCCAGTTTTCGGACAATGTGGCACTCAACATCAAACTGAAGGAAAACGCCAAAGGCACCTTTGCCTTGATGGCTGACCTTGGCGCGGGCTGGGCCGACAGTCTGCAATACGAAGGCGGCCTCACGGGGATGTACTTCGCGAAACGCAACCAGTTTCTTGGCACTTTGAAAGCGAACAATTCGGGCACTAACCTTGTTGACAATGAGAATGTCACGGTCTATCCGATGGCCTCGATGGTCAAGCCGAGCGCACCAGGCATTTCGGGAGTGCGGCACACGCTGAACCGCTCGCAAGGGGTCACTTACAACAGCCTGCACAAACTGAAAAACGAGGCTGAGCTGTCGTACAGCCTGCTCTTTGGCGGCGACCGCAACCGCAAGTCGAGCGAGTCGCGCACGCTCTATCTCCTTCCCGACGACACCATTAGCCTCGCCGAGCGGATGCAGTCGTTGGAAACGGCCAGAATGCTCGAAGGAAGCATCAACTACAATCTCAACAAGGACTTGGACTATCTGAAAATCAGCCTCACCGCATCGGGGCACCGCAATTGGGGCGAGGGTTTGGTAGACAATGGCGAACTGATTCGGCAGGAGGAAAACTACCAGTCGCTGTGCGCCAAGGCCAACATCCACTGGATTCGCAAGAGCCGCCGCGACCCTGAAAGTGGTATAGAGTTCAATTCCACCACGAGTTATGGCACTTTGCCCTACGGATTGCAAGTCGCGCCAGGCTGTTTCCCAGAAGTCCTCAACGATGGCGAAGATTATGCAACAACCTTACAAAACATAGGTTATCAGTCCTTTAAGAGCGAGAATTTCCTTCGATTTCTCACCAGCGTGGTCTGGAAACGATTACGCATCATGCCTTATTTCAATTTCAGCATGGAGGAGCAAGCGCTTAATTCGGACGCGCTTTGCGTCATTGCGAGGAGGAACGACGAAGCAATCCAGCCGTTGTGTTCCGATGGATTGCTTCGCTTTGCTCGCAATGACGGCGACCAATTCAGCAATGACATCCGATGGCACAAATACCAGCCTGCTGCAGGTGCCTATTTCACTTACGACCGTCGGCGCGTGAATGTGACGCTAATGGTGCCTGTGCAGTTGCGTTACCTGCATTTGGATGACTGCATCGGAAACGCTTCCGACAAGCAATTCAAGGTTTTGTCACAACCTTCGCTTTCGTTCCGTTATGACTTCAGCCACAATTGGAAAGTGAGCACCAAAATCTCAACTTACAACAACACCCCGAGTTTGCGGACGCTTTATTCGGGTTATATCTTGCAGAATTACAGAACCTTGTCGCGTTACGACTGCCCTTTGGCCGACACTTATGGTGCCAACGGTTCCCTAACACTGTCGTTCAAAAACATTATGAAATATGTTTTCGGTGACTTATCGGTGAACTACAACCGCTACCGCAATGAGGTGATGTACGCGCAATCTTTTGAGGGCAACACCATGGTCATCAATGCCGTGGAGCAGCCGAGTTGGGGCGATTATTTGTCAGTCTCGCTGTATGCGGGCAAAGGTTTTAGTTGGAAACGGTTGAACATCAACGCGAAATGCTCCTACGGATGGGGACGTTCGCCGCATTTGGTCCAGAACCAAGTGGCCACCTATTACAACCAGGGCTGGAACGCCAACCTGACCGCCAGCATCGCAATAACAGACTACATCTTTTTCAACAACAAGGGCAGTTGGAGCCGATTCACTACCTCTGTAGACGGTTTTACTGCTGGTAGCCAACCCATTGTGAGCCTTATCGACAATGCCAATCTGAGTGTGGTTTTGCCTTTCGGCTTGTCCGTCACGCCTTCGGTGGAGTTCTATCACACCTGTTCCGAAGGCCGAACCGACAATTTCGTGCTTTTGGATTGCAGCCTAGGCTATACCTTCCGCAAGGTCAAGTTTAGCCTTGATGTGAATAATATCCTCAACACCGATAGTTTCATTTATTCCTATTATTCAGGGATTTATGGGTATTATTCGGCATATTCGATTAGGCCGAGTAGTGTATTGTTGGGGGTGCGGTTTAAGGTGATTTGATGTTTTGATTTCCCAAACACAAAACTTTAGTGAAACTTTGTAATATTTCCCTACCTTTGTTGTCTAACATGATGAACGTTGCAACGAAAAACGCATTATGAACAACGACAAGGAACATCAGTTTGAACTTTTGGTGCGGCAGCACAAGCGGACCATCTACACGGTGTGCTACATGTTCTCGCGCAACAAGGCCGAAATCGACGACCTGTTTCAGGAAATCCTCATCAGGCTTTGGAACGGCTTCGACAACTACGAGGGACGAAGCACTGCGCAGACTTGGATCTATCGTGTCGCGCTCAACACGGCCATCAACCAGGACAAGAAGGAACGCCGGCGCATCGAGACCGTGCCGCTGACGGTGGACATCGACCCCTACGAGGCCGACGACCCACGGACGCAGCAAATCCGCGAACTCTACGACTGCATCTCGCGCCTCGACCTCATCGACCGAAGCCTCATCCTGCTTTGGCTCGAAGGTATCACCTACGACGAAATCGGGGCCATCATCGGCATCACGCCGAACAACGTGGGCGTGAGGTTGGCGCGCATCAAGGATAAACTGGTGAAAATGTCGAAAAACGAATGAAAGGGAATCATCATGGAAAACAACGAAAACAATAATTTGAACGAACTCGACCAACTGAAAGCGCAATACGAAACGCTGAAGCAACAGTTTGACCAACAGGAAATCGTTAACGAACGGTTGATGAAATCGGCAGTCAAACATAGCGTGGATTTCTATAAACGCTATCAATGGCTTCAAGTGGTTTCATTCCCCTTGGTGGCGTTTCTTGGACTGATATTCATCAATTGGTATTTAGATGGTAATCCTTCGGCTAAAGTGTTTTGGCTGACGTTTTGCCTGGCTGGTCTGATCATCGAATTGTTGTTGACCAAGAAACTACAACTTAAGATGTTGGAAAACGGCGATCTGCTCACACTGTCGAATCATGCACGAAGTTTCAAGAGACTCTTCTCGCTCTACTTAATTCTTAATTATTCAGTTCTAATGATTGCGGTTGGTGGATTCTTTATGTCGATGATTGGGAAATACCTCAGTTTTGACGGGACCATCCTATTGTTTGGTGTTGTTTTGACGGCTGTTATCATCGTTGGAATCTACGAAGTTCGCTTTAAAACAAGACCTTGCGACGAAATTGTCCGTCAAATGGAAGCTACAGGGATACCATCGGACAAGAAACTGGGCTTCGATAAGAAACAGAAAAGGTTCGTCATTGCGATGATTCTCGTGTATATGGGCTTTGCTGTTTGGTGTGGTTATCTTTTTGCTTCGCATCTGAAACTGGTTGGAGATACCCTTCACTACGAACGGGCAGAAGGTGATCTGTCCACAAAGGGTAGCCTCGAAATTTGGGAGGTTTATAATTGGATTAGTGTTCCAGATAAGGAGCTTTTTCTTGAAACAACCTTGGTGGAAGACAATGATTCTTTGGCGTATAGATGGTCGGCTGATACTACCGTTCTTATGCTTTACACCTTGAAAAAGACCACGGAAATAGGTCCTGCCATCAGTTCGGCAGTACTGGGTGGGAAGCCTTTGGTCAAACGACTGGATACTGGACCCTATAAAGAAGGAACCTTCACAGCCATCATTCTCGAGTTGATGCCTGAAGCCACGATTATGTTCAAACGAATGACCGAAGAGGCGCTACTACAGCCTCAACCTGTCAATATAGCAGTCGTTATTGACGGCTTGGTTTATCAAGATTGGCGCATCGCTAATGCTGTTTCAAGTGCTTTCTTTATCAACGCCAATCCCAATTGGTCGAAAGAAGAAGTGGAGGCCTTCTGCGAGCAATTGATAAAGCAGTAAATATAAAAAATCAAGCATATCGTCGAATTCTACAAATCATCAACTATGAAAAAAGTTATTATTATTGTTTTGGCACTTGTCGTTGGCTTCGCCTTCGAATCTCATGCACAAATTCTGTATCGCATTTCTGGCAATGGCCTTGAAACACCTAGCTATATTGTCGGCACTTACCATTTGGCACCTGCTTCGTTCGCTGATAGCATTCCAGGTATGCGTCAGGCCATAGAAGAAACTACTCAAGTATGTGGTGAATTGGATATGATGGATGTTTTCAAACCTGAGAATGCCGCACGCATGTTGCAGTCGCAGATGTTGCCGGAAGGGGTCACACTGTCCTCGCTACTCACTTCCGAACAGCGTATGCGTCTGAATGCTTTGTTGCTTGAGGTATTGGGAACGAATCTGGATGATGAGGCTTATGCCGCTCAAGTGGAGAAGATGAAGCCTGTGGCCCTCTCCACCACGCTTTCCCTAGCATCCTACATGAAGAAGACGCAGTCATTCAACCCTATGGAACTGCTTGACAGCTATTTTCAGATGCTTGCCTTGCAGAACAGCAAAAGCGTCAAGGGGTTTGAAACAGTTGACTTCCAGATGGGAGTGCTCTACGGAGCAGAACTGCCAAAGCAGGTGAATGACCTTATGTGTATGGTGGACCACTTTGATGAGAGCACAAAACTGGTCGATCGGATCACGGATGCCTATTTCTCGCAAGATCTTCAAAGGTTGGAAGCGGTATTAGAGGAAGAATATAATGGTGAATGTGGTGGTTCCCCAGAGGATGAGGCTACCTTGATTGATAACCGTAACCGCAACTGGATCAAAATAATGCCTGAAATTATGGCAGAGCAACCAACACTCTTTGCCGTCGGTGCCGGACACCTCTGTGGGGAGCAAGGTGTACTGAAACTTCTCGAAGGATTAGGCTTTATTGTCGAAGGTGTAAAATAGCGGAAAAGAAATAAATCGAAAAAAATTCTCTTTTTTCTTGACAGTATCAAAAAAAGCCGTACTTTTGCAGTGTTCTAATAAACTAATACACTAAAACAAAATCGGTACACAAAACAATCAATTATTTCATTTAGAAGGCAATAACACGGTTTTACCTTCGTTATTTAGTCAATTCAACAGGAGTTTTTCACTTTCGACATTTACAACTATGAAAAAGCGTGTTTTTATCCTATTTGCACTCATTGGGTGCTTCATTATGCCAGGCTTGGCGCAAAACAAAATCACGGGAACCATCGTTGAGGAGGCCAACGGCAAGGGCATTCCCTTCGTCAACGTGGGACTGTTCAGGCAGGCCGACAGCGTCTTCGTGAGCGGCGCGGCTGCCGACGACAAAGGCCGTTTCGAACTCATAGCGCCCAACGGCGACTACCGCTTGTCGGTCTCAGCCATTGGTTTCCAGACCTTTGAGCAGCTGCTGACCGTGAAAGGCAACCAAGACCTCGGCAAGCTGAAACTCTCGGAAGGCGCCACCAAACTCGATGAGGTGGTCGTCACCGAAAAACGTCCGCTCTTTGCCGTGGAAGGGGAAAAGACCATGTACAATGTGGCCGAAGACCCGAGCATCCAAACGGGAACGGCCTCCGATGCCTTGCAGAACGCGCCGGGTGTGGAGGTCGACGTGGAAGGCAACATCACCTTGCGAGGCACATCGAGCGTGGAGGTGTGGATCAACGACAAGCCCTCTCACATGACCGCAGAGAATCTCAAGACCTACATCCAGACCATGCCAGCCAACAGCATCGACCGCGTGGAGGTCATCACAAACCCCTCGGCACGTTATGGTTCCAATGCCGACGGCATCATCAACATCGTGACCAACGCCAAAATCCAGAAGAACGAGTTCTTCAGTTTCGGTGTGAATGGCTCCACAAGGCCGTCGGTAACGCCTTGGATGTCATACGTTTGGTCGAATGACAAGCTGACGTTCAACGCCTATATCAATGGTGGCTATTCCATTTGGAAAGGCAATAGCTATAGTGACCAGTCGCTGTTTACGCAGGAACATCTTTTGGCCAGCCACGAAATTGACACTTCGACTTACAACAGCAAAGACTTCAATACGGGTGGCTATTTCAGCCTTGATTATGAAATAGATACGGCAAACAGCATCAATGTTTGGCTCAGCGGTTGGCCGAATTGGGGCAAAAACATCAACAGTATGTCGGTGTTCCGCGAAGAATTTATTCCCGACTCTTTGACGACTGATTTTGCCGAAAGCAGCAATGCTTGGAACCGCAATTACTTTGCCAACGGTGGCCTGTATTATCGCCACAAGTTCGACGACAAAGGCCACAACCTTTCGGTGAGCGTGAACGCGATGGGTTGGGGCGGCGGCAACGGCGGCACGATTACGAGGACGTTCACCCAACCTTACGAATATAAGAAAGTGATGCAACAAGTGAGCAACTACAGCTCGTTTGGTGCGGAAGGCGAAATCATCTACAACCGCCCCTATTCCGAAAACGGCGAGATTGCGGTGGGCTACACCGTGGGCATCGATCCTGAAAAACGATACCTCATCACCGACACCGTGACCAATCCATACGACGACGAGGACGCTTGGAATTGGGACAACGACGTATATCGTTCCTACAAGGCCAACTTCAGCACGCTGAACAACGAGGCTTTTGTCACCTTGCAGCATAAGTTTGGCGGTTTCACCGTGAAGCCGGGCATCCGTTTCGTCAGCGAGTTGGTCAGCGGAGCCTATCCTGACTCGACGAAGTACAATTTCAAGAAGCATTTCTTCAGTGTCCGTCCCTCGATACACTTATCGTATCGCACCAAGTCGATGCACAACTTCAAGTTGAGCTACACGCGCCGCATTGCCGCGCCCGAAGCGGAGCAATTGAGCGCCTTCCCGATGTATCACGAGGACAACTACAGCAGCGGCAATCCCGACTTGGAGCGTATCTACACCAACTCAATTGAAGCCGGCTGGACCAAATATTGGACGAGCTTCGGTTCGGTGGGCTTGTCGGCCTACTATCGCGGCAAGTCAAACGAAGTCAATACGATAAGGATTTCTTCCGATAGCACTATGTATTGGCTTTATGGCCGTCCGGTGTCGTATAGCTATCCCGTCAATGTGGGTAAGAGCTACAGCACAGGCTTGGAAGCCAATGTGATGTATCGTCCAAATGGTTTTTTCAATGTGCGCTTCTATGCCAACCTTTATGATTCCTACATTTCTACGGAATATAATGGAATACCCTATAAATCAGACATGTGGTCCTACAGTTTCCGCCTGAATCTGTGGGCCAAGCTGTGGAATAAGTTGGAAGTGACAGCTTCGGGCTATTACAGTTCGCCCACGCAATCGCTCTTCAGCGAGCGCCATGCCCGCTATGGCATCAATGCCGGCCTTCGCGCCGACTTCTTCGACCGCAAACTGTCGGTTTTCGTCAATGCCAACGATATTTTCAACTGGAACAGTTGGGGCCAATCGAGTAGCAGTCCGTATGTGGTTTCCACTTCCAATTCGAAGTACAACAGCCGCAGCGTCTCGGTCGGTGTGACCTTCCGTTTCGGCAAAATGGAGCTTGAGCAACGTGCCCGCCAAGGTGCCGATGACTCGCAAGGCGCGCCACAAGGCATGGGTGGTATGTAGTTTATTCGATGACCAGTTTTTGCGTTCTGATGGTGTTTCCATCATTGAGACGCAGGACATAAATGCCCGGTGACATGGTAGAGACGGTGTGAACACCATCTCTATTGTTTATGGTCTCTGACCAAACGGTTCTTCCTGTCATATCCACCATTTGTAGAGACGCGCCATGGCACGTTTCTACATCGTTGATAATGATTTTTCCATTCGCATAATACGCAAAAGTCCCTGAGTCTGTCGAAGGGCCGTCTTCTTCAATGCCATAATGCGGGTCAAACACCAGTTTGAAGCGAGAGGCATAGTCGTCGGCGTTGGCGGAGAAGCTGTAGTTAGGCGTCGCCAGCAGATCGATGTTTGCACCAGTCATGTTATCAATGAGATGCAGATAGCTGAGGTCGGGTTTGTCGATATTGAAATGTAGGGTATAGTTGCCGTTTTCCTCGGCTTTGAACTTAAGGGGTTGCACATCGACGCTGTCGATGCTAAGGATGACTAAGTCTTTGTTGTCGTGTGTGAAATACACCCTTGGTGTTTTTTCAAAAATACTGAATTTGGCTAGATCGTCGCCTTCGTTGAAGCTTAAAAGGGCTTGGTCGAGCACAGATGCGGGTCCATTGCTTTTAGCCGCTGTGATTTCTATATAGCCTTGAAAACTTAAGTATTGGGAAAATGGCATATAGCTAAACAATACTTCGTTGTCGTCCGAACCGTTCGAATTAAGTATGAGGCCTGAACAAGGTGCTACGCTCTTGGTCGCTGAGTTAGGCACAGCAATTAAGGAATTGCTTTCATCGCTTAAAACATAATAGCTTCTGTTTAGGTAGGCATTGCAAGGCAAAGGGTTGCCTATGAAATTACATCCCGCATAAGCTCCATTTCCAGCATGATAGGAGAGGTTGCATTCGGCACTGTAGCCAAGGGTGGTTCCGTCAAATACCAAAGTGGTGTCGAAAGCATTGGCGTACAAGTAGCTCTTCCCGTTTTCAAGCGCAAAAGGGGTCTCTTTGTAGTCGATCCAATCTGCTGTGTTATCGTTGAATGAATACAACGCATAAGCCTCTTCGGGGTCAGTGAGGATGCCGTTTTCTGTTGAAGGCACAACGTCCTCGCGTACAGGCGATGCAATGAGCTCCCAAAGATGACTGTCTTCGTCGTAAGCGCTAATGTTCTTTTTGATGGTAACTTGTAGAGGTTCACTGTAGATCAGTTGGGCCTTGTCTTCAAGGATAAAGTCGTTGTCGCCCCAATGGATGGCAGTATTGACGATCAGCGTCTTTCCTGCAAGAACGGTAAGCGTGTAATTATCTGAATTATTTAGGGTTCCGATGCTTACATCTTCGTCAACGATGACATCGGCTGAGATAGTCGCCTCATCAAACATTCCAGTGGGTTTCAGTCCATCAAGCCAATTGTCCTCATTTGACCAAAGTTGGTCGCCAGCCGTTCCCAAAAAGGTCTGGGCTTGGGCAAAAACGGTCGCGGTGAAAAGGAACACCGCCAAAAAAACAGCGCGATGGAGCGTGGTAAATCTACTTTTTTTCATTTCAAATTCTGTTTTTCGTTCAAAAAACGGTCCGTATTTCGACTCCAAAAATAGGGAAATTTGGCCTAACACATTGTCAAAAATCCATTTTTCGCCACAAAAAAGGCCGAATTTCGCCACAAATAGCCGAATTTCGCCACATTTGGCCCGTATTCGGCACATTTTGCCCGCGACATGGCACGTTGCTGTACTTTTGCACCGTTTTAATCAAAACCGAAATCGAATTTTAATTTTAATCGAAACACAAATGAAAATAATTGGAACTGGAAGTTCATTGCCATCGCTTACCGTTACCAACGATGACTTGGCAACTTTTTTGGACACTAACGATGCTTGGATATCCTCACGTACGGGGATTCAGGCTCGTCACCTATTATCTACAGAATCTTTGTATGACTTGGCCGTTGACGCTTCCAACAAGGCTATCCAAGCTTCGGGATTACGTCCTGACCAGATAGATTTCCTTTTGGTCTCAAATGTTGCCAACCAACATGTCACCCCAGGTCTTAGCTGCATCATCCAAAAACGTATTGGCGTCACCTGCGCTGGTCTCGACATCAATGTGGCTTGTGCCGGCTTTGTCAACGCCCTGATGCTTGCCGACAGCATGATCAAGGCGGGCCATGCCAAGAATATACTGATTGTGTGTGCTGAAGAACCCACGAAATATTGCAACTGGCACGAAAGAGATTGCAGCGTGTTGTTCGGGGATGGCGCTGGTGCCGTGGTGCTGACCGAAGGCACGGCCTTTAAGGATGTGAAGCTCACCATGATCAGCGACCGCGATGTGCTTTATTATGAGCGCGGCATGGAGACGACGCCTTTCGAGCAGCACTACATCAAAGGCCAGCCTTTGGTGATGAAAGGTAAGGAATTGTTCAAAATCGCTGTTACCGAGTCGGCCAAAGATATCCAGAATGTTTTGGATTACAATCACTTGACCCACGAAGACATCACGTGGTTCTTGCTGCATCAGGCCAACAAGCGCATCATCGAGGGCATCCGCAACATCATTGGAGGTCCTGAAGAGAAATATCCTACCATCATCGAGAAGTATGGCAACACCTCATCAGCCAGCATCCCGATCATGCTTGATGAAATGCTGAGAGCGGGCAAGATTAAGGAAGGTGACAAGATCATCATGAGTGCCTTTGGCGCTGGCTTCGTCTCTGCCGCCTGCTTGTGGGAATGGGAATTTTAATTGAATGATGAATGATGAATGCGGAATGATGAATAATGGTTTTTGCCCCATTGACTTCGTCGAATCTTTGATTTCAGCATTCAGCATTCCGAATTCAGCATTGTAGAAATACTAACAGAGAAGAAAAAACTACAACATTATATGAATACAAATAATAGAAGAGTAGTTATCACCGGCATGGGCGCTATTTCGCCGATTGGCAACGACCTGCCGACCATTTGGGATAACCTGATGAAGGGCTATTGTGGCATTGACTTCATCAAATCGTTTGATACCACAGATCTCCCCGTGAAGATAGCTGCCGAGCTGAAGGACTTTGATCCCGAGGCTTGTGGTGTTGACAAGGGTTTCGTCAAGCGTAACGACCGTTTTGCAGTCTACACCTTGGCTGCCGCCTACCAGGCTATGAAGGACAATGAGGACATGCAGATGAGTCCTGATCGTTTGGGCGTGTATGTCGGTTCTGGCATCGGTGGCTTCGACACCATTATGAAAGGTGTCAAGACCTATTATGAAGAAGGTGCACGTTGGATTTCTCCTTTGATGATCCCGACCATGATTGGTAACCAAGCCTCGGGTAGTGTGGCTATTCGCTACAACGCCCAAGGACCTTGTGTCCCGATTGTGACAGCATGTGCTACTGGTACCCACAGCATCGGTGAGGCTTATCGTGCCATCAAGCACGGCTATGCCGATGCCATCATCGCCGGTGGTTCTGAAGCTGGTATCAACCCTGTCTCCATTGGCGGTTTTGCCAACTGCAAGGCTTTGACGAAGTCGGAAGACCCGAAATATGCCTCCTTGCCGTTCAACAAGAACCGTGCTGGTTTCGTCATCGCCGAGGGCTCGGGCATCGTGCTTTTGGAAGAGTATGAACACGCCAAGCAACGTGGTGCGAAGATCTATGCCGAGCTTTGTGGTTATGGCAACTCATGCGATGCCTACCATAGCACGGCTCCGCGTCCTGATGGTACCACACAGAGCCTGGCCATCAAGCAAGCCCTCGAAGAAGCCCAATTCAAAGCGGGTGAGAGCCTTTACATCAACGCCCACGGTACGGGCACCCCGATGAACGACAGCGGCGAGACCCGCGCCATCAAGATTGCGATGGGCGAGGAGGAAGCCCACAAGGCCCACATCAGCTCCACCAAGTCGGAGATGGGTCACGCTCTTGGTGCTGCTGGTGCCATCGAGCTGATCATCAGTGTTATGGCTTTGAATAACAACATCGTGCCTCCGACCATCGGCTTGGACGAACCCGATCCCGAGTGCGACCTAGACTACACGCCTAACAATCCGCTCAAAGTGAATCTGGACATTGCCATTTCCAATTCCTTGGGCTTCGGTGGACATAATGCTTGTCTGGCGATACGTAAAATCTAATAATGCCTCTGGCTCTTGGCTACTGGCCTCTGGCAGCATCACGAAAAGTGTGAAACTGCCAGAAGCCAAAGGCCAGAAGCCAGAAGCCTCAAATCTTGAAATTAGAAATCTTGAAATAATCAACAATATGAACAGAGACGAAATCAAACAGTATCTTCCGCACCGCGAGCCTATGCTCCTGGTCGACGAGATGACCCTCGACGAGAACCATGTGGCCCATTCCAAGTACCATGTGACGGGCGAGGAGTTTTTCCTGCAAGGCCATTTTCCTGGCGAGCCCGTTGTGCCGGGTGTCATCCTTTGCGAAATCATGGCCCAGTCGTGCGCCCTGCTGATGAAGGACGACCTCATCGGCAAGCTGACCTTCTACACTGGCATCGACAAGGTGCGTTTCAAGAACAGCGTCAAGCCGGGCGACACCGCCGAGGTGGAAGCCACGTTGACCTATCATCGTGCCAACATCTACATCTGCTCCGCTGTGCTCAGCGTGGGTGGCAAGATGTGCGTGAAGGGTGAGCTTTCCTTTGCCCTGCTCCCTGACACTCGTAACAAACAGTGAATCTTGAATTTTGAATCTTTAAATTTTGAATTTTATATCTTAAATCATAAATTTGAGATGGCTACGATTCAAGACAAGGCAAAGGCGTTTATCGCTACCAAGCTGAATGTCAGCGAGCGTGAAATCACGCCAGAGAAGAACCTTTTCAACGACTTGGGCGCCGACTCGTTGGATGTCGTGGAACTTCTCATGATTTTGGAGAGCGAATTCAATGTGAAATTCTCCGAGGACGATACGGCCAACGTCAAGACCGTCGGCGATTTGTATGATATGATTGAAAAATACGCAAATATAAAAAGACAATGACCATTGACGATGACCATGACCGAATCAACGATGAAAAACGGTCATGGTCATAGTCAGAGGTCATGGAAAAAAAACAGCGAACAATTTTAAATTTTGAATCTTTGAATCTTTAAATCTTGAATATTATGGGATTATTAGACAATAAAGTGGCTCTGATTACGGGAGCTGGTCGTGGCATCGGCAAGGCCATTGCTTTGCGTTTTGCCCAGGAAGGCTGCAACATCGCCTTCACCGATATCGCTCTGAACGATGTCGTCATGGAAACGGAAAAGGAACTGCAAGCTTGTGGTGTCAAGGTGAAGGCTTATGCCTCCAATGCCGCCAATTTTGAGGAGACGCACCAGGTCGTTGACGAAATCGTCAAAGACTTCGGTCGCATCGATATCCTCGTTAACAATGCCGGTATCACCAAGGACACTGCGCTGAAGCGCATGACTGAGGAACAATGGGATGCTGTCATCAACGTCAACCTCAAGTCGGTGTTCAACTTCACCAAGGCTGTGCAGCCCGTCATGTGGAAACAGGCTGGTGGTAGTGTCATCAACATGAGCTCCGTGGTGGGTGTTTCGGGCAATGCCAACCAGTGCAACTACAGTGCTTCGAAGGCTGGTATCATCGGCTTCACGAAGAGCGCTGCCAAGGAGATGGGTGTGCGCAACATCCGTCATAATGCCATCGCACCTGGTTTCATCATCACCGCCATGACCAACGCCCTTCCTGAGGACGTGCGTAAAGCTTGGGAAAGCCTGATACCGTTGCGTCGCGGTGGCACGCCTGAGGATGTGGCCAACGTGGCACTCTTCCTCGCCAGCGATTTGTCGTCATACGTCACGGGTCAGGTGATCCACTGCTGTGGCGGAATGAATTGCTAAGCATATAAATTTTGAAAACGATAGCAGATGAAAAGGCCCCGCACGGGGCCTTTTCTATGTTTAAGATAAGAAAAATTGCTATAAGTAAATTTTCGTAAAACAGAAACACATTTTCTTCTTTTGGATTCTTTGAATATTTACATTAAAGGTTCTGTTTTTAATGTTCCATCAAAGAAGTATCGGTCAAGATAACCAAGTATTTTGTTTGATTCACCAATTCCGCCACAACATTCTGGTTCCCTGCAAATTGTAATTACAGATGCTTTTTTTATTAGTTTATTAATAAACGAATTAGTGGAATGTTTGTCTGGCGCAAAATACTCATTTTGAAACACTTTTTCCGGCCATGCATAGGTGTTGTCACGGCAAATTGTAGTAAAACAATCTAAATCGAAATCAAGGACATAAGGCACGAATGGGTCGTCGTGAAACTGACCGTTTTGATAATTAAAAATGTTCCTGATATCGGTATATTCAGGATGGTTTGTTGTCATAGAATCACCTAATGAACCTCGACTCCCAATTTCATGATTCAAATGTCCAATATAAAAACCTTTATGCAGAGTATTTCTCGATGACTTATAAACATGATTTTCCCATGATGAAATATTATGATATTTTTCGCATCCTACACAAACGACATCTTGAATCAGCCCCAGCTCCATCCCTGTTGTTACCCAATCGTCATCCGAATGGTTTAAATCAAACTCGACTATGGTCCAGAAATCTCGTTGTTGCATTTCGCTTATGCTATTAATTCCATGCTTTTTAAACAACGATTCTGCTCTGATTCGTGTTTCAAGAGCATCGTCATGATAATCAAAATAAATGACGTTTGGAATCTTTCCCTCAAATAATTGTTGTTTTGTGGCTTCAAACAAGATGTTTAGTAAATAACGATGGTCGTCGTATAAAACTAATGTCTTCCCATAGTATTCGTATGTGTGGACATTACTGTGAAATGACAATTTATACAATTCGTTCATTTGTTTGTGTATGATTCTTTTGAACTTATTTGCTGCATTCAATCTTATATACAAAACCTTTCACCTTTTTGACTTTCTTCGCGAGTGACTTGGAATGAATCTTGTTTGTTCTTGGTACACTAGCAGAAATTCCTGAACTTTTTATTAAATTTTCAAGATAGATCGCTTTAACTGCGTATCCTGCGTTTTCGGCCTCAGAATGTTTGGCACGTATTATTCCTATGACATTTCCATCACTGTCAAACAAAGGACCTCCGCTATTACCAGGTTGTATTGGTGCTGAAATTTGATACATTGAAGCATCGTCTTTATAACCTTTTGTGGAACTAATGATTCCATTGGTGAGCTTTATCTCTTCGCCCATTGTTGAAGTGAGGGGATATCCTAGTACAAAGATTTCTTCGCCTTCGTTAGCAAGAGCAGTATTGAAGCCGTAAGGAATATTGTCAAATCCTTTGAATCTTGAATCTATTATTTTTAGAATGGCAATATCGTTTTTTTCGTCTGTAGCCACAAGTTGGGCATTGAGCTTTTCAGTGTGATCGCCCTCTTTCCAGCTAATATATATTTTCCCCGCCCCGTTTATGACATGGTAGTTGGTCGCAATGTACCCATCGTCAATGGCAAAACCAGTTCCCGACCAATCTGTTGTTGCATCTTCATACATCTCGGCGGTCGGGTAATCTTTGATTAATTCATATTCAAAAGTGCCAACAAAAGAACCTTTGCGCCCCCATTCTATTGAGAATGAAAACTGTATGGGATTATCTATTTGCAGTTTTCCATCTTCTCCACCTGCTCCATTGATATTATAAGTATTTGTTGAGCCAATTCTTTTGAATAAATATTGGTTGTGATTTATTTTTGCGCCACAGTTTTCACAAAAGCACTTACATACTTGAGCAAAAGCATTTCTTTCATTCATTTCTGAAGAATTGTCTGGTAGATTAAAAATTGCCCAGTATTCGCTCGGATGTGATATTGTATTAGTAATACCTGAATAATTGTCTCGATTGACTTCTTTGCAATATACTTGATAAAGGCCTTCTATGGGGTCTAATTCTCGAATATTCTGTTGATAATACGATATGTATTTGGTCCTATTTTCTTCAACTAATGCTTCATCATCCATGCCAATATCCCAAACCGATTTTGGAATATCTAAGTCTATAGCCTCGTCTTTCCAAATCGTATCACCTGTTTTGTTAATATACAGCCATTTGCCGTCACTGACAACAAGTGACAATCCTCTATTAAATTGATATGGTTGGTTTACATATCGTATTGGTATTACAACATTGCCGCAAGTATCAATAGCACCCCATTTATTATCTTGCTTTACCCAGGACAATCCTTCTGAAAAATTGGAAACCATTTCAAAACTTGGATTAATTACATATTCACCCAATTTGTTAATAAAGCCCCATTTATCATTAGATTTTACCGCGCAAATACCATTCTTAAAGTATCCCCAGCCATCAAAAGATGGTTCGATAATAACGTTGCCAATTGTGTCAATATATCCATATTTATTATCAACCATTATCATAGCCATTCCGTCAGAAAAAGTACTAACCATTTCGTATTTTGGCCCAATAACAGAGTCTCCATCCTTGTCGTAAAAGCCATATTTGTCAATTAAGCACATTGTCTCCTTGTTGAATTTTGTTACACAGAATGCGGCTCGTCCATCATGGAATTTGCGGCTTATTTTGTTATGTGAATAATCTATCATACCTCCATTGCCACTTGTACTTATGATTAATTCCTCAGGAAGACTCTCTAGCTCGATTCTTTTTCTTTTTGTTATTGTGTCTCCATTGTAATCTATGTATGTGTAAGCATTGTGATATATAGAATCATTTTTATTGAGATAAATAATCTCTATTGGAGCAAGACCTTCTGAAAAACGATGGTCATCCAATTCTTGATTGATGTATGCATTTGGTATCTTAATTTTTTTCAATTTGCCATTCTTATCTATAACCCCAAAATCAAATATAAACTCTTCCTGCTTGCTAATGGTCTCATACAAACTTTGAATATTTTTCTCTCCTAATTCGTCATCAATTACAACTAATGCATATCCATCATCCATGGGTGATGCATATTCAAAATGAGCAGGTATTACGATGCGCCCATCCGTATTAATATATCCCCACTTGCCATCCATTTTGAAACGTGCAAGGCTATCAACCGAGAATGTTTTTGCTTCTTCAAATTGTGCAGCAACAACAATTTCTCCTTTTTTATTGAGGTATCCCCATTTGCCATCCATTTTAAATGGAGCAATGCTGTAATCTCCAAAGCCATATACTTTTTCAAATTGTGGGGTAATTACAATATCACCTTTTTGATTGATGAATCCATATTTATTACCTGATTTGATGACGAACAACTCTTCTCTTTCTTTAGAAGCATTGCATGAAAGTAATACGCCGAAAAAGAACAATAGAAATATCTTTGTGGCGAAATGCTGTTTCCTGACATGAGTGCCATATTGCTTTTGATTGTTATTTATCATTTTACTTTTCGATTTACGAGCTATCTGTTCCAGTTCATAATGGGCAATAAAAAAGCGTAAAACTTTTTGCATCACCCATCATTGCCGAACTCGACTCCCGATGCAAGTAGGTAAGTACGAAAAGTCCACGCTTATTCGCGTGAACTTTTAAGCACTTATTCTCACTTACATTATGAAAGTGTCGAGTTTTCAATGATGAAAACAAGAGCGTAAAGCTCAATGATTATATTATGATTTATGTACTAAATTGTCTTTATTCTTCTGATCTATAGTTTGTTATAATATCGTTATTCAATTATCTTTCTCGCCCATTCGAGCAATTTATTCATACATGTTTCTTACATCAGAAGACAAAAGTAGTAATTATTTCTGAAATAGCGGCTTGAATAATCAAAACAACTGATCTAACGTGACCACTTGCTGGAAAGCACCACTATGGTAGCCGTATTTTAGTCCGAAAGTGGTGACGAGGGTCATTTGTAGGCTTTGCTTCCGGTTGATATGGTCTAACATCCATTGTAGGCGATGGCGCAGTTTCTTCTCATAGTCGTTATCCACTTCAAACTCATCGCCTACAAACTTCATCTCGCAGAGATTCAATACGTTGTCTTTTCTGTCAATAATCAGGTCTATCTGCATTCCCTCAGTCTCACCATCGCCTTTCACCACGAAGGCAGACTGCTTTGAGGAAACCCCAAGAATGCCAAGCGCCTTTTTGATTTGACCGATGTGAGAGAAGCACAATTCCTCGAAAGCGATGCCTCGCCATGCGCTAACGGATGGAGAAGCAACGTTGTGCATCCAATAATTGGGGTCGATTTCGGTCTGACCTTGCACAAATTTCAGGTGAAATAGGCAGAACGGGTCGGTGAGTTTGTAATGCAAATCCCGCTTGCCCTTCCCAAAGGGAATATATGACTTGATGAAATCGCTGACTTCCAATGCTTTCAAGAGTTTTGTAACGGCTCCTCCGTCATCTAATCCTGTTTTGGCGAGGATTTCTTGCCGTGTGAAGCCCGAATGTCGTGTTCCCAAAAGTTGCACAATGCTTTTCATTTGCTCGGGATTGGAGAACACCGAGGCAAAAAGTCGGTCGTATTCGTCGCGCAGCTTGGCTCCCTCGGCAAAAAACATCCGGTCGATGTTTTGGGCAAGGCTCAGGCCTTTTCTCATGTAATCAAGATAGTAGGGAATGCCGCCAACCACCATGAAGCCTTGCACAATGTCGTAGCGCGACAGCGTAATGCCCTTGCTTTGGAAAAAACGCTCACATTCGCCGAGGGTGAACGGGTAGAGCTTCATCCTACTGGTGAGTCGTCCGTAAAGCCCTCCATAGTTGTTGATGAGTTTGTCGGTCATCCACGAAGTGGCAGAGCCGCACACCACTAATATTATGTTGTCGCGGTGGTAAGCCCAGCCGTTCCAGAAGGCCTCCAATGCGGTGATGAAGCCCGACCGAGGCGTGTCCATCCACGGAAGTTCATCTAGAAAAACCACCTGTCGCGAGCCGTCGTCAATGTCCTGGAGGTGCATCTCCAACATGAAAAACGCCTCAAGCCATGAGGTGGGGCACTTGCTTTTTTTCATGCCTTGCAACTGGAGCGACAAATAGAAATGCCTCAGTTGTTCCTTGAGTCCGTTCTTGTGGTTCTGTTCGTCCACTGGCGAAAGACCTGAATGGCGGAAGGTAATCCTGTCCTTCAAAGCTTCGTCAATGAGATATGTCTTTCCCACGCGCCGCCGACCGTAAACGGCGATGAATTCGGGTCTGCCGCTGTCGTAGCGTTCGTTTATTTCACGAATCTCTTCTTCTCTACCTACCATTTTTGATAAAAATTGATTTTATTTTTCTGCAAAAATATAAAAAATATCAATTGCAGAAAAATAAAACGATGTTTTTGATGGAAATTCTTCTGGAATAAGAATTATTCACTTTTTATTAAATGCATCCAAAACCCGCGCCGAATAAGTCTTTGAAACCGGCACCGATTCCAGCCCTTCGCGTTCGAAGTCGATGACGAAACCGTCGGCCTCGTTGTGGAGTACGCTTACCTTCTTGATGTTGACGATATAGGAGCGGTGACAGCGCATCAAGGAACTGGAATCCACGCAGTTGTCGGCAATAGTTTGCATCTTGCAGCGCAGCATGTAACTTGCTATGCTGCCACTACGCTGGTAAAAGACGTTGATGTAGTTGTCCTCCGCCTTGATGTAATACAAATTGTCGAGTTTGACGGACAGTTTCAGGTTGCCGTTGTTATCCATCAGGTTGATGATTTCGGTGTGTTCAGGCATCACTTCGTCGTCCGACTCCACCGTGTCGCTCTTGGTGAGCATTAGGCGTTGTTGCGTGTCTTTCAATAAGATAACCAAGTCGGTGACGGTGTAGGGCACACCCAAAGCAACCAAAGTGACGAGGAAACTCTTGGCTAGGATGAAGGCAAAGCTATGCCCCATGGCTTCGGTCATTTGGATCTGGAAATAGGAGAGGAGCGTGTAATACACGGCAATCAGCACAATTTCTAAGAAAAGCCAAAAGATGTAAAGCCAGAAGGGGAAATGTCGCATCTTGCGGACCAGCCAAGTCATGAAAGTGCGGCTGAGGGCCAAGAACAAGGTTCCAGTGCCCACAAATGCTAAAGTGGTGAAGAAATAGCTGCCTTTTCCGACTTGGAACCATGCAGTTCCTGAAAAAGGTACGTATGCCGTCAGAAACACCAATGCAAAGAGCGTCGAGATAATCACATTGAGCGATTGCCCGACAGGTTCTGTCAGACACTCAGGCGTTTGAGTGATCAGTCTCTTTGTGTATTTCATCAGGTTTTGTGATTTGCGCGGCAAAGATATGAATTTTTTGGGGATTGCCTTGCGGCAAGAAATCTTTCAAAAATCAATCATGCTAAGTCTGAGATCGCTAACAAGCGAATTATAACGATTTTAAAAGCAGATTTTTGAACAATTTCTATGCGAAGCATATCCCATTAACCACTTCCCATACCAGTGAGCCTTCGAAACCTTTCTGCATGGCGTAGGCAGCCAGTTTGCGTTTTTTCTCGAAGTCAGTTTCGGCCTTTATAGTTTTTGATTTTGTCTTGAGGATGTCGATGAGCCGCTGGCGGTATACTTCTTCATCGGTCTGCCCAAGAGCTTCGTCGATGAGCTCCTTGGCAATGCCTTTTTGCATGAGGTGGAAACGGATCTTGTTCACACCCCAGCCGCTTTGGTTGACCTTGCCTCGAACAAAAGCCATGGCAAACCGCTCATCATTGACAAAGCGGTTATCCAACAGATAATCTAGGATTTTGGTTTTTTCCTCCTCGGAGATGTCGAAGGTCTTCAGCTTGTCTCTCACGTCTTTTACGCAACGTTCCTGATAGGCGCAGTATTTGGCCATTTTGTCAAGAACCCGGTCGGGCGTGAGTGGCTTTTGGGGCTTTTTCGGCATCAGCAGTCAATTTTGAGGTCGCCTTCCTTGATCCAGCCTATCTTTCTCAGAATCATACCGAAGAGCCAAGAAAGCACAGCAGGGAACACGAAGCAGACGAGTGCCATGCCTATCCACATGTTCATGCCACCTTCAGGCATGGCGGTATAGATGCCGATGGGACCGACGAGGCCACAAGTGCCCATGCCGGAACCGATGGGGATGTTCTCCAGATGGAAGACACAAGTCGAAATAGGTCCCGTGATGGCAGAGGTGAGTAGCACGGGAATCCATATTTTTGGATTTTTCACGATATTGCCCATCTGCAGCATCGAAGTGCCGAGACCTTGTGCCACGAGGCCACCCCAGCGGTTTTCTCTGAAGCTCAACACGGCAAAACCAATCATCTGGGCGCAGCAACCAGCCGTGGCAGCGCCTCCTGCGATGCCACCCAAACCGATGGCGAGGCAGATAGCCGCTGAGCTGATGGGCAGGGTGAGCACAGAACCGATGACCACCGAAACGATGACACCCATGAGGAAGGGCTGCATCTGCGTGGCGTTCTCGATGAAGGTGCCGAGGGCAGTCATCACTTTTTGGATGGGAGCTCCTACGGCGTAAGCCATTAGCACACCGCTGATGATGACTACGGCGGGCGTGACGAGGATGTCGACTTGGGTCTCCTTATAAACGATTTTGCCTAATTCTGCGGCCACAATCACGGCAACGTAAGCGCCCATGGGTCCACCTAGCTCGTTACCCGCGATACCAACGGCGATGGCGCTGAACAGGACTAGACCCTCACAACGCAGCTTGTATGCAATGGCAACTGCGATGGCGGCTCCTGTGGCGGCCTTGGCGTATTTGGCGATGGTCGCGAAGGCCTCAATGCCCGTCTTGTCGCCCAAGGTCTGGAAGATGGTGCCGATGAGCAGCGAGGCAAACAAGCCTAACGCCATAGCACCAAGAGCGTCGACAAAATAGGCCTTCCAGGTCATGTCGACGCCCTTGCGCTGTAAGAATGATTTGAATTTGCTCATGATTCTTTTGACGCGGGGCCTTCGACGGGCTCAGACACCCTCAATGTCAGTAAAAAGAGGGTCCCTGAGCTTGTCGAAGGGCCGTCCCCTCAGTTAAAACTCAATGCCTTGAATGCCGTTTTCCTTCATCAAGTCAGCGAGTTTGGTGTCGTTATCGTCGACGGCGGCGAGGCAGTTGGTGACGATGCGGATCTGCTTGGCAGGATAGAAAGCCATGAGGTCCTTGGTGGTCTCATAGACGCAGTAATCGGTGGCAATGCCACACACATCGATGCCTTCAAAACCTACTTCATCAATGGTCTTACGCAGTTTTTCGCCACTGAATTCGTTTTGGAAGATGCTGAACTCTTCCTTCTCGGCGAGGTTGCCTTTCTGCATGAAATGGATTTCCAATCCGAGATTGCTCTGCATGAGGTGATCCAAAACTTCTTGTAAAGCAGGGTAGACGTTCATGCCTTCGGTGCCTTGCACGCAGTGGGGGGGGAACACGCCACCTTGCTCAACAAATGAGCAGTGATTGGCTGGGTGGGCGTCTTGGGTGGTGATAATCCAACCGTAATTTTTCCATGCGCCGTCGTTCAAAGCTTTGGCGAGATAATCCATTGAGGCAGGACCTTTGGCCGTAGCCAAACTACCAGTGGTGAAATCAATCTGCGGATCGACGATGATGAGCAGACGGTTAGGAAGTTCAGGCTTTTCAGCTTCTACTTCCGTAGGGGCTGGTTTTTCAGCTTGTTCCTTTTCTTTTTTTGCGTTGTTGTCGCAGCCAGCGAAGGCAATTGCGGCGATGAGCATGATGGCTCCGATGAGATGCTTTTTCATTGCTTGGTTTTTATGATTTGGAAATTTGCGGCAAAAGTAGTGATTTTTTATGACTTGAAGAGCTTTTTAATCCAATCTGTGTGCCCAATATGTCTCAGAGCACTCTTTACCCACTCCCGATTTTCGGGTTTGTACCAGAAGAAAAAGCGTTGTTGGGCGAGTTTCTCCTCTTTGGTCTTGGCACAAAAGACAGGCTCCAAGGTATAAGGATCGTAGCCGGAATAGTAAATCTCGGTGGCCAAGGTCATGGGAGTAGGTGTGAAGTCCTGGACCTGCTCTAGGCGATACCCTAATTCCTTGGTTCTTACTGCCAAGTCAGCCATGTCCTCAAGGTAGCAATCAGGGTGAGAGGAGATGAAATAGGGGATGAGTTGTTGGTTGAGGTGTTCTTTTTCATTGATTTGGTCGAAATTCTTCTTCAGTTTCACGAACATGTCGAACTTGGGCTTGCGCATGAGTTTGAGCACGGCATCACTGGTGTGTTCTGGGGCCACTTTCAGACGTCCGCTGACGTGTCGTGTGACCAACTGATGGAAATATTCGTCGTAACCCATGGCCTTGTTCTCCTCGGGTGTGCTGTCGTGCAGAAACAGGTCGTAACGGATACCCGAGCCGATGGTGGCCTTTTTTACTTTCGGGTTCTTGTCCACCTCTTTATATATATCAATCAGCGGATGGTGGTCGGTGTTGAGGTTCTTGCAGACGGTAGGTTGCAAACAGGTAGGACGGGCACATTTTTCACAAAGGCGTTCGTCTTTGCCTTTCATGCGGTACATATTGGCAGATGGCCCTCCAAGGTCGCTGATGTAGCCTTTGAAATCATCCATTTCGGTTACTCTTTCCACCTCCTTCATAATTGACTCCTTGCTTCGCGAGGCCACAAACTTGCCTTGATGTGCTGAGATGGTGCAGAAAGCACAGCCTCCGAAACAGCCGCGATGTAGGTTGACGGAATGGCGGATCATCTCATAGGCCGGGATGACGCCGCGCTTGGCATATTTGGGGTGAGGCAGACGAGTATAGGGCAGGTCGAATGAAGCGTCAATCTGCTCTGTGGTAAAGGTTGGCAAAGGAGGATTGATGACAAGTCTTTGGTTTCCAATGTCTTGAATCAACCTCGCCGCATGTTTCTTGTTAGATTCCTCCTCGATGTGCTTGAAATTGGAGGCGTATTTTTTTTTGTCATTCAAGCAGACCTCGTGTGAGACGAGTTCGATGGTCTCGCCTTCGAAGTCGGGGAGGGGAGCCTTTTTGTCTTGCAGGAAGAAAGTTTGTTGGATGTCGGTCAGTTCACTGACTTTCTTGCCATTAAGTATGGCTTTGGCGATTTCCACCATGGTGAGCTCGCCCATGCCGTACACGCCGAGGTCGGCTTTTGAGTCGACTAGGATGCTGGGTTTCAGGCAGTCGTCCCAATAGTCGTAGTGGGTTACACGGCGCAACGAGGCTTCGATGCCGCCCACGATGACGGGTACATCGGGATAGAGTTGCTTGAGGATGTTACAATAGACCACCGTGGCGCGGTCGGGACGGAAGCCCGCCTCACCGCCAGGGGTGTAGGCGTCGTTGCTGCGCAGGCGCTTGTTGGCGGTGTAATGGTTCACCATCGAGTCCATGCAACCTGCAGATACACCGAAGAATAGTCTTGGCTTGCCGAATTTCTTGAAGTCGCGCAAGTCGTCGCGCCAGTTGGGTTGTGGGATGAGTGCGACGCGGAAGCCGTTGTGTTCCAACACCCTCCCGATGACGGCTGCCCCGAAGGCGGGGTGGTCGACGTAGGCATCGCCCGTGACGAACACCACGTCCACCTCGTCCCAACCGCGCAGGTCGGTTTCTTTCTTCGTTATGGGGAGCCAGTCGAGCAGGGTCATTCCGCTATTTTTTTGCAAAGATAATTATTTATTGAAAACCCTTCTTTATCTCAAAAAGAATTCCGACCTTTGCAGCCTCAAAAATCAAGGGTAAGAATTTAATTAAGAATTTATAAATCAAATATTTATGAAAAAATTTAACGACATAATGAAGGAAATTGGCCAGGCTTTGGTTAGCAAAAAGTTCTGGGTGGAGCTATTGATCATGACTTTCGGCATGTTTATGACGGGTGTTTGCGTCTATTATTTCCTCGTCCCCAGCAAGCTGATCGTGGGTTCCATATCAGGTCTTTCCATCGTGTTGACTAACATTTTCAACAGTATTGGCGTCAACATCGGGCTGCCTTCGATGATTACCATCATCAACGCCATCCTGTTGGTGCTGGCCTATCTTCTTGTTGGCAAGGAGTTTGGACTTAAGACCGTTTATTGCGCCCTTATCCTCGGCCCCATGACCAAGGTGTGCGAATGGATTTATCCGTGGCAAAACCTGGCCACGCCTAACGATTACCTTGTCAATATGGGCATCGCCCCTGACCAAGCCTTCTCCGTGATGGGCAACCCTTGGTTCGACCTGCTTTGTTGCGTGATCATCCTGAGTGCGGCACAAACACTGATGTTTTCCATCAACGCCTCAACAGGCGGTCTTGATATTCTGGCTAAGATCGTCAACAAGTACTTGCACTTCGATATGGGTAAGTCGGTGAGCGTGGCGGGTGCCATCATCTGCCTTACGGCTTTTGCCATCAACCCCTTCCAGATGGTTGTCATTGGCCTTATCGCCACATGGATCAACGGTCTAGTGGTTAATATGTTCACGGCCAACTTGAACCAGCGCAAGCGCGTTTGCATTGTTTCGAAGGACTACGACCGCATTCGCCATTACATCATCGACGAACTCCATCGTGGCTGCACTCTTTATGAAGTCATCGGTGGCTATACCAACGAAAAGTCGATTGAATTGGAATCGCTGCTCACCAACGACGAGTTCTCGAAGTTGATGGAGTATCTCGGAAAGAACGAAATCAATGCCTTCACCACCGCTGGTAACGTCAGTGAGGTATACGGTTTGTGGGCAAAAGATCGCCACCGTACAAGAAAACACGCTGAAAAGCGTTAAAATAATAGATAGTAGTAAGATTGTTTTTTCATGGTGCCGCGGCAGAAGCGATTCTGCCGCGGTTTTGTTTTGCTTTTACACGGGACTTTGTAACAAGTCCAATGCCTAGTGTCCCGTAGGCTAGCGTCAACAAACAATTAAACGATTAAACATTCAACAGTTCAACAGAAATCCTTACCTTTGTGCCAATTTTAAACCTCACAAAATGGAAAAACTTTTAGATAAATTTCTGAGATACGTCTCCGTGGAGACGACCTCCGACGAAAATTCCGAGTCACAACCCAGCACCGCCAAACAGCTGAACCTCTTGAAGATGCTTCGCGACGAGCTGCAAGCCATGGGCATCAAGGCCGAGCTGGACGAATACGGCTATGTGATGGCCACTATCCCTTCCAATGTCGACCGCGACATCCCCGCTATCGGATTCATTGCCCATGTCGATACCTCGCCTGACGCTTCGGGTGCCGACATCAAGCCGCAAATCATTCCGAACTATGACGGCAACGACATCGTGCTGAACAAGGAAAAGAACATTGTTTTGCGCGTTTCTGAGTTTCCCGAGATGGCACAGTATAAAGGCCAGACGATGATTACTACAGATGGCACGACCTTGCTTGGTGCCGACGACAAGGCGGGTGTGGCCGAGATCATTTATGCTGCCCAGTATATGATGGAGCATCCCGACTTCAAGCATGGCGAAATCAAGATTGGTTTCACGCCCGACGAGGAGATCGGACGCGGTGTGGTGAAATTCGACGTGAAGAAGTTTGGCGCCAAATACGCCTATACCATGGATGGCGGTGAAATCGGTGAACTGGAGTATGAGAACTTCAATGCCGCAGGTGCCAAGATCCACATCCAAGGCAGCAATATCCATCCTGGCTATGGCAAGGACAAGATGGTGAACTCCATGCTCATCGCCATGGAACTCAACGGTATGCTGCCCGTGGAGCAGCGTCCGCGCTTCACACAGGGCTACGAGGGCTTCTTCCATCTGACCGAAATCAATGGTACGGTGGAGGAGACCACGATGTCGTACATCATTCGCGACCACGATAGGCAGAAGTTTGAAGAAAAGAAAGCCTTGATCACATCGGTGGCAGAATTCTTGAATAAGAAATATGGAGATGTGGTGAAATTGGAGCTGAAGCACCAGTATTACAATATGCGTCAGGAGGTGGAGCCGCATTTCTTCATCGTTGAAAGAGCGATTAAGGCCATGGAGATGGCCAACATCAAGCCGAAAGTGCAACCCATCCGTGGCGGCACCGATGGTGCCAACCTCTCGTTCAAGGGTCTGCCTTGCCCCAATATCTTTGCTGGTGGACACAACTTTCACGGCAAGTTGGAGTATGTGCCGCTCGAAAGCATGATGAAGGCCTCAGAGGTAATTTTGAACATCATCACCCTGTTCCAATCGGAGCAATAATAGGGTCGTCATGAAGGCTTTGACCTTGGACAAAAGGCGGAAAAACATCACTGTGGCAGCAGTGCTTACTGCTGCCGCGGTGTTGTATGCGCTGATTTCTTTGGTCAACCATTACCTGTTCAAAACCTACGCGCTCGACTTGGGGCTCTACACCCATGCGTTGTACGACTATGCCAATTTCCGCATGGCCGATTGCAGCCTGTTCAGGCCTCAGGCGCAAAACCTCTTCAGCGACCATTTCGACTTGTATCTGCCGCTTCTGTCGCCGCTGGTTTATGTGTTTGGGAGTTACACCCTGCTTCTGGTTCAGATTGTGGCGGCGTTGCTGGGTGGCTGGGGCGTCTATAAGTTGATCAGCCTCTATACCGACGATGGTTTGATGCCTGTTTTGGCAGCCTCGGTTTTCTTTGTCTCTTTTGGAGTTATTCATGCCATAGCTTTTGATTATCATTCCAACGTATTGACAGCCATGATGTTGCCATGGTTACTATATTTCCTCAAGCAAAGGAGGTTTGCTATGGCTTCTGTATTTGTTGTGCTATTCGTTATCGGAAAGGAAAACATGTCATTGTGGCTGTTTTTCATCGCCATCGCTTTGATGTGGGATTACAGGAAGGACAAGAAAGCTCTTTGGCATTTGGTGGCATACGCGACGTTTTCTTTGGCTTACTTTTTCATAATCAATATGATAGTTATGCCGAGGATAGGGGGTAGTGGGGCTGGATTTGCCCGTTATGCCCATTTGGGCGACAATTACGTGGACATTGCCGGAAGCCTGCTCGCTCACCCTTGGGAAACGTTGAAGTTGTTCTTCACCAACACGATGGGCTACTCCAAATTCGATGGGGTAAAGCAAGAATTTTATATTTGTGCTTTGGCTTCTGGGATGTTGTTTACTTTATTGAAGCCCAATTACTTACTAATGCTTGCTCCCCTTTTGGCGCAGAAAATGCTGGCCGTTGACCCCAACTTTTGGGGCATTTCCTTCCAGTATTCAGTTGAGTTTGTGCCCGTGTTGGTGGTCTCATCGTTCTTGGTGCTTGTCAAGTTGAAAAACGCAAAGTGGAGAAAGGCCTTGGGCTTTGTCTTGTTGCTCTCCACGGTGCTGACCACCTTTTATACCATAGGTGTGCCTAAATCCACCATTTTGGTTGACCAACTTTGTGTGTATCAAGGCCGTCATTACGAGCAGAAGGAGTTTGATGTTCATTATGCCTACAATGTCATTGATAGGATTCCTGACGATGCATCGGTGTGCGCGATTACGTCGTTCGTGCCTCATCTGGCGATGCGCGACACGATAAGGAATTTCGCCAACACAAAGGACGTCAGGACGGATTATGTGCTTATCACCGCGCCATATTTCGAGTATGAGCGTCAAGGGGTGTTAGTGCTCAAGAATCGTGATGAATATGAGACGGTTGCCACCGATGGCACTATTTATCTCCTGAAGCGGATTGCGCCTTGAATTTCTGTAGGGTAGGCGGTTGTGCCATAAGGTCTTTGCAGGTGTAAACGAAGTAGTTTTTCACCGTTTTGCCATTGCGTTCGATAGGGATGATGCCCGCCAATTCAATTTCCTTGAAATACCATTGATAGGTCTCCTTCGGGTCTTTCATGTAACGGCTGTCGGAGAGGAACCAATAGTCTTCGCCAAGCTGGAATCCCCCCCGTTCATCATTGATCCAAAGGTATTTATGCAAAAACTCGGGCCATCCCAAGCCCATGACTCTCATGTTGAGTGGGCGTGCCACATAGTAGTCGAGGTTGGCCAGCGGAAACCATTGGTTGGCCACGATACCATCTTCTTCTTTCATCACGCCTTCGGCAATCTTTTCCTCGCGGAAATCAGCGAATTTTTCGCCCAGTTGCCGCCAACCGTACATGTCGAGGGTGAAGTCGTCGCGGCCCAGTTGCTCGGGCTCGGTATGATTGTCTAATGGGATGAACCCAGTTTTAATTTCAGCCACGCCAATGACCAAGGTAATCACCAGCACAGCCAAGGCCGCAATGATGGATTTGGGCAATTGTTCTGGACCTGTGTTTTTGCTTCTTAAATAAATTGAAATCAGCAGAATGAGCGAGATATAAGCGGGTGCGTTCCAATGTGGAAGGGTGGAACGCATGAGCGAAAAGACCCAAAAGACGGCAATCATGGGCAAGGCAATGCACAAAATGAGGCGTTTTGCGGACTGTTTCATAATGGTTTTCTTTTTGAGTACTGCAATTATGGCAATGATGGCCAAAATGAAAACCACTGGGTTGTTATAGAAGAACTCGCCTGCCAACTCTGTTCCGAAGGTGCTGAAATTGATGCTGTTGCCTCCCACGCGTTCGCCATGGAACTGGAAACTGATGAAGCCGTTTTGGATGTTCCAATAGAGAATGGGGATGCAACAAATGGCAGAAATCAACAAGGATAGGTAAAGATAGGGGTTCTTGAGTTGTTTTCGATTGAAAATCAAGATGTAAAGCCCCATTCCAACCCATAGGAAAACGCCTGAATACTTGGAGAGCATGGCGAGACCTGCAAATAATCCGAAAAAAATCAAGAATTGATTTTTTTCGGATTTCACCGCCATCCAAATGGCAAGCAGCCAGAACAGCATCAGTGGCGTGTCGGGCATGATGAAGATGCCAGTAATGACGAAGGCATAAATGGATGCGGTGAAAAGCAGTGCGGTATAGAGTCCTGTCAAAGCATCTTTGAGCTCCTTTCCGATGCGGAAGATGACATAGGTATTGGCCGTCATGAAGACCACTGAAGCCAAACGGATAAAGAACTCGCTGTCGAGCAACAAGTTAAGACTAAACAATTGGATGGCCCATCCCACCATGGGCGGGTGGTCGAAATGGCTCCAATCGGGATAGAGGGCGTAGGTCCAGTAATACACCTCATCGTTGCCCAACTCCATCCATGCGGCCAAAATACCTCTCACGACAGCGCTGATGGCTAAGAGCCATATCAGTATCTTGTTGATATTTTGCTCTTTAATTCTCACTTGCTCTCCTCTTTTTTCTCTTTGGCTTTTTTGAAGAGATACCAAATTAGTGCCGCGAAAGCGACGATGTATACAAACCAATATAGGTAGGTTTGTGACTTGTTGACGAAGTCGAGCCGATGGTCGACGGGCTCAGGCGTCGCATGACGCGTGACAGGATTCAAGTAAAAATGCTGCAATCCGTTGACGTTGATCTGCGTCCTGACATAGTGGTCTTCGGGCTGGATGACATAATAGGCTGTTGCCACTTTTTCTTCCGTCTTCAGCACTTTGCCGTCTTGCCCAATGAACTTCACCTCCTGCATCTCGTTGGCTGAAGTTTCAACATATAAGGTGTCGCCCACCAACTCGGCGCGTGTCAGATGAGGCAGTTTCCTAGCTTGTTCGACTTTTTCAGATAAAGACATGGGATGATGGTACCAGTTGTCAAACTCCACGGCATAACAGAGGCCTTTATCCAAGGCTTCAAAGACATGCTCGGGTTTGAGGTCTTGCGTGTTGACCATGGTCAGATTGTGGCATACCTCGCTGGCTTTTGTGATGTCATGCGTGTCATCGTCGCCCAACGCATACACACGGTGTCCATTGGAAAGAGCCTTGTCCCAATGTTCGATGGCGTTGCCGTAAGGGTTGACCACCTCAATCAGACGGTAGTTACTCAAAAAAATCATGTCGCTTACCTGATAGCCTTTGGTGAACGAGGCATGAGCAGGCATGACGAAGCGGCAACGTTCTCCTAACTTGTTGATCATGTGCTGCTTCATGTTGAGGTTTTGCGTGAAGGGGAAATCGGGCCAATACACCGATTCGGCTCCGATGCAGATTTGGTGCGTCTTGCGGAACAGGCCATAGCCGTGTTCGTAAGCGGGGATATAGTCTTCTCTTTCCGAGCCGTGTGTGTTGATGCCCATATAGTCAGAGATGCCATAGTGGTCGTAGCCCAAGGCCTGGTAGACGCTGTCGATGGTGATTTCCTTGCTCTTGCGCCCGTTGGTAATGCCAAAATACTTGCGCGAATGGCAATGGAAATGATACTTCTTCCATTGGTCGGGCTTCATGTCTTGGTAAGGATTGTAGAGGTATTCGCCGCTGAAGGGTTTCGGCTCCTTGAAGCTGTAGGTGGGCACGGAAAGGTAGATGTATAATATCAGTAGCAATAAGGCGATGCCTAGGCCTGCCATCACCCTGCCGAAATAGAACCAAAAGCCGTGTTTTTTCTCTGTTTTGCTCATAATGAATTGCAAAGAAAAGGAAAAAAGTGGGATTTTGATTGTTTTTTAATTTGATTTTGAAAGATTTCTTGCTGAAGGCAATTCTGAAAGAAAGAATTAGCGTATCTTTGCAGCCTAATTTGAAATCATTCTTAATAGTGACTGCGAGACTACGAGACTGCGAGACTTTTTGGGGCTAAATGAAGACCCCGAAGTCCCGAAGTCCCGAAGTCCCGAAGTCAAAAAAGCAGAATCATGGATCAGAATCCGAACGAAAATATCATCAATGAAGTCACGAATAAGGAGTATGAATACGGCTTCGTGACCGACATTGAGACCGATTTTGTGCCGAAAGGCTTGAACGAGGACATCATCCGCCTCATCTCCAAGAAAAAAGAGGAACCAGAATGGTTGCTGGAGTTCCGATTGAAGGCCTTCCGCCATTGGCAGACGCTGAAACAGCCCAACTGGGCACATCTCGATATCCCAGAAATCAACTACCAGGACATCATCTATTATGCTGCGCCGCGCAAACGCCAGCAGAAGCAGAGCCTCGACGAGGTGGATCCCGAATTGTTGGCCACTTTCGACAAACTCGGCATCTCACTCGATGAGCAGAAGAAGCTTTCGGGCGTGGCTGTCGACGCGGTGATGGACTCCACCTCGGTGAAAACGACCTTCCAAGAGACCCTTTCCAAACATGGCGTTATCTTTATGTCGTTCAGCGAGGCCGTGAAGCAGCACCCTGACTTGGTAAAGAAATACCTCGGCAAGGTAGTGCCTTATACCGATAACTTCTTTGCGGCACTCAACTCTGCAGTCTTCAGCGATGGCTCGTTCTGCTACATCCCGAAAGGTGTTCGTTGCCCCTTGGAGCTTTCCACCTATTTCCGCATCAATGCGGCCAACACAGGCCAGTTTGAGCGCACGCTCATCGTGGCCGATGAAGGCGCGTATGTGAGTTACATGGAAGGTTGCACGGCTCCGCAGCGCGATGAGAACCAGCTTCATGCCGCCATCGTGGAAATCATTGCCGAGACTGATGCCGAAGTGAAATACTCGACGGTGCAGAACTGGTATCCTGGCGATAAGGACGGCAAGGGTGGCGTGTACAATCTTGTCACGAAGCGTGGTCTTTGCCGTGGTGACCGCTCCAAGATTTCTTGGACGCAGGTCGAGACGGGCTCTGCTATCACCTGGAAATACCCGGGCTGCGTGTTGTTGGGCGATAACTCGGTGGGCGAGTTCTACTCCGTCGCCGTGACCAACAACTACCAACAAGCCGACACGGGCACCAAGATGATCCACTTGGGCAAGAACACCCGTAGTACGATCATATCTAAAGGTATCTCTGCCGGCCACAGCCAGAATGGCTATCGTGGCTTGGTGAGAGTGGCTGCCAAAGCCGAGAACTCGCGTAACTACTCGCAATGCGACTCACTCCTATTGGGCGACAAATGCGGTGCCCATACTTGGCCATACGTTGAATGTGGCAACGAATCGAGTATCCTCGAACACGAGGCTACGACTTCGAAGATCTCTGAAGACCAATTGTTCTATTGCCAGCAACGTGGCATCCCGACGGAGAAGGCTATTGGCCTCATCGTTAACGGCTATGCCAAGGATGTGCTGAACAAACTGCCTATGGAATTCGCCGTTGAAGCACAGAAATTATTATCAATAACGCTGGAAGGCAGCGTAGGATGACACGCTTCGCGTCACTGCGAGGCACGAAGCAGTCCAGAAAACAAGTTACCCTAGATTGCTTCGTCGTTCTCGTTCCTCCTCGCAATGACGCAAAGCGACATAAACTAAACAAAGAAAAAACATAATGTCACAAGTCCGTTCAAATAACACCCCCTTTTGGTTGCTTCTCATCGGATCGTTCCTCATTCTGGTGAGCAAGAGCCTATTGACCGAGGGCATGTTTCTTGATGGTGTGACATATGCCTGCATTTCCCGCAATATGGCCTGCGGTCTGGGCTCGTTCTGGAACCCAAGTTATACCCAAACGATAGGTCATGTATTCCATTCTCATCCGCCTTTGGCTTTCGGATTAGAAGCATTGTTTTTCAAGGTTTTGGGCGACCACTGGTGGGTTGAGAAGTTATATTCCGTACTAGCTTTCCTCTTTATTGGCTTGTTGATAGCCTTGATTTGGAAACGAACCACTAACAATCTCCGTTGGGCTTGGCTGCCGCTATTGTTTTGGCTGGTCATGCCTTTGGTCACTTGGTGCGCCACCAACAATATGCTTGAAAACACCATGTCGGTCTTTGTGTTGCTCTCCGTCTATCTGATGATTGTCGGTTACCAGCGCAACCATAAGATTTGGTTGTTTTTGTCGGCTTTCACTCTGTTATTGGCCTTCCTTTCCAAAGGATTCACGGGATTGTTCCCTTTGGTATTCCCGATTCTTTATTGTGCTTTTGATCAAAAGCACAAGTGGATACAAGGCCCCATTGACAGCTTGATTCTTTTGGTCTCTATAGCTGTGTTTGCCGGAATCATGTTCTTGGTTTGCCCTGGCTCGTTTGGCTTTATTGAGGACTACATCCGATTACAAGTCATCGGTGGAGGGTTGCACGAAGCGACAGCATCTTCAAGGTTCTATATCGTTTTCGCTTTATTGCAACAACTGATGATTCCGTATGTAATTGCTATGGCGTTGGTGATTTGCAAAGCGAGAAGTAAGGTCAATAGTAAAGTGTTTGAGTTCCCACCTGATAAAGGTTGGTTTTATAGCTTCCTGATTTTAGGGCTTTTTGGTGTGCTGCCCATCATGGTGAGCGTGAAGCAACGGGATTTCTATATGCTGGCAGCCTTGCCTTTCTTTGCCTTGGCTTGCGGACATATTACCCTTTCGATGTTGACTTTATGGTTGCCTAAGATAACGCCAAAAGTCCGTGGATGGATGACCCTTGGTGCAGGTTGCGTCGTGCTGTTGGGATTGGTCTTGAACGTGGTCCATATCGGGAAATACGGCCGCGATGAAGCGTTGATAGAAGAGGTGAAACAAAGGATTGCGGAGTATGAAGGCAATAATGTCATTGAAATAACACCAGAAGAATATACACAGTGGGCCAAGCATGCCTATTTTATGCGCTACGGCAAAATCAGCCTAAGCCCAATCCAACGATTAAACGATTAAACAATAAACAACTCAACAAATATATGTTACTGAATATCAAAAACCTACATGTCTCCATTGGAGGCAAGGAAATCCTGAAAGGATTGAATCTGGGCGTCAACGAAGGCGAAATCCATGCCATCATGGGTCCTAACGGAACGGGAAAGAGTACGCTGGCTGCGGCCATCACAGGTCGCGAGGGCTATGAAATCACCGAAGGCGAGATCTGGTACAAGGGCAAGAACATCGTTGGGATGTCGCCCGAGGACCGCGCCAACGAAGGTATCTTCCTGAGTTTCCAATATCCCGTTGAGATTCCAGGTGTGAGCATACAGAATTTCATGCGCACCGCTGTCAACTCGAAGCGTGAGTATCAAGGACTGCCGCCAATGAGCACGGTCGACTTCATGAAGATGATGAAGGAGAAGCAGGCCATGGTGGAAATCACCGAGAAACTGCAGAACCGTTTCGTCAACGTGGGTTACAGCGGTGGCGAGAAGAAGAAAAACGAGATCTTCCAGATGGCTATGTTGGAGCCGAGCCTCGCTATCCTTGATGAGACCGACTCGGGCCTCGACATCGACGCGTTGCGCATCGTTGCCCATGGCGTCAACCAGTTGCATAATGCCGAGAATGCCTTCGTGGTCATCACGCACTATCAGCGTCTGCTCGACTATATTGTCCCCGACTTCGTGCATGTGATGTACGACGGACGCATCGTCAAGACGGGCGGCAAGAACCTCGCCCTCGAACTCGAAGAAAAAGGCTACGAATGGATTAAGGAACTTTGATTATGAACAACCAACTTATCTTAGCCGCCAACCAAAGCCGCGAAATCATTGAGTATGATGATGACGCTCACCTGTCATCCGAGCCGAAAATCTCCGAAATCATCCTCAATGAGAATTCAAGCCTTGAGTTGTATGTGCTGCAGAATGTAAGCAACGAGGCTTCCATCCAAAGGGAGTTCAAGGTCAAGCAGCTGGCCGACAGCCGACTGAAGATTGTGGTCATCACCTTCAACGGCGGCGATGTGCGCAACACCTATCATGTCGACTTGGATGGAGAAGGTGCCGACACGCAGGTGCATGGCTTGTATCTCATCGACAAGACCCAGCACGTAGAAAACTTCTTGAAGGTTAACCACAATGTGCCGCATTGCACCAGCAACGAAAAGTTCAAGGGCGTTATCGACGACTCGGCCTCTGCGGTGTTCAACGGCCATGTGTATGTGGCCAAAGATGCCCAAAAGACCGATGCCCACCAAAATAATAGCAATATCCTCCTGACCTCGACGGCCAAAGTCAACAGCCAGCCTTTCCTTGAGATCTATGCTGATGACGTGAAGTGCTCGCACGGCACGTCCACTGGCCAACTTGACCAAGAGGCCATGTTCTACATGCGTCAGCGTGGCATCAGCAAGGCCAATGCAAGAATCCTGTTGATGTATGCCTTTGCCGCTGAGGTGAGTAACCATATCGGCAATGAGATGCTGCACGAACACATTGACGACATGATTAAGCGTCGCCTGCGTGGTGAATTGTCGAGTTGCGAGAACTGTGTGTTGCGTTGCAGCCACCCGAAGGAATATAATTTTGATATTGATTATTCGAAAATCTGATCTGTGTAGAGACGTTTCCTGAAACGTCTCAAAAAACCAACGACCGTGTAGACGTTTCGGGAAACGTCTTTACAAACATGACCAAATGAACATCAACGAAATAAGACGCCAATTCCCCGTCCTCGACCAACAGGTCTATGGCAAGCCTTTGGTTTATCTCGACAATGCCGCCACCACTCAGAAACCTTTGTGCGTCATCGAGCGTGAGCGCGACTATTACCTGCACGAGAACTGTAACATCCACCGTGGAGTGCATTACTTGAGCCAGAAGGCGACAGAGGCCTACGAACATGCTCGTCAAACCGTTGCCGATTTCATCCATGCCAAGGAAGCAAGGGAAATCATCTTCACGCGTGGCACAACCGAGTCGCTGAACTTGTTGGCGACGACCTTGGGGGAGACGCATGCAATGCGTCTCTACGACACACCAAAGGTGCTGATTACAGCCATGGAGCACCACTCCAACCTCGTGCCTTGGCAGCAGATGGTTCAGCGACATCACGGTCAACTGCTTGTCGTGCCAATGGATGACAAAGGTGCCCTGAACTTGAATCGTTACGAAGAATTGCTGAAAGAAGGGCCGAAGGTGGTGTCGATTGCGCATATTTCCAATGTGTTGGGAACCATCAATCCAGTAAAGGAGATGATTGCGATGGCGCATCAATACGGCATTCCCGTAGTTGTTGATGGCGCCCAGTCCATTGCCCACCATCCCATTGATGTTCAAGACCTGGATTGTGATTTCTTCGTTTTCTCCGGCCATAAGATGTATGCGCCTATGGGCATCGGCGGCTTATTTGGCAAAGCGGAATGGCTTGATAAACTTCCCCCTTATCAGTTTGGAGGTGAGATGGTCGACACGGTGAGTTTCGAGAAGACCACCTTCAATGTGTTGCCATACAAGTTTGAGGCTGGCACGCCCAATGTGGGTGCAGCATTAGGCTTGGAAACGGCCATTCAATTCATTCAAAGTCTTGATAGGAATGAAGTTGAAAAGCATGAAACCCGGCTTTTGCAATCTGCCATCGAGCAACTTTCTGATATTGAAGGAATCCGTTTTATCGGAGAGGCAGCGCATCGTTCTGGTTTGGTTTCCTTCATCATCGATGGCATACATCCCTATGACTTGGGTACCATCATCGACAAGATGGGTGTAGCGGTACGCACAGGTCACCATTGCGCCGAGCCGGTGATGACACGTTTTGGCATCCCGGGCACGGTGAGGGCTTCGTTTGCCTTGTACAATACAATGGAAGAGGTGGAAGTCTTCGTCAATGCGGTGAAAAAAGCTGCGATGATGCTGCGTTAAGCCTCTGTGGATGGGGCTTCTGTAGGAGTAGTCTCCGCTGCTGGTCCTTCTTTCTTTTCCTCTTGGTTATCAACGGCTTCCAATTTCAATTTGCCGTCTTTCAACTTGATTTTCTTTTTCACTCGGATGGGTGCGATGATGAGCACCATGAGTGCTTCGAGGGCATATTTCATCCAAGGAATGAAACCTGTTGTCACCAATTGGAACACGATGAGCAGAATCGAGGCAAGCACGAAGATGGCTTTGCCATGATTCTTCTTTCTGAAGATTTGTATTAAACTGAATACCAATGTTAAAAGCAGGACGAGCTGAAGGATTGGAGTTAACAGCTCAGATTTGTCTTGCTTGAAATTGGTTTCGTTGTAATAGTAGGAGTCGATGTAATACTGGCTGAAAATGACTGTGATGATGGCGAAAATGAGCAAGAAACTGTAGTAAGTGATGGCGAAGCTGGCTGCCACTTTCATGGGAAGTGTCATTTCCGGTTTCAGGTTGAATATCTTGCCTTCGCGCTGTTCCATGGTCATTCGGGTTTTTGCATGTTTTCAATCATCTCCATCCGTTTGAAATAGAGGTAATACAGCAAGATGAAGATGGCGGTGAGCATGAGGTCGGAGAAGAAAGGTGAAGGTTTCTGCAAGGGATAGACGAACACGGAGCTGTTGATCAGCATGCAGATTTGGGCGAGGGAATAGATATGGAAACCGCGCTTGTCGCCTTTGAACATCCTAATGACGCCAATCAGCGATGCGACAAACAAAACCAAGAGGATGATGTAGAACTTGGAGTCGATTTGGGAGAAAACCTGCATGGCTTCGTTCATGGCCTTGGCGAATTCTCCTCCCATGGCCGAGAAGGGTTGCAGCATCTCCTCAAATTGCCCATTCTTGTACATCGCGGTCATGCTTGGCTTCATGATCAATGACATCGACGCACTGAAGATGTTCCAACAGGCGTTGATGAGCGACATCAACAAGAGAATGGTCATCCCTACGGGGCGTTTGGTTGGTTGTGTGTTGGTTTCCATATTGTTTGTTTTGCTTGTAGGGCTGTCACACTGTGGCAGCCGCTTTCGTTTTTACGAGCGGCTGCCGTGCTACGACAGCCCTACAAACCAATCATTTGTTTTGCAAATCATCAAATGCCAGCGGGTAGTCTTTCACGAACTGCACGCTCTTGGCAATCTCAGTGTACATCACCTTGTCGATGCGAACGAACTCCACCTGCTTGCGGTATTCGGCGACGAACTTCTCAATGATGGGCGATGACTTCAGCGGACGGCGGAACTCAAGGGCCTGTGTGGCGTTGAACAATTCGATGGCCAAAACACGCTCCAAGTTTTCGGCCACGCGCAAAGCCTTGGTGGCGGCATTGGCACCCATGCTGACATGGTCTTCCTGACCCTGCGATGACTCGATGCTATCGACCGAAGCAGGCGTGCAGAGCTGCTTGCTCTGGCTTACGATGCTGGCGGCGGCATATTGCGGAATCATGAATCCGCTGTTGAGGCCAGGTTCGGCTACGAGGAACGACGGCAGATCACGTTTGCCACCGATGAGTTGGTAAATACGGCGTTCGCTGATGTTGCCCAATTCAGCCATGGCGATGGCCAAGAAGTCTAAGGTGATGGCGAGCGGCTGGCCGTGGAAGTTGCCAGCGCTGATGACCAAGTCTTCATCAGGGAAGATGGTCGGGTTGTCGGTGACGGCGTTGATCTCTTCACTGAACACAGAGGCCACATAGTCGATGGCATCCTTGGAGGCACCATGCACTTGAGGCATGCAACGGAAAGAGTAAGGGTCTTGGACATGTTTCTTCTCCCTGACGATCAGTTCGCTGCCTTTGGTGAACTCACGCACACGCTTGGCGGTGACGATTTGTCCGTTGTGGTGACGAATTTGGTGCACCTGGTCGAAGAAAGGCTCGATGCGACCATCGAAGGCTTCCAAAGAAACGGTACCGATGAGGTCGGCCAGATAGCTGAGGCGGAAGGCCTTCAGCAGCACATAGGTGCCATAGCTGCTCATGAATTGCGTGCCATTGAGCAGGGCAAGACCCTCTTTCGACTGCAAGGTGATGGGTTTCCAACCGAACTTCTTCAGGACTTTCTCGGCAGGGACGATTTTGCCTTCGAAATGCACCTCGCCTAGACCGAGCAAAGGCAGCATAAGGTTGGCCAAAGGAGCCAAGTCGCCGGAGGCACCGAGGGAGCCTTGGTTGTAGACCACGGGCAGTACGTCGTTATTGAAGAAGTCGATAAGACGCTGGACGGTCACCACCTGCACACCACTGTTGCCGTAGCTGAGGCTCTGCACCTTCAGCAGGAGCATGAGACGGATAATCTCTTCGGGCACCATCTCGCCCGTGCCGCAGGCGTGCGACATGACGAGGTTCTTTTGCAAGGTGCTCAAATCTTCTTTTGAGATGCTATGGTCGCAGAGGGATCCGAAACCGGTGGTTACACCGTAGATGGGCTTCTCGGGGTTCTCCATCTTCTTGTCGAGGTAGTCGCGGCATTTCTGGATACGCTTGACAGCATCGGCGCTGAGTTCGAGCTTGTAGCCCTTGGTGAGTATTTCATTTACCTGTTTGAAGGTCAGTTCCTTCGATGAGATTTTGTGGGTTTTCATATTGTTATGTGTTTGTTGTGTTCTTTCTTTTGGTTGCTTCTGGCTATTGGCTTCTGGCTATTGGCAGTTTTAACAAGGTTGAAGCTTTACGTTTTTCATGAAACTGCCAAAGGCCAGGTGCCAAAAGCCATTAAATAATTGTTTCCACCAATTTGTTGGCATCCACGGTTTCCTGTGTGCCTTCCTTCATCCATTTCACGGTGAACTTTTGCTCGGCCACTTCGCTTTCGCCTGCGATGACTACAATAGGGATGGCACGTTGGTTGGCGTATTTCATCTGTTTCTGGATTTTAGCAGCCTCGGGATAAATCTCTGCGTTGATGCCGTGTTTGCGTACTTGGTTGAGGTACTTTAGGCAGTATTTCTCCTCGTTCTTTCCGAAGTTGAGGAAGATGACCTTGGTGCTTTCCGACATGGTCTCGGGGAAGAGGTTAAGGCCTTCCAACACATCATAGATGCGGTCGGCGCCAAAGCTGATGCCCACGCCTGAGACATTGGGTAGACCGAAGATACCCGTGAGGTTGTCGTAACGACCGCCGCCCGAGATGCTGCCGATGGCAAAGTCCTTGGCTTTCACCTCGAAGATGGCGCCAGTATAATAGTTTAAGCCGCGGGCGAGCGTAAGGTCGAGTTCGGTGTCGATGCCGAGTTCCATGTTTTCGATGTAGTCGAACAAGGTCTCAAGTTCCTCGATACCCTTTTGGCCGACTTCGTTGTCCAACAAAGGCTTTAGCTGAGCCAGCTTCTCGCGCGTGTTGCCTTTCATGAAGAGGATGGGCTGCAATTTGTCGATGGCGGTTTGTTCCAAACCCTTCTCGGCCAGTTCTGCGTTGACGGCATCGATACCAATCTTGTCTAATTTATCAATGGCCACAGTAATGTCTACTAAAGCATCCGACTTGCCGATGTATTCAGCGATGCCAGCCAACACCTTGCGGTTGTTGATTTTCAGCGTGACGTTGATTTTCAAGGCATGGAACACCTCGTCAACGATTTGCACCAATTCGGCTTCGTTCAGCAAGGAGTCGCTGCCGATGATGTCGACATCGCACTGGTAGAACTCGCGGTAACGGCCTTTCTGCGGACGGTCGGCGCGCCAAACGGGTTGGATCTGGTAGCGTTTGAAGGGGAAGGCGATCTGGTCGCGATACATGGTGACGAAACGTGCAAAAGGCACGGTCAGGTCGTAACGCAGTCCTTTTTCGCTGATTTTGCTTGCCAATTTCAACGACTCAAGCGGCTCACCGTTTTGTTCCACGCCACTCATGAAATCGCCTGAGTTGAGCACACGGAAGAGGAGTTTGTCGCCCTCGTCGCCGTATTTGCCCAAAAGGGTGCTGAGGTTTTCCATCGAAGGTGTCTCAATGGGCTGGAAGCCAAAGCGTTTGAAGACGGTCTTGATGGTGTCGAAGATATAGTTGCGGCGCACCATGACTTCGGGTAGGAAGTCGCGTGTGCCTTTGGGAATGCTGGGTTTTTGTGCCATTTTGAAAAATTTTTGCAAAAATACGAAAAATGTCAAGAGGAAAAGAACTCCGTACTGAAAAATACGAAATCCTTTCCCTCTTGAACAGGTAGTGGCAAATCCTTGTTACTTGAGGATTTTAAAATTGCCGATGATGGGCAGTTTCTTCATCTTACCTTTGACGGCGTTGATGATGCCGATGACGGCCAAAGCCATGACGCCGCATGAGGCGAGGCCATACAATCCGTTGAACAGGCCAAAGATGATACTGACCCAAAGGACACCAGCCGCAGCCATGATGATGCTGTTGAAGCTTATCAGTATCGACAGGATGAGTGAGATGGCAAAGAGCACGATGCCTTGGTTGACATGGAACCTGACGAAGGGCGACTTTTTGGCTCCAAAGAGCGGTGCCAGCACGAGGATGCCCAGATAAGCCTCAAGGGCGAGGGTCTTCTCCATGGAGTTGGGTGCATCCGTTTGAACGGGTGGCTCTACGACGGGTTGTGGCGTCGGCTCCGGTTCGGGAGTAGGTTCGGGGACGGGCTCTGGCTCCGGCTCAGGGACAGGCTCTGGCTCTGGTGCCGGTTGAGGTTGCGGTTCTGCACTGATAGGTGCAATGGGCGTTCCGCAGTTGGGGCAAAACTTGACGTTGCCTTGTATGTCAAGCCCACAAGTCGGACATTTCATAATGCTACTTTTTATGTTACAGTTATGGTTTATTTTAATTCAAAAACTTCTCCTTGCTCGGGGATGACGATGTTGTCCCAGCCTTCCTTGCGCAGTTGGCGTTTGTAGAATTGTTGGGCTTCGGGGTCGCCATGCACGATGAAGGTCTTTTTCACCTTGCTCGGGTCTTGGCAACTGAGGTAATGGATCAGCTCTTTGTAGTCGCCGTGGCCGCTGAAGGCGTCGATTTCGAAGATTTCGGCCAATACGGGGTGTTCCATGCCAAAGATAGACACGGTCTCAGGTTTGGGGTCGGCCAAGAGCTTGGCACCCAAGGTGGTGGGAGCGCAGTAACCTATAGCCAAGATGCTGTTATTCGGGTTCTCGATGCTGTTCGCGATGTGGTGCTTCACGCGACCAGCCTCCATCATGCCCGATGCCGAGATGATGATGCAAGGCTCTTTGCGGGCATTCAAGGCTTTCGATTGGTTGATGTCGCGTACGAAGGTCAAGCTATTGAAGCCGAAAGGGTCGGGGTCGTATTCGATGACGTCTTTAACGTCGTCGTTGAAGAGGTCGACGTGCATGCGGAAGATCTCGGTGGCGTTGACGGCCAAGGGGCTGTCGACGTAAACTGGTATCTTTTCTGGCAACTTGCCTTGGTTGTAGAAGTTGTTTAGCAGGTACACGATCTCTTGCGTGCGGCTAACGGCAAACGAAGGGATAATGAGCTTGCCTCGTTTTTCGACGCAGGTGTGGTAGATGACTTCCAAAAGCAGCTGCTCGGCATTGGTACGGTCGCCGTGGAGTCGGTTACCGTAGGTGGCCTCGGTGATGATGTAGTCGCAATGCGGGAAGGGTTCGGGAGAGCGCAGCAGGTAGTTGTATTCGCGGCCGATGTCGCCCGTGTAGCCGATGCGGGTCATCTTGCCACCTTCGTCGATTTCGATGATGGCGCAGCCACTGCCTAAAAGGTGGCCCGTGTTGTTGAATTTCACCTTGATGTTGTTGTCGATATAGAAATACCGGTTGTAGCCCACGCTGACGAAGAGGCTCATACAGGCACGGGCGTCTTTTTCGGTATAGATGGGTTCCAAGGCAGGTAAGCCTTGTTTACGGCGTTTCTTGTTGAACCACTCCATATCATTCTCTTGGATGAAGCCGCTATCAGGCAGCATGATATTGCAGAGGTCTTCTGTGGCTTTGGTGCAAACTACCTGCCCGCGGAAGCCAAGCTTATAGAAATAAGGTATCAGGCCGCAATGATCGATATGGGCGTGGGTGAGGATGATGGCGTCGATTTCTTTTGGGTCGACCATGATGTTGCGGTTGGCGGCATCGGTTTCGAGACCTTTACCTTGGAACATACCGCAATCCAAGAGGATTTTCTTGCCATGGTCGGTGGTGATGAGGTGCTTGCTGCCCGTCACTTCCTGGGCTGCACCGATGAATTTGATTTTCATAGGCATGAAATTTGCCCCAAAGATAGGCAAAAAAAGTGAGGCGACAAAAAAATGTCACCTCACTTTAAGTTTTTTTCAGTCTAATCGTTGCGGCTTATTCCACCACAATCTTTCTCACGGCTTGACCATCGTTGGCTTCAATGTGCATCATGTAGATGCCCTTGGCCATATTCGACAGGTCGATGCGGACTTGTTCGCCATCAATTTTGCTGTTGTAGACGGTCTGCCCGTAGGCATTCACGATGCGGACGTGGTTCAAGCCTTCGCCTTCAAGGGTGATTTCGCCTGGGGTTGGGTTGGGATAGACCTTGGCAGCGATGCTGTTCTCGCCGATGCCTTCAGTGTATTCGAAATGAGCCACGAGGTTACGGTTTTCGGTAGCGATGAAGGTGTAAGACATGTCGGTCGACACTTCGATGCCGTCCTCGGTCCAGTTCCTAAAAGCCCAGTCTTCGTTGCGGGTAAGGATCAAGGTGACCGTGGATCCATATTCATAGGTGCCTGCTCCGCTGATGTTAGCGGCTTCTTCCGGGTCGACGGTGGCCGTGATTTCAATCATGGGCATTCCGAAGTTGGCCACCAAGTTGCGGTTGGTCGTGACGGTGAAGGTGTAGCTGGCCTCGGTGGAGACCACTATGCCGTTTTCGGTCCAGTTTTCGAAGATGGATCTTTGGTTAGGCGTTGCAATGACGGTACATGAGGTGCCGTAATCGTACGTGCCGTCGCCAGTAACGGTGCCCGCATCGGCAGGGTTGGCCGAAAGGCTGATGGTGAAGCTTTGCAGCTGGAAATGGGCAACATAGGATGCTGACTCGGTCACGACGAAGGTGTAGGTGGCGTTGGCACTGACTTGTTGTCCGTTCTTTGTCCAGTTGACAAAGTTGTAGCCTGTGGCTGGTGTGGCCGTCAGGGTGCAGCTTTGGCCTTGGTTGTAGGTGCCACCTCCAGTGACCGTGCCTCCGTTGACTGGGTCGGCCGTGGCCGTGATAGTGAAGCTCTGGGCCTGGAAATTGGCCACCAACATGCGGTTGCCTGTCACGGTGAAGCTGTAGGAAGCGTTGGTGGAGACCACGTTGCCGTTCTCCGTCCAATTGACAAAGTTGTAACCATTGTTGGGTGAGGCCGTCGCGGTGCAGGTTTCGCCTTCCTGGAACGTGCCACCGCCACTGACGGTGCCAGCAAGCATCGGGTTGGCCGATAATCTGATGTTGTAGGTTTGCACTTCTGATTCGAAGTTGGCCACCAAGTTGCGGTTGCCGTTCACGACGAAGGTGTAGTTGGCTTGTGTGGAGACCACGTTGCCACCTTCAGTCCAGTTGACGAAGTTGTAACCGTCGTTGGCTGTGGCTGTCACAGTGCAGCTTTGGCCTTGCGGATAGGTGCCGCCGCCAGTAACGGTGCCACCTATGGCCGGGTTGGCCGACACGCTGACGGTGTAGTTTTGTGTGCCTCCGTTAACGATTTGTATGGTGGCGATGTAGGTAATCTTGTTGTAGCCGAACACGGTCAGCGTGGCGGTGCCCGTTGTTCCAGGAGCAGTGAAAGTGATGTTGCAAGTACCGTTTTCAATGGTGGCCGAGCCCATGATTTCGTTGTTGCGGGTCAGGGTGGCCAAGGCGCCGTTGCCGTTGGTGGCATTCACGGTGAAGCTCGTGGCCGTAGTGCTCATCGAAGGGGCATGAGTCACGCCCATGTCGGTGGGAACGGCATTACGCACCGTCAAAGTGGGGTCGCCAAAGAGGATCCATGAGAGATAGGTGCCTTTTGCGGGATTGTAGTTTGCTCCATACTGGTCCAAAATCTTCATGTTGCCGTCAAACGAAATGCCGCCCAAGGTGCGCTTGATATTGGTGCTGTGTTGCTCCGTCAGCACGTCAACCATCTCGTCTTGGCCGTATTGTGGCGGCTCCCAAGGTTGTGAGATGTAGGAGAACATGCCACCGACAGCACCCGTGGGTTGTTCGGGGTCGTTATTGTTGGCACGCAGCCATGTCTCGCCGAAACAAGGTTGATAATGGTCGTATTTTCCGTTGAGGCAAGCCACCGACCAAATAATGGGCAGTTTGTGAACATTGGTCAAGGCGTTGACGTGAGAGTTGTTATAGCCGCAAAGTCCCCAGCTGGTTTCCGAGCCGTGGTTGCAATAGTTGATGATGCTCACGCCTTGGTTAAAGTGTTGGCTCAAAATGTTGGCATTGGAAGAGTAGCCCGAAACACCTGGATAGTCTTGGTAGACGGTGGTGTAGTTGTAGGCCAAAAGGTCAGCACGGATGTTCTCGATGTGTTGCCAGTCGTATTCGTTAAAGTGACCGGGACCGTCGCCGTTGCCAAGGCCGTCGCCATAAGGCAACCAAGCATCAGTGGCGTTGATGTCTCTTTCGTAATGGATTACTTTGTTCACTTGCGTGGTGACATGGCTCTCGTCCTCGGCAGAGAAACGGCCGACGATGATGTCGTTATAGTAGTCATTTCCAACTACTTGACCATAAATATTGTCGCTCTTTCCGCTATAGCCACCGTAGCCGCTTCCCGCAGTAAAGGAGATGCCCGGGATTTGGCTTACGTCGCCCACCAACAGCACATGTGAAAGATTGGGGTTGGCCGTGTATTGGCTTTGGATGTAGCTTTGGATGGCAGAGGTGGTGGTGCCTGAAGTGCTCGTACCCACCATGGTAGTGGGACGGCCAATCTGCTTCTTCCAGTTGACGAAAGGTTGCATGGCGCTCATGAAAGCGTCGTGGCAGATGATGAGCAGCTCGCCAGTTTCCACCATGGGCGTGTATTTGGTCAAGCTTTCATTGTAATTGATGAAGTGGTTTTCGTACATCGCCTGGATTTCGGCATCCATCTTCAGCTCCGAAGAACGGCGGTCGATGATGTTCTCGGTTGACATGCCGTCGCTGTACATTTCAACGGTCATGTTGTAATACACACGCAATGTGTGGGTTACGGGATTGTAAGCAAATGGGTAGACCACCATGTTCTGTCCACGGAAGTCACGCAGGATGTAAGGGTCGTAAAGTCCTACATTCTGGGTCGGGAAGAAAGCATCGGTCGAATAGGCCTCGCCGTAGGTGTAAGGCACATCGTCAGGGTTGATGGTGCGCGGGAAATCACCTTTCGAAGGGGCTACCTCCATCGGGAAATCGGCGTATTGTGCATCAACGACGCGGATATTGTAGTGCTGACGGTCGCCGACGATGGCCGGAATGGCTATCAGGGGCAACTTGGGCTCACCAGCCTGGGCCGTGCTGACCGTGCGGGGAACCATGATGAGGTTGGCTTCGCCACGAGGAGTGGTCACTTCTTGGGTGAAGAAGCCTGGAACTTGCAGGTTGACGGTGATTTGGCTCTCTGAAGAGGATACCAAAGTCGTCTGGATGGTGCTCGGGGTATTGCTCTTGATGGCGACCCACTGCTGGCCGAAAGTCACCACGGTCAGCATGACGAGCAAGGCAGTTAAGATATGTTTTCTCATAGAAAAATGAATGTTGATTTTGATGTGGGTTTTAAAAGGGCAAAAATAGGTAATTTCTTGATACCTTGGATGGTTTTTTGAGACGAAAGGACTTTTTTTCAACTTTTGACAAAGACCTCTGACGATGGCCATGACAGCACTCAAGTCTAAAATGGTCATCGTCATGGTCAGAGGCCATAGTTTTATGAATTCTTTTGCCTTTTGGTGAACGCCACCGAGTCGCCCCAAGCGTTGTACAAAACCTTGTGCCCAATGGCAGCGAGGCGCACGTCGAGGCAGCTGTGGCACTCGTCGGGTTTGTCCTTCACGCAGGCCTTGTCGGGGTAGATAAGGTAATTCTCACGAAACTCGTTCGGTGTGAGGTTGGGCATAATGACGTTGGCTCCGGCGAGGATGGCCTTCTCGCGACCTTGCGGGTCGACGGTCTGGTTGGCGGTGGCGGCCACCATGTTGATTTCGGGCATCATCAGGCGAAGGATGGCAATCATCTTCAAAGTCAGTTCCATGCGTTCCTTGGCCGACGGGATTTGGTCTCTGTATTGCCACAGCGGCGTGTCGGGGTGGGGGATGAAGGGTCCCATGCCGACCATGGCCACGTCTTTTTGTTTGAAGAACAGTAAATCGTTGGCCAAATCGTCAAATGTTTGGAAGGGGAGACCCACCATCACGCCTGTGCCGGTTTGGTAGCCGACTTTCAATAAGCTGTCGATGCAGGCGAGACGTTGCTTGAAGTCGTGTTTCTCGTCATGCGGGTGAATCTTATAATATAGGTCTTCATTCGAGGCCTCGATGCGGAGCAGATAACGGTGCGCGCCTGCCTCAAACCAACGGCGGTAGGTCTCTTCGGTCTGTTCGCCCAAAGAGAGTGTAATGCCCAAACTTCCATTGTCTATCTTTTTGATTTCTTTGACCAAATAGGTAATCTTATCTACAAAAGCCTTATCGCTCCTCTCGCCGCTTTGTAACGCCACCGAGCCATAACCCAACTTATGTGCCAGTTTGGCGCATTCGATGACTTCATCGTCGCTTAGCGTGTAGCGTTCCACTTTCAGGTTCTTGCAGCGCACACCGCAGTAGAGGCAATACTTTGTGCAGATGTTGCTGTATTCAATCAGCCCGCGCAAGTGGACGTAGTTGTCCAAGTGCGCCAGTTTGGTCTGTAAGGCTTTGTCAAATAACAGTTTCTTGTCGTCGCCTTCAGCAGCGAGGAGGAGTTTGATTTCCTCATGTGTAAAGGTCCCTGTGCCCTGAACCTGTCGAAGGGTCGAAGGGCCGACTTTATTTAAGATTTCGGTGATGGACATTGTTTGAAATTTGGCGCAAAGGTAGGAATTTCTGAAAAATGTGTACATTTGCACTCTATAGACCGTAAAAGAAAAACATTAGTGATGAAAACGATGAATAGAATGAAGACTTTCAATAAACTAGGAATGATTTTGATGGCCTTGTTGCTTTGTGGCCTTTTCACAAATGCAATGGCTCAATCGGGTCGGCGCTATGCCGAAGCGGTTTTTGAGGAAGTGAACGTTGAAACGGACATCCCTTTCAGCAGTGCCATCAAGGAGGGTGAAACGTCGCCCACCACCTTGTATCTGGATTTCTACGAGCCGCAAGGTGACACGCTCTCGGCGCGTCCATTGGTGATAACCGTTTTTGGTGGTGCCTTTGTGGCAGGTGGTCGCGATTATGCCGATATGGTAGCGTATTGCACACGCTTGGCGCAACATGGCTACGCAGCGGCTTCCATCGACTACCGGTTGCTTTCGCTATGGAATATCAATGCCACTTCGTTGATTCGCGATGCCTATATGGCGGCGCAGGATGTCAGTTCTGCAATTCGGTTTTTCAAATACCATAGCGACGAATACAGGATTGACACGGAACAAATCTTTTTGCTTGGCAACTCGGCCGGTTCGATTGCTATCCTGTGTGAACTTTTCATGGACGAGGATGAGCGTCCTGTAGAGACTTTTGAGGAACCTGATTTAGGTCCGATGCATAGTTCAGGTTTCTATGAATATGCCGGTATTTCCCCAACAGTGGCTGGAGCCATACCGCAATGGGGTGGAGTGATGGATCTCGATGTCATTAGTGAGGTGGAATATGTGCCGCTGTGCATGATACACGGCACCGACGACACCAACGTGCCATACGATTCGGGCTATTGCTACAATGGGATGCTCCCAGGTGTGATGCCATACATGTACGGCTCTCATCCCATAGCTGGCCGACTTGATGAAATCGGCATTACTGATTACGAATTTCACCCATTCGAGGGCGAAGGACACGCTTTCTATTTTGTACCTTTGTTATATACACTGATTGAGGAAAAATTCGATGCCTGTTTCAGCATCACCCGCGATTTCCTATACAATCACCTGAAATTCCCGACCTCGTTGCCCGAAATGGCGGAAACTATGGTTCAGGTTTATCCTAATCCCGCTACCGATCGTTTCACCGTTGAAGGCGCTGGCATATTGATTGTCACGAACATGCTGGGGCAAACCGTTTTGACACAAGAAATCGACAGCAAAACGACCATTGAACTGCCGCAAGGCCTGTATTTCGTGAAATTGGGTGGTGCCACGCGGAAAATCGTGGTGGAATAATCGCGTCGGTCTGTAGGACTGTCACATCGTGGCAGCCGCAGCGATAAAACAATGCTGCGGCTGCCGTGGTACGACAGCCCTACAATCCTCGGCCTTCGGGTCGGGATTTTTTTGTTTCTCGGTTTATTATGTTTTTTCGTACAGATTTACGATTGAATCGAAAATTTGTACTTTTCGAAATATGGAACTCATTAATCCAGAATTTTAATATTTTTGCGTTTCCAAAACAGCATTTCCATGCAAATCCCATTAGACCAGTTTGAGCAAGTCATTGACGAGAAAACCTTACAGCGTGGCTTGACCTATTTCAAGAAAGGCCATGTGCACGAACTTGAGGAAGTCAGCCCAAACACTTACGAGGCCATCGTTGAGGGAACGGAGGACTACACCGTCCGACTGACCGTTGAAAACAACGTGGTGACCGAGTATAGTTGCGACTGCCCGTATGATTTGGGACCGGTCTGCAAGCATGTGGCAGCCGTGATTTTTTCGCTGCAAGAGGAAGAATTGGGCTTGACGAAGAAAAAGGGAAAAACCAAGAAAGCGGCAAAGTCGGGGGTGAAAAAAAGCAAAAGCGTTGCGACGCAAATCGATGAACTGATGGACAAAGCTTCCATCGAAGAACTGAAAGAGTTAATCAAGACGGAAGCAAAGAATAATTCCCTGTTCTGTAACCATGTTCTATCCTACCTTGAACATTACAATGATAATTTATCCAAAGAATTTTACCAAAAGCAGTTGAGGGCTTTAATAAGGTCGGCCACTGACAGATATGGACTCATTGATTGGAACAAGGCCAGGGCTTTGGGATATGCCGTTGATGAATTACTCGACTCGGCCAGGAAACAAATCGACCATGGCAATTTCGAGAAAGCCGCTGCAATTTGTTTCGCCGTGATGGAGGAGATGTTGGAACCCCTCAATACTGCCGACGATAGTAATGGCGACATTAGCGGTTGCATCGATGGGGCTATCAACTTGTTGAGCGATATGGCTACGATGTGTGAATCAAAAACCGTCCACAAGCAGATTTTCAACTTCTGCATGGACGAGTTTGAGAAAGGCCGTTTTGATGGCTGGGGCTGGCACACGAGCTTGCTTTCGTTAGCCGCCAATCTTGCCGAAACGGATGTTGATTTTGACCTCATTTTGGCTTTGGCCGAAAAGAAACAGAAATCATATTATTATGACGAGGAAGTCCAAATGATTAAATATGGTTTGCTCGTGAGAAAGAAAGGACACGATGTCGCGGACAAGTTCCTTGAGCAGAACATGGACAACCCGAAGTTTAGAAGGATGGCCATTGAGAAAGCATTGGAACAAAAGAACTATGCGAAAGCCGTCAGATTGGCTGAAGACGGGGTGAAAACAGACAAGAAAGACAAGCCCGGACTGGCCAAGGAATGGTATGATTGGTTGCTGAAAATTGCGCAGGCACAGAAAGATACGCCAAAGATTCTCGAATATGCCCGTTATCTCTTGATAGACAATTTCAGGAATGAGCAGGATTATTATCAGATTTTGAAGGAGCATGTAAAGCCTGAGGATTGGGATGCCGTTATCAATGCCATCGTCCACGAAATCAAGGCGAAAAGGCGGTGGTATGACAAGGGATTGGTTGCCAACATATACATCAAAGAGGAAAAGTGGGACAAACTTTGGGAGTTAGTCAAGGAAAATCCAGACTTTACCAACATAGAGAGTTATGAAAGTTATCTGTCCAAACTCTATTCCGACGAAATCGTGGATTTGTACGCTAATCAGGTCTTGGATTATTTGGAACGCAATATGGGTCGCGACCACTACCAAACCGCCTGCCGTTACATTCGCAGGATGATCAAATTGGGCGGGGAAGCGAAGGCTGACAAACTCATCGCCCAACTTCGCATTTTATATGCCAAACGCCCCGCATTGATGCAGGAATTGGACAGGGTTTGACGAATTGGAAAATAAATTCCACTATTCCGAAAAATGCTTATATTTGCAGGGCGAAATAAATGGATATGGACAAGAAGACTGTACGGATCATACCATCGAATCCCGATGACTTTGAAAGGCAATTCGCTTACGTGGATTCCATCATCAACAAGCATCGCACAACCGCGATAGCCACGGTGAACATGGAATCGTTGCTGACAGCGTGGGAAGTGGGGCAATTCATATCCACCCAATTGAAATCATCACATTGGGGTAGCAAGGTTGTCAGCGAATTGGCCGATTACCTGAAGAGGCAAAATCCCAAACGTCGGGGATTCGGGAAACGTCATCTTTATAATATGGTTAAGTTCTACGACACATATAGTACCGACGAATTCCGTCATCTCGGCGAACATTTGAAATTGGATGAATTTGTGCAATTGCCAATTGCACAAATTGAGAATAACGATGGACAGAATGAAATTGTGCAATTGCCAATTGCACAATTTGAGAATTCTTCGAAGTCAATGCCTATTGTTTTGACACTGAACACCTTCACTAATCATATTGAGATTCTAAACCGATGCGCAACCAACGAAGAGCGTGTATTCTATATGTTGTATGCGGCCCATCAGCGGCTCAAGACCGAGGAGTTGCGCCGTTGTATCGTTACGCAAACGCATGTTGCTTTGTTGGGCAAGGAGAAAATGATGTCTCCAAAGTTGCGTGACAATTATCCCAACATAGATTTCGTATTGAAAGACAAAGCCATAGTGGATTTCTTGAACCTGCCTCAAAAACACAACGAGCACCATCTGCATAAAGGCTTGATTGAACACATGAAAGAATTCATCCTTGAGTTGGGCAAGGACTTTTTGTTTGTTGATAGCGAGTATGCCGTGCAGGTGGGTGGTTCCACAAAACGCATTGACTTGTTGTTTTATCATAGGGCACTGCAATGTCTTGTGGCTATTGAGTTGAAGGCTGTCGATTTTGAGCCAGAATTTGTCGGGAAGATGGACATGTACCTTGAAGCCCTTGACCGCGATGTGAAACGCGACAACGAAAACCCGAGCATTGGCATCATCCTGTGCCCCTCTGCCGACCGCAGTATGGTGGAATACACATTAAGCCGCTCGTTAAGCCCGACCATGGTGACCGAATATCGCCGCAAACTCATCCCCCAAGAGGTGATGCAAAAATCGTTGGACGAATATTGTTCGTATTTGGGCGCAAATTTGAATGAAAATATCGATAATTAACACAATAATAATCAACAACTTAAAAACAAAAGAGTAGACAAACAAATACAAACATATTAGCAGATAGCACTTGTTGCTGTCCTTGAATCCCGAAAGTTCCAACAAGTCCCCGTTTCTTGCGGGGCACACCTCAAGGACAAGTTACAAATGCCGTAGTTGTTACGGCGTGGAATACTTGTTAGAGGTGTAGGGCGTGGAACCCCTGGGATTCAAGCAAGGAACTGATTCCACGCTTTTTTTGTTTCCAAATCACTAGGACATGGCCACACGCAACGAACCGCATATCGGACACCTCATCGAAGCCGAACTCAAACGGCAAGGACGCAGTGTGGTTTGGCTGGCCGAGCAATTGTGCTGCCATCGTAATAATGTCTATCTGATTTTTAGACGTGAGTGGATTGACACCTTGGTGCTGAAGAAAATCGCTCTCGCTTTACGCCACGATTTCTTTGCCGACCTCTCTGACGATTTCAGGAATACCATGGCTGGCGAACGTGATTTGCTCGAAAATGCAAAGTGATTCTTGGCAGATTGCACAGCGATGCTTTGCACCTCCGTGTCGCGCCACATGATCCTTCTCCTTACCTTTGCCATATACAAAGCCCTTAAATAGTATGTTTCATAACATGTTGAATTTCTTAAAGATAAGATTATGTTATGTTACTGAAAGAGCGAAGCTGTGTCCGGTTAAAACCACTGTAGCTAGGGCAAGCTGAAAAGTCATCGCCACAGAATACCAAATCCGAAGCGGCGACCAACTCCTCAGCTGAAGGATCGCCACATTGAGTGGAAGAACCATCACCATCACGCAAACATGAAACAGCGGACAATACTGCTACTCTACCGATTGAAAGAATCTTATCTGTAACAAGGATTTAAGTTGATCCATCACTCAAATCTTCACTTGAACCCTCATGACCGGTACAAACAATATGCTCTGTATCAAGAGCGGAGACATCCTCGACTGTAACACCGATCCAAACAGTTTATGAGACCCAAACAATATCGAATGAGAAGATGGACAACGATGTACCTACGTTTGCACTTCAAAAGATGAAGATTGAAAGACTTGCCTTGAATGAAAAATCGATTGCCACCAGTCAGCCCCAATCTGCGAATGAGAATGTACCGGATGAAGCGGAATCACGATTAGTTGAAACACAAATAGATATTGTTACAAAGTAAACGATACCACCATCAAATGTGACCTCAATTCATGAACTTTGGCCACATTGCAAGATTTGGAAGGATTAAGTTGAAATGTCTATACACATATCACACACCTAACAGAAATAATCAACAAACTTGACGGATTAGACGCCACCTGAATCGATGGAAAACGATGTAAGTTATCTTGTGGATGAGAATCTTGAAAAGTTGATTGAGGAGTTACTGGTTGAGGTTGAGAAGAAGGTACTGATTGAAATTGAACATGATGTTCTATCGTGTGTACAAGCGAAGCTCCAACAAGTAATTGGGTACTTATGAATAATACAGCGTTAACCCAACCAACACTTAACACAGAAAAAACAGCATATAATGTAAAGCTATGAGCTTGATGAACAACCAAACACAAGCTAGATGTCAGATGAACCGTTGACTTCAGTCTTGGCCTTGATGGTACCGCGACGAGAAACAGCTTGGCAAGATTCGATGAATATGGAGTCAGACTATTCAACGCTATGGCTTTAATTATGACAAAATATGATGCCGTTTGGGCTGCAAACGGTTCGCTGCAATCAAAACAAAAAACAGCAACCATAACTTGATTTGTCGTAAATTGACCAATAGCTGCTTGAAATCCAAGCAACTACATTTACATTTATGCAGATTGAGATACAGGAACCAATGATCGTCACTATGAAATCATGTGAAATAACGAGCTTGCCATCTGAACACAATATGGATCATTCCTATACTTCACACAAAAGACATGATCATATATTTACCACTTGGATCCGTTGATGTATGGAAATTCAAGTAATAACTGATGATGAAACTGATGAACAAGTGGTGTATGATGATTAGGTGAAAAAACAGGTGATAACACTGGTAATGGCTGAAAATGAGCTACATCATCTTTCCAATGATGAGATTACCAAACGATACAACAATGAGATTACGTAGCCGCATATCAATCATTCATGGTATGAGTAAATACTAATCGCCACATTCGATGTCTATGGTTCGCTCAGGATAGGAAACAACTGTGTGCCTGCTACATGTGATGCCGAACACGCTTGAACTATGATGTACTATGAATATTATGGATGACATATCGTTGTTTGTGCTCAAAGTGGTCTAGATAACACTAAATATAACCGATATACACTAAAAATGGATGTGTATGAAACAAATTGAGAGCCACAATGATATTCCATGAACTGTCATGCACCAATACCATCACCACATCCGGTTCCAAGACCAGAACCATACACTATACAAACTGGTGATATCTATGAACCATACCTTTCAGATTAGAAAAAAGCTATTGACATAAGAAACAAAATGTTTATAAAAACACATAAATAACAAAATATCAACATAAACAAAATAATAGAAAGGAGAAAAAAATGAAAAGATTTCTGCTCTTAATCACACTCGTGCTATCTAGTTTTACAGTAGCACTTGCACAAACCGACACAATTATGTATGCACAAGATTTGCATAATGAATGGCTTTACCTCTGTTTTAATCAGCATGAGCGTGCCATTATTTATGCGCCGTCTGGCTGTAATGACATTCATTGGCTGATAAACGGTGTACAATACACAGAAAATCCAGTTATTTTGGATGGTAATGTAACAGATTTCTACAATTGCAATTTCAATGGATGGAATTGCGAACAATTTGCTTTTCACATCATTTTCATCCAACCTACCACTCCAGAAGAGACCACTGCTACACTCTGGAAGCATGAGTATGGTACAGTTACCATCGAACCAGTAGGAGCCGACTCTCTGGAGATGTACGACTACCATTGGTCCACCGGCGAGACCACACCTACCATCGAAGTCACTGCCCCAGGCACTTACACCTGCGACATCTCCGACCAGTGTGCCACCGCCACGCGCACCTTCATCGTCCGCGACAATGTGGAAGTCGAACTTGCCACCTGTGACCTTGAGACGAACCTCAACATGGTCACTTGGCCCACCACCTCGGCACAAGCCGAGTACATCAGCCAAGTGGAAATCAAGCGCGACGGCCTCCTCGTAGGCACCGCACCTTACACAGACGGCCAGTTCATCGACAACATCGGAAGCGACGCCGCCTCGCGTACCTACACCGTCACGGCCATCGCCACCGACGGCACGCCTTGCCCCATCACGAGCTACCCCAAGGAGACTATCCACATGGCCTACCTCACAGGTATCAACAACACCATCGAAGTCAACTGGAACACCCCCACAGGCTACGACCTCTTGGGGTATAACATCTGTGAGTGGCATGACAACGATGGCTCACTCTCCGTCATCGATTATGTCGGAGCCAGCGTGACAAGCTACACCTGCTCGCAAAGCCAGTTCGATGAGGGCTATATCGTAGTGCAAGGTGTGGAAGCTGGCAAGGACAGCGAAACGCGCCTTCTTTCCAATCGTAGTAGTGAGACCGTTGGGCTTGGAGAGAACGGCCCTTCGACAGGCTCAGGGACCTTAACTGTCTATCCGAATCCAGCCCAAGGAGCGTTCACGGTTGAAGGCATGGGACGCCTGTCCATCACGAATGTGCTTGGGCAGACTGTCCTGACACGCGAAATCGACGGCAAGGAAACCGTCGAATTGCCGTTGGGCATCTATTTCGTGAAGTTGAACGGACAGACGCGGAAAATCGTGGTGGAATAATTTTTCCCCACGTAGAATCCGCAGAAATCGCAGATTCGACGAAGTCAATTATGGGAATTTGTCGACGCTTTGCGTCATTGCGAGGAGGCACGACGAAGCAATCCATGTAGTTGGTTAATTGCTTTTCTGGATTGCTTCGTTCCTTGCAATGACGCGAAGCGATGCAGAACCAGCATCCGGCATGTTCTGCGGATTCTGCGTGAAAAAACTAATTCCTCAGCCTTCGGGTTGGGGAATTTTTGTTTTATGTTGTCTTGCGTTTTCTCTTTTTTCGTACAGATTTACGATTGAATCGAAAATTTGTACTATCTTTGCCGAATCAATTGAATGTGTGATGATAGAAAGAACGATAACTGCAAAACTGCAACGGATGACAACGCTTTATCCGATTGTGTTGCTGACAGGCCCACGACAGTCGGGCAAATCAACCCTGCTGCGCGATAAATTTCCTGAATATCAGTATGTTTCTTTAGAGGATTTGGACAACAGGGCTTTTGCTTTGGATGACCCACGGGGCTTTTTGGATACCTATCCCGACAAGACCATTATCGATGAGGCGCAATATGCCCCCAACCTTTTTTCCTATTTGCAAACGCATGTCGATTTGGCCAACAAGGAGGGTATGTACATTCTTTCAGGCTCGCAGAATTTCCAGCTGATGCAACAGATTTCGCAGTCTTTGGCTGGGCGAGTGGCCATTTTGGAGCTGTTGCCGTTTTCGCGTGAGGAATTGAAATCTGCCGATATGCTTCCTCAAACGATTGAAGATGAAATGTTTACAGGTGCTTATCCACGTCTTTTCGACAAAGGCATCCCTCCTACGGAATATTATCCCTACTATATCAAGACCTACGTGGAGCGCGATGTCAGGCAGTTGAAGAATGTCGGAGATTTGAGCTTGTTTGTCAAATTCATCAAGTTGTGTGCAGGGCGCATCGGGCAGTTGCTGAATTATTCTTCCTTGGCCAACGATTGCGGCATTGCCGTCTCAACGGCGCAGTCGTGGCTTTCGCTGCTCGAAACGAGTTATATCGTGCATTTGCTGCGTCCGGATTACAACAATTTCTCGAAACGGTTGATCAAGTCGCCGAAGCTTTATTTCCACGATACGGGCTTGGCCTGTTCGTTGTTGGAGATAAAGGACGCGAAACAGATTGTTTCCCATTATCTTAAAGGAGGCTTGTTTGAGAATTTTGTCATCAATATGTTCTTGAAAAAGGCATTCAACAGGGGTGAGACACCCCAATTGTCGTTTTGGCGCGATAACAAGGGAAACGAAGTCGATTTGTTGGAAAGTATTGGAAGCGAACAATTTGCATACGAAATCAAGTCGGGGAAAACCTATTCGGCAGATTATGCCAGTTCCTTGAAGTATTGGGCAGGTTTGTCTTCTGCTGATGCTGAACACTGCAATATCGTTTATGGCGGAGAACAAAAAATGAAAATGTCTGAATTTAATGTGCTGACAATAAATGATTTATAGTATATTAGTACAGATTTACGATTGAATCGAAAATTTGTACGCGTTGAAATGCTCACCACAAAAACGCCTATATTTTACCACGAATGCCCAAAAATGTGCCTTCGTGGTAAAAAATAACGTATAAATTACCACGAATCCGTTTTTTTTCTGTATCTTTGTGGCCGGTTACAAAACACAAATCCATGAAAGAACAGATTATTGGACGTCAGCGTGAGAAGGACTTGCTTGACAAAATCCACCAGTCAGGAAGGTCGGAATTCGTGGCGATATGTGGCCGCCGTCGTGTGGGCAAGACTTTTTTGGTCAAGGAGTTTTTTGAAGGCGAGTTCGTGTTTCAGACTTCGGGGCTTGCCAATGAAGGGAGCCGAAGGCAAATCAAGGCTTTTTATGAGGACTTGTTGGAATATGGCCTACCACGTCAACCAAAACGTCCCACGGACTGGCTTGAGGTCTTTGCCTTGTTGCGCGAACTTGTCAGACAGTCGGACAAGGAACGAAAAGTCATTTTCCTTGACGAGTTGCCGTGGATGGACACACCGCGATCGGGTTTCGTATCGGCTTTGGAGCATTTTTGGAACTCTTGGGCATCGGGGCGGCACGACATCGTTTTGGTGGTTTGCGGTTCGGCTACTTCGTGGATGATGGACAAGGTCATCAACAATCACGGGGGCTTGCACAATCGCCTGACTTGCCAAATTTTCCTTGAGCCATTCTCCTTGGGCGAATGTGAGCGGTTCCTCCAAAGTCGTGGCTTTATGTTTTCGCGCTACGACATCGCGTTGTGCTACATGGTTTTGGGAGGCATTCCCTATTATTTAGACATGCTCAACGCACAATTGAGTTTGGCGCAAAACATTGACCAGCTGCTGTTCAAGCAAAACGGTCAGCTTTCGCGAGAGTTCGGCAACCTTTATGCTGCCTTGTTCAAGAATTCGGACGATTATGTAAAAGTGGTGGAGGCACTGAGCCATAGGAAGGCCGGATTGAGTCGCGGCGAAATCATGCAGGCCACAGGTATAGGCTCGGGCAATGGCTTGACGGTTGTGCTACGCAACCTGGAATCATGCGGTTTCATTCGCCAGTATCAGCAGTACAAGGCTTCCCGAAAGGACAAGACCATATACCAACTGATGGATTTCTTCACCATGTTTCATTTCCATTTCTTGGCTGAAAAAAACGTTCCAAATTGGGAGTCATTGCAAGGGAAAAGCCGTTTTTTTGCTTGGGCTGGAGTGACTTTTGAGTTGCTGGTGGCTGCACATATCGGAATGGTGAAAAAAGCGTTGGGTATCAGTGGCATTGAAACAAGGGAGTATGCTTGGCGATGCACCGACGAGGAACAGGGAGCACAGATAGATATGGTCATAGAACGGGCCGACAACATGGTCAATCTTTGTGAGATGAAGTTCAGCATTGCGCCATTCGCCATCGACAAGTGCTATGAGATGAATCTTCGCAACAAGATGGTGCGATTCATGGAATACACTGAACGCCATAAGTCGCTACAACTCACCCTTGTGACGACATACGGTTTGGCACCCAATGCACATGCAAGCATAGTGAACAACGCGGTTACCTTGGACAACATGTTTGATTAAAAATGCCCATATTTTACCACGAACATCCCAAAATATTCCTTCGTGGTAAAAAATACAGCATAATTTACCACGAACACCCAAAAACACGCATTCGTGGTAAATTATAGCGTGTTTGGTCCCTGCTATTCTGTGGCCGCCCTGGTAGGACAGCCCTACATGCCTCATTTCTTTGGGGAAATTTGCAATTCAAAGAAATTCCGTATCTTTGCGCCCAAATTGAAAACGACAAATTTATTTTTATGACTAAAGCATTGAAAATCGTGGTGCTTGCCAAGCAGGTGCCCGATACTAGAAATGTGGGCAAAGACGCCATGACGCCGGAAGGCACCGTCAACCGCGCCGCCCTGCCCGCCATCTTCAACCCCGAAGACCTGAACGCCCTTGAACAGGCTCTGCGCCTCAAGGAGCAGCATCCAGGCAGCACCGTCGGCGTGCTCACCATGGGCCCGCCGCGCGCCGGTGAGATCATCCGCCAAGGCCTCTTCCGTGGTGCCGACACGGGCTGGCTGCTCACCGACCGCCTCTTTGCAGGCGCCGACACGTTAGCCACCTCTTACGCCCTCGCCACGGCCATCAAGAAGATTGGTGACGTCGACATCGTCATTGGTGGCCGTCAGGCCATCGACGGCGACACGGCTCAAGTGGGTCCGCAAGTGGCCCAGAAACTTGGTCTCAACCAAGTGACCTACGCCGAGGAAATCCTCAAGATCGAAAACAACATCGCCACCATCCGCCGTCATATCGACGGTGGCGTGGAGACCGTTGAAGTGCCGCTGCCCTGCGTGATTACCGTCAACGGTAGCGCGGCGCCTTGCCGTCCCTGCAACGCCAAGTTGGTGATGAAATACAAGTATGCCTCATGTCCGCTGGAGCGTCAGCCCGAAGATCCTCGCGCCGACCTCTATGCCAGCCGCGACTACCTCAACCTTAACCAGTGGAGCGTGGCCGACGTGGATGGCGACCCCAACCAGTGCGGCCTCTCTGGTAGCCCCACCAAGGTGAAAACCGTGCAGAACATCGTCTTCCAGGCCAAGGAGAGCAAGACACTCACTGCCAGCGATGCCGATGTGGAAGGATTGATAAAGGAATTGTTAGAGGAGAAGATTATCGGATGATGAGAGACTTGACGATGTTTGGCTTTTAGCAATTAGCAGTTAGCTATTAGCTTGGTAGCCAATAAGCTAACGGCTAATGGCTAATAGCTAAGAGCCACAAAAGCCAAAACATCAAGTCATGTATCAATAAAATAGAATGAACTATGAATAACGTATTCGTATATATCGAGACCGAAGGCACTGTAGTGGCCGAAGTCTCCCAGGAGTTGCTCACCAAAGGGCGTAAACTGGCCGACCAGCTGGGCGTGGAATTGCACGCTGTTGTGGCTGGCACTGGCATCAAGGGCAAGGTGGAAGACCAAATCCTGCCTTTCGGCGTGGATAAACTTTTCGCTTTCGACGGTGAAGGATTGTTCCCCTACACCTCTGCACCGCACACCGATATTCTTGTGAATCTTTTCAAAGAAGAACAACCGCAGATTTGCCTGATGGGCGCCACCGTCATCGGTCGCGACCTCGGTCCGCGCGTCAGTTCTTCGCTGACCAGTGGCCTCACCGCCGACTGCACCCAACTCGAAATCGGTGACTTCGACGATGTCAAGACCAAGAAGCACTACGACAACCTGCTCTATCAGATTCGTCCCGCTTTCGGTGGTAACATCGTGGCAACCATTGTCAATCCGGAACACCGTCCGCAGATGGCCACGGTGCGCTCGGGCGTGATGCAAAAAGCCATCTACGAAGGCAAGGCCAAGAACGAAGTGGTCTATCCCGAGGTGAGCAAGTATGTCTCGCCCGAGGCTTACGTCGTGAAGGTCCTCGACCATCATGTGGAGGCAGCCAAGCACAACCTGAAAGGCTCACCCATCGTGGTGGCTGGCGGTTACGGCATGGGCTCAAAGGAAGGCTTCGACATGCTGTTCGAACTCGCCAAGGTGCTCCACGGCGAAGTCGGTGCCTCGCGTGCCGCCGTCGATGCGGGCTTCTGCGACACCGACCGACAAATCGGTCAGACGGGCGTCACCGTGCATCCCAAGGTGTATATCGCCTGCGGTATCAGCGGACAGATCCAACACATCGCCGGTATGCAGGACTCCAAAATCATCATCTCGGTGAACAGCGACCCCGATGCACCTATTAATAAGATTGCGGACTATGTGATTGTAGGAACGGTGGAAGAGGTTGTTCCCAAATTGATCAAATACTATAAACAGAATAGCAAATAATAAGAAAGGGTAAAGACATGTACGATATCTCAATGATTATATTGTGTATTTCTGGAGTATTAAACGTTCTCTTGTTTTTCAAAATATGGGGAATGACTGATAATATAAAAGACATTAAGCGACTTTTAGAAGATTCTAAGGAAAGAAAGAATAACAAAACTAAAAGTAAGTTTAGTGTTGGTGATAATGTAATTGCCAAATCGTACAATGGTGTCTTGGAAATCATTGATATTTACGAAGATGGTTCGTATAATTGCATTGATGTTAATTCCAATGAGATTGTCGGCTCTTTTAAAGAAAACGAACTAACCAAGAAAAAGTAAAACAATGGCAAACTATTATAACGACAACCCGAACCTGCAATTCTATCTCGACCACCCGCTAATGAAGCGCATCGTCGAGCTGAAGGAACGCAATTTCGCTGATCAGGATAAATATGAAGATGCTCCCGTCGACTACGAAGACGCGATGGAGAACTATCGCCGCGTTTTAGACATCACGGGCGACATCACCGCCAACATCATCGAACCCAACTCCGAGAGCGTCGACCTCGAAGGTCCGCATTTGGAGAATGGCCGCATGATCTATGCCTCCAAGACCGTGGAGAACCTCGATGCCTGCACCAAGGGCGGCCTTTGGGGCGTTTCCATGCCGCGCCGTTACGGCGGCTTGAACCTGCCCATCACCGTCTTCTCCATGCTGAGCGAAATGGTGGCCAGCGCCGATGCCGGCTTCCAGAACATCTGGTCGCTGCAATCGTGCATCGACACCTTATATGAATTTGGCAACGAGGAGCAGCGCAAGAAATACATCCCGCGCGTTTGCGCTGGCGAGACCATGTCGATGGACCTCACCGAGCCCGATGCCGGTTCCGACCTGCAGAGCGTTATGCTGAAGGCTACCTACTCCGAGAAGGACGGCTGCTATCTGCTCAACGGCGTGAAGCGTTTCATCACCAATGGTGACTCCAATATCCACCTCGTGCTGGCTCGTTCCGAGGAAGGTACCAAGGACGGCCGTGGCCTGTCGATGTTCATTTATGACAAGCGTCAGGGCGGTGTCAATGTGCGCCACATTGAGCATAAGCTTGGTATCCATGGTTCACCCACCTGTGAGTTGACCTACAAGAACGCCAAGGCTGAGCTTTGCGGTGAGACCCGTTTGGGCCTTATCAAGTACGTCATGGCCCTGATGAACAGCGCCCGTTTGGGTATCGCTGCCCAGTCCGTCGGTCTGGGACAGGAGGCTTACAACGAGGCTTTGAAGTATGCCAGTGAGCGTCAGCAGTTCCATAAGAAAATCATCGAATTCCCGGCAGTTTACGACATGCTTTCGCGCATGAAGGCCAAGATTGACGCAGGTCGTTCGCTGCTCTACATGACTGCCCGTTATGTGGACATCTACAAGTGCCTTGAGGACATCCAGCGTGAACGCCCGCTGACGCCTGAAGAGCGTGCCGAGTGCAAGAAATATTCTCGTTTGGCCGATGCCTTCACGCCTTTGGCCAAGGGCATGAACTCTGAGTACGCCAACCAGAACGCCTACGATGCCATCAGCATCCACGGTGGTTCGGGCTTCATCATGGAGTACAAGTGCCAGCGCCTCTACCGCGACGCCCGTATCTTCTCCATCTACGAAGGCACGACGCAGTTGCAGGTGGTGGCCGCCATCCGTTACATCACCAATGGCACCTACCTCACCATCATGAAGGAAATGCTCGAGAACGAAGTCTCCGAGGACCTGAAGCCCTTGCAGAACACGGTGCGTACCCTCGTGGAACTCTACGAGCAGAGCATCAACTACGTGAAGGGCGCCAACAATCAGGAGGTTCAGGACTTCTTGGCCCGTCGTCTCTACGATATGACAGGCGACATCATGATGTCGCTGCTCATCCTCGACGACGCCACCCACGCCCCGCACCTCTTCACCCAGTCGGCCAACGTCTACGTCCACGCCGCCGAGGAAGACGTCATCGGCAAGAGCGTCTACGTGAAGAACTTCATCGAGGAAGACTTGGTGAACTTCAGGGCGAAGGCGAAGGAAGTGGAAGAATAATCATTAGTTTTATAGTATTGAAAAGTGCGCTCTATAGTGTAGAGTGCACTTTTTTATTAAAATGCATCTTGTAACAAACGCTTTTTTATAAAAAATGATTGTTGTAAAGTGCATTTTGTTTATCTTTGCACACGAATAGGTACATATACTACTCAAATATGGATGAACTGAATGAACTTTTTGAGCAATCGCTTTTCATGTTGTCCTTGACGGATACCGTTTTTGTCAGATACCTTTATGACAAGATTGACTGGGACAACCGCTTGATAGGCATAAAAGGAGCGCGAGGTATTGGAAAGACCACGCTTTTGTTGCAGCGCATGAAAAAAGCATTAGATTTGCAAACGGCACTCTTTGTCACTTGCGACCATTTTTATTTTTCCAATCACCGCTTGTTCGATTTGGCCATTTCTTTTGCCAAGCAAGGAGGCAAGTTTCTTTTCGTTGACGAAATCCATAAATATAAGGATTGGTCGAAGGAGTTGAAAATGATTTATGACCTGCGTCCTGACTTGAATGTGGTGTTCACTGGCTCATCTGTACTCGACATTGACAAGGGCGAACAAGATGACTTGAGCCGTAGAGCCATCATGTATGATATGCAAGGGCTGTCGTTTCGCGAATACCTTGATATGTTTCATGGCATTGCCACACCTGTTCTCTCGCTCGATGAGGTGCTTGCATTGCGAGGCAACGAGGCGATACATTTAGAATATCCGCTTCAATTATTCCATCAATATCTCCAATCGGGATACTATCCGTTCGCGAAAGAGCGAGACTTCCGCCTTCGTTTGATGCAAATTGTTGAGAAGACCATCGAGAACGACATCCCCTATTATGCTGGATTGAATGTGGCGACCGCACGCAAATTGAAGCATTTACTCATGATTGTGTCGCAAAGTGCCCCTTTCAAGCCCAACTATCAATCTATTGCCCAAATGCTCGACACCACCAGACTCCTTTTGAAGGATTACATGTACTATATGGAAAAAGCGGGTCTTATCGGGCAGTTGCGCGATGACACGGGCGGCATTAGGGCGTTGGGGAAGGTGGAGAAGGTTTACATTGACAATCCGTCGTTATGCTACTTATTGGCCGATGGAAAGCCAGAGGTAGGCAATTTACGCGAAACGTTCTTCTACAACCAATTGCGGCAGGTTTCGAAAGTCACCACCTCCAAGGTCTCTGATTTTGAGATAGATGGACGCACATTTGAGGTAGGTGGGAAAAGCAAGGGACAGAAGCAAGTCAAAAAAGCTGCGGAAGGCTATATCGTGAAAGCCGATACCGAATTTGCCCACGGCAACAACATCCCGTTATGGCATTTTGGATTTTTATATTGATTCTAGAATTAGAATGTCATAACGCATAATACAACCACGCCGCCGAGGAAGACGTCATCGGCAAGAGCGTCTATGTGAAGAACTTCATCGAGGAAGACTTGGTGAACTTCAGGGCTATGGTAAAAGAGGTTGCTGAGTAATCATTGTTTTGAATAATTGAAAAGTGTGCTCTATACCATGGAGCACACTTTTTATTTTGCTAAGTTCTCAAATAAAATCGAATCTCTTCCCCAATGAAAATTGGCAGGTCCGCTGAAATAACCTAATATCTCTATGTTGGATATTATGTTATTTTTCATCAATCTCTTTCATCAATCTGTCAGTTTCAAGCAAGACGGTGATGATTTTGCGGTAATGCGCAATGTCATTAAAGGTGAGGGTGCGGCCTTTTCGGTCTTTGAGCCATTTTTGGGCAGGCTGGTAGCCGCCGATGTAGAAGTTCCAAGCCGTTTCTGGAACATCCTCAAAGCACTGCTCCTTGTTGATCCACACGCTGCCGCCTTTGTATTCGGGCTTCTCAACCATGTTGCTGCCCGGAGTGTTGAATTGTGCGTGTTTGGTTGGCGGCACCCCATCCATCAGATGGAGTTTACGTAGTTGACCGCCGATAGATGCTAAACGGTGATACTTTTCTGCCGACTCTGGATAAGGGATGCGAGGGAAGTCAATTTTCAGAAACTCTTTGTACTGGGCACGATAGGAAGGCGAATGCAGTACGGCGTAGATGTAATCGAAGAGTTCTAATGGAGATACTTCTTCTTTTATCGAAGATCCGATTGTTTTGACGATCTTGGCGTTGAAATTTGGCACCAAGGTCTCGTTTTTTTCAAAAATCGACTCGGCTTCGCCGAGATTATAATTGTATAATGGGAAAAGATTAATGTCGTCTTTTGAGGACAATAATGTTTTGTCAGTAATATGGTTTGTTACAAGAATTGCAAAATTGTAATCCCGATTGATTCGAATTGTACACAACGCGAAATTCAGAGGAGATAACATGGCTCGCAACGAACGGAATCGTGGCCTGGCCACGATTCCGTTCGTTCGGCCTGTATAGACGATGAATTTGTTGTCAAACGGGCGGTAACAATAAGGGACTATTTTCAATGTGTTTTTGTTTTCCCTAACATCATCAAGTGCTCGTCTTACCGACCAGTCACGAGTGTCTTTTCCAGTGTTGAACTTCGTCCTAAATTCTTCTTCGGACAAGGTAAGAGCACCATTGATTAGTTCTTCTATATCTTGTTTAGTTTCTTTGACATTTAGCTTGTCGTTAGATGTCTTTATTCCACTTACATTATTGATAAACAACTCATCAAGTTTGAACCCCTTTTCGTATTCTTCTTGCAAGGAGAAATCCTTCGGCACGAAGAATTGGTAAGGTTCTTCGAGGTGCAATCTGCTCCAACCAATTTCTTCGAGGTTGTGACCTTGCAGAAATTCGTATTTTTCCTCTCGGCTTTTGAGGAGGTCAAAATGGGAAACTTGGCATTTGTGTTCAGTGTTGTCATTTGGCTTTTTCACGAAGATATTAATACTTACACCTTGCATAATATCAAACACATTCTCATCTTTGGAGCCATCAAGAGCGGTTTCTTTCTTGCGGCTGTTGCCGTGCAGGTCAAGAATGTAGATTTTATCGAAAGTTCGCATCAGTTCTTTGCGCATCTGGCGGTGGATGATGCCATCGAGGAAGGTGTTGTTGCAGATGAATGCCAATATGCCTTCACCAGTTTTGCTGATATACTCCTGCCCAAGCCGGATAAACTTAATGTAGTCGTCCGACAAAGGTTGGATATTGCGCTCGTTAAGATTCTTTTTGTAGTCATTAAGGAGACGTAGGATATAATCACTATTGTTTGAACTGCTCACACTATATGGTGGATTGCCAATCATCACCATTACTGGGCAGTCACGTTTGATGTGGCTTGCTTCGTTACTCTCTTGACTAATGGCCGCTGAAAAGAGAGTGCCTGTATCGACGTTGTGATCTTCGAGGCTATTGGTAAGGTAAACACGAAGACGTTTATCGCTTTGTTGAGTAAAGCCCGTCTCGCGAAGTACCATGTTAAGTTTGAGGTGGGCAATAGTGTAAGAGGCCATCATCAGCTCGAAGCCGTTCAATCTGGGTAACAGATGCTGCTCCACATAGCTGCCCCAAGCACCCCATTGTCCTTCCATGTTGGCATGGATTTGACGGATGACAGTGGCAAGGAATGTGCCTGTGCCCGTAGCCGGGTCGAGAATCTGCACCCGATGCATTCGTTTTTTCAAAGTTTTGCTCTCACCCTTCTTGCCGGAATACTGGTCGTTCACAACTTCATGGTCAATCATCGAATTGTCAGCAAGCCCCATCGGCAGGTTGAAGTCACGTTTCAGAATGTCGTCCACGGCGCGCACGATGAAATCAACCACGGGATGCGGAGTGTAGTAAACACCACGTTGAGCTTTAGTTTGCGGGTCGTACTGGCCAAGGAAGTCCTCGTAGAAGTGCATCATGGGGTCGTTGCGCTTGGTGGCCTCGCCGAAGTCTTTCATCACCGTGTCCATATCGGTCACACGGAAGGCCTCCACGAGGTCGTCAACGATCCACTCAATGCGGTTGTCGACATTGAAGCCCGCAATGTCGTTGAATATCTTCCGCAAGAAGGGGTTGCTCTTCGGGATGAGTGTGTTGGCTTCCATGCGCGAGAAATCTTCTGGGGTGGGGTCGTTCAGCCTTGCTGAGAACAAACCGTAAGCGATGGTTTGGGCGTAGATGTCGGCAAAAGTCTTGTTGTTGAGATCGTGGATGAGAAGTTCTTTGAACACCTTCATCTGCTGCGCCAACTCGGTGGTGCCATCGGGGTCGTTGTCCAAGGCTTTCTCAATCACTTGAGCCAACATCCGAGCTTTGCTTGCCATCACTTTGGCCAGCTTCACGGGAGAGGTGATTTTCTGCGGTTTCGAGTTAACCAGTCGTGAAACCATCTGGAGAAAAGGCTCTTCGTTGGCTTTGTTCACAACAATCTTGTTGCCACGAATCTCTGCCAAGCGTACAGCATCTTGAAATTCTCCACCGATGTAGAGGTGGAAGTCGAGATAGTCAGTGAAGACAATGCTATTGAGCGAGTTCTTATAACGCTCAAACTGTTCGCGGTGTTCACGGTTGCCGTCGAGGTCGCGGTCATCGAGGTCTTTCGCTTCCATGAAGGCCATCGGTACGTCGCCATGTAGGATGATGTAGTCGGGTGCTCCGCAAGCAATCCTTGCCGGCTCGTTGACGATGGTATAACCTTTTGGCAGCATGGCGGTCATCAGATTCTGGAGCGGAACGCGATAGGCGTGCTCGCGAGCAACACCTGTGGCGTATAGTTTGTTCAGTTCCGCGATATATGTTTTAATTGCTTCTTGCATCATAATTTGTTACGTGTAGTTCGTTCATTGCTTCTTGCTTTTTACTGCGACATTTTTTACGACATCTTTTATGACATCTCCATCATTTACACTGACATCTTCACTGACATTTACATTGCCAAATATACTGACATTCTGAGTTTTACTTTTTACGACATCTGCTTCATTTACTGCGACATCAATGTCATTTATACTGCCATTTATACTGCCATCTTGGGGGACATTTTGAGGGACATTCGGGGGACATGTCACTTCCCAATGGCCTAATTTGTCAGAACCAACCCATTGAACAATATGCTTTTCAACCAAATCCGCTAATTCTCTCTGAATTGTTTTTCTGTTCACACCTAATGTTTCAGCAAGGTATTGAGTGTTTACCTTGTTTTTTTGTGCGACATTTTGTGCGACATTTTGTGCGACATTTTGTGCGACATTTTGTATGGCTAAAATTATAAGTTTCTGTCTTTCAGATAATTCTACTGCGACATTTAAAATGCCACCGTGAGTGTCGTTTTGAACTTCACCCTGAACCTCACCGCTGTAATTGTTATTCAAAATCTCTGTGAAGAACGATTCGTATTGCGAGCGGAAAGTAGGGCGTTTTTCATTGGTGAATCCTGGCAGTTTGGCGGTTTCGTTGCGGATTTTGCGCAGACCACTGCCACGTTTCTCCATGTAGCCGAACTGCGTGAACACATCGGCCAAAATGGGATTGCGGCGTCTGGATGGCACCTCGTTCAAATCGCGGTTCTGTATCAGACTGCCGTCAAACATGCCGCCTGGCGAATAGATGACCAACCGGTTGTCGTAAATGTCGATGTGCACCTCGCTACCCAATTCGGAATAGTCGCGGTGGATGAGTGCGTTCACCAAAGCCTCGAACAAGGCGCGGTCGGAGTAGTCGGGCGTGTCCAAACGGCGATTGGGCAACTTTATCCAGCCTTTCTTGTTGTGCAAAGTCATAAACTGAACACCTGCATCCAACAATGAAAGCAGATTGCCTTGATACTCACGCGAATCGAGGGCGTCGTCTTTCTCCAAACCGTTCCAACGGGTACAATAAAGACTGGAATGGCGGTACGGACATTGGTCGGAGAACAGCACACCCGCTTGGGTGAGCAAGCCGTCGTCAGTCACTAAGGAAAACGATTGCAGCAGTTTATCCTCAAAAGGTAATCCCGTTTGCTTCTGGTATGTTTTGGCCAAAGTGTCGAAAGTCAACTCTCCCAAATGATATTCCGTAACCAAAGAATCGTAGGTGCGGTTGCGACCTTTCAACACGAGGGCACTCAATTGGTGCGCGTTGGTAATCACGCTTTCGTCACCTATGCGAATAAAAGCGGAATGAGTGCCGCTGTTCACATAATAGTAAGGCGTCATATCACCGGCTAAAACATGCAATTCCAATATAAAACGGCCGTTTTCGGTAGGCTTGGTGACCAGTTCAAATTCAGGAACGGGGTCCATAAAAACTTTAATGCGGTCACTAATGAACTCAGCATCCGTTTTCGCATTCTCTAATCCAATCGATTCTCCATCGTCGTTCACGCCAAAGACGAGCACACCTCCCACAGTGTTGGCAAAAGCACTCACGCTCTTGAGCCAACTTTTTGGTTGCTTGCGCTCCACTGCCTCCTTGAAATCGCAGGTGGTGTTTTCGCCGTAGGCTTGTTTTATGTTGTTCTTAATCATTGCTTCTTGCTTTTATTTTCGCCAAAGTTACATTTTTCTCAAAGTTTGGCGATTTTGGAATTCCTATCATAAATTTATCATAAAAATACCGCATTATGATTTTTCACGCGTCTCAAAAACTTAAACTGTCTGGTCGAAGCAGAAAGTCTAGCAGGCCCATGCGCACAAAACCGTCGTTGTCGTGATAGGGCACAATGTCCTCTTCTTCGATGATGATCTTCTTGAACGAGTCTGGTATGAGTTTCAACGAATTTTTCTCTTGCTTGATTTTCTCTTCATCATACATTCTGTAAGCAGACTGTATATAATAGCGCTGGCTCCCTTGGTTGGCCACAAAATCCACTTCCAGTTTCTTCCGCACCTGACGGCCAGCCGTGTCAATTTCACGGGTTTCCACTCTGCCCACATCCACCATAAAGCCTCGTCGCCGCAATTCTGCATAAATCACATTCTCCATGCTGTGGTTTTCTTCTATCTGCCTGAAATCCAATATGCTGTTCCGTAGTCCTATGTCACTGAAATAGTATTTTGTCTCCGTTCCAATGTATTTCCTTCCTTTCACATCGTAGCGCAGCGCTGGATGAATAAGGAATGACTCTTGTAAGTAACGAAAGTATCTCGAAACAGTGTCGTCCGTGATTCTCTGGTGTAGCACGCTGTCGAATGTCTTGGATATTTTCAGCGGATTGCACGGAGAGCCAATGATGGATGCCAAGATGCGAATGAGGTCAATCAGTCCCTTGTCGTTCGGCAATTTGTTCCGTTCAACCAGATCTCTGACATACACGGTGTGCAACAGGTTGTTAAGGTAGTCTGTTTTTTGCTGTCGGGTTTTGAAAGAGGCAAGTTGGGGCAATCCGCCAAATTCGAGATACTCTTTCCACGCTTCACGCTCGCTGCCTGGATGGTTTTCCATAAATTCGGAAAAGGAAAGTGGCCAAACATGGATTTCCTGCGACCTGCCTCGGAATTCCGTGGCGATATCAGTGGAAAGAAAACGCGAATTGCTTCCCGTAACATAGATGTCGCAGTTTGGCTTGTGAAGCAGGCTGAGCAGTACACTTACAAAATCGTCCATCATCTGTACCTCATCAATCAAGATGTAATTGCGTTCACCTTTACGAATCCGGGATTTTACGTATGAGAGGAAGACATCGGGATTCAGAAATTCTGCATAATCTCTGTCATCGAGAGCGATGTCTATAATTTGGCTCTCATCTATACCGTGATCCAAGAGATGCTTGTGAAACAATTCTGAAAGCAGCACCGATTTCCCTGCACGGCGAATACCGGTAATGACCTTCACAAGACCGTTTCCTTCACTGTCTTCCAGCTGTTTCAAATAATTCTTTCGTGCATACATTGCTTTAGATATTTTTGGCATTTATGCCATTTTTTTCGATTGCAAAAATACGAATTATTGGCAAAAGCACAAATGAATTGTCCAGAATTTTGAATCTAATCATCTAATATCCTGTTAATTCCTTCATATAATTTTACACGATTTTCCTGCCATTCTTCCATCAACTCCCCGAAAGTCTGTTTCGGCGCGTCATTTTTCACCTCCAAGCGTGATACATATTGCGATATATTGAGCGTGGCACCGTTTTCCAGAATCTGCTCGATGCTCACCACCTTGGCGAAACCAGGGATGTCCTTGTACTCTTTGTATGCCTTGAAAATCTTATCGATATGCTTCTCTTCGAGCATACTGATGGTCTTGTCGCGCTTCACTTCATCCACAGCATTGATAAAGAGTATCTTGCCTTTTCTTTGGGTGGGTTTCTGCATATGGCAAATCAGCAGGCAGGCCTCCATAGGAGAGTTGTAGAACAAGTTCGGCCCCAGTCCAATGACACAATCCACGCAATCGCTCTCAATCATCTTGCGGCGCATCTCGCGTTCGGCATCGCGGAATAGAATGCCGTGAGGCCAGAGCACCACACAACGTCCGGTGTCGGGTTTCAGGCTCTTCATGATGTGCTGTTGGAAAGCATAGTCGGCACATCCTTGTGGCGGTGTGCCCCAGATGTTGCGTCCGTATGGGTCGTCGGTAAAAGCGACCTGGTCCCAACTTTTGATGGAGTAAGGCGGATTGGCCAGCACAATGTCGAACTTCTGGAGCTCGTCGTATTCCATAAATATCGGGTTGCTCAAAGTGTTGCCACGCACAATGTTGAACTCCTCAAAACCGTGCAACAGCATATTCATTCGGGCAATACCGGAAGTAATCAGATTGATTTCCTGTCCGTAAAGGCGTAAAGTGCGGTATTCCTTGCCTTTCTCCTTGAGCATCATGGCGCAGTTGAGTAGCAGACCGCCGCTGCCGCAGGTGGGGTCATACACACTTTCGCCTTCGTGCGGGTCGGCAATGAGCGTCATCAGCCGCACCACGGTGCGGTTAGTATAGAACTCGGCGGCCGTGTGTCCGCTGTCATCGGCAAATTTCTTAATCAGAAACTCGTAGGCGTTGCCCAATTCGTCATTTGGCACATTCTTGATATTCAAGTTTTTGCTTGAAAAATGCTCAATAAGTTGACAAAGCATTGCATCCGAAAGGCGTTCCTTGTTGGTCCAATCGGCATCGCCGAAAATGCCTTGCAGCTGCTGAGCGTTAACCTTCTGGATTTCGTTCAGCGCCTTGCTGATGGCTTGCCCAACGTTTACGGTAACTTGTCTCACTTGGTTCCAGTGAGCTTCGGCCGGCACTTTGAAGCGGTGGTTTTCGTCGAAGGCGGCATATTCAAGGTCGCCGTCGCTTTCGGCCAAAGCATCTTCGTATTCCTCATCATACACATCGCAAATACGTTTGTAGAACAGTAGCGGGAAGATGTATTGCTTGTAGTCGCCAGCATCAATGAATCCGCGAAGATAGGTGGCCGCGCCCCAAAGGTATGATTCCAATTCTTTCTGTGTCGTTTCGCAAACTCGTTTAGCAGGTGAATAAAACGTTCCTCAGCCTCTTGTGCCTCTTTGGCGGCCGCTTTCAATTGTGCTTTGGCTTCCTCCAAAGTCGGCAAGTTGTCGGTCATCTCTTTTTCCACATACAGCGGAATGTTCAAGTTGTAGTCATTGGCTTTGATTTCGTCAATCCCAACCACCTTGACGTGATTCTTCACGTCCTCGAAATCGGAATACCATTTATATATGGTATCGATATGCTCTGGCTCTAACGTGTTTTGGGCACGACCTTTCTTCACTAGATCGGCGGCATCAATGAAAAGGAATTTGCCTTTCCTGGATTGTTCTTTTTTTGCCCTGAAAATCAGAATACAAGCGGAAAGCGTGGCTCCATAGAAAATATTTTCGCCCAGTCCGATGACAGCTTCCAGCAAATCCTTCTCCAACAACACGGAACGAATCTTGGCTTCGGCATTCTTGCGGAACAAGGCTCCGTGAGGCAGAACTACTGCTACACGCCCCGATTTCTCGTCCATCGATTTTACCATGTGCTGCACCCAAGCCATGTCGCCTTTGCCCTTGGGCGGCGTACCGGCAATGTTGCGACCGTAAATGTCGTCTGCCCAAATATCAGCGCCCCAGTTGCTTAACGAGAAGGGTGGATTGGCAATGACAATGTTAAACTGCTGCAGATGGTCGTATTTGAAGAATTTGGGTTCGCGCAAAGTGTCGCCGCGCTCAATATGGAAATCCTCGATGCCGTGCAGGAACATGTTCATTCGGGCAATGGTGGAAGTGGTCAGGTTTTTCTCCTGTCCGTATAATTTGAGCGTCCTGAAGTCGCCGCCACCTTGTTTCACTTGTTCCACACATTCTAGCAACATACCGGCAGTGCCACAAGCGGGGTCGTAGATAGTTTCGCCCTGTTGCGGATTGACAATCAACCCCATCAGGTGCACAACTGAGCGAGGTGTGTAAAACTCACCGGCTTTCTTGTTGGTTTGGTCGGCGAACATCTTGATAAGATATTCGTATGCCCGCCCCAAAACATCCGGTTCCACATTGGAATTGGAGAGGTTGTATTGCGAGTAGTGCTCAATCAATCGGCAAAGGAGTTCATCGGACAATTTGTCCTTATTGGTCCAAGCAGCATCGCCGAAAATATTGGCTAAATATTGCGGATTGGCCTGTTCAATCTGAAAAAATGACCCTTTGATGGCACTTCCGACATTGGTTGTTACAGTCCGAACATCGTTCCAATGGCATCCTTTGGGGATGATAAATCGGTGCATTTCGGCTCCGGATGCATATTCGTGGTCGCCATTGCTTTCAGACAAGGCTTCGTTGTATTCTTCATCATAAACATCTGAAATTCGCTTGAAAAACAGCAAGGGGAATATATACACCTTAAAATCAGCGGCATCTACTGGACCTTTGAGGATCCATGCGGCTTTGGATAGGTGTTGTTCTAATTGGGATGATGAAAGCATTAGATGATAATTTCCGCAAAATTACGAAAAACTATCACATCTTCACCACTTTCCTTTTTACAATCCCCTTCTCTGTCTCCATCCTAACCAAATAAACACCCCGCTCCAAACCCTCAATGCAGCACTCTGTTTCATTGACTTCAAAATCCATCACAAAACGACCATCAACGGAATAAACCGAAACGCGCTTCAGACTTTCGCAATGGATGGTGAAATTACCGCTTGGTGAACTTCAGGGCGAAGGCAAAGGAGGTTGCTGAGTAAGCTTCGCTAATCGTATGAATGAAAAAAAAGCGCGTCTCGGTTGAGGCGCGCTTTTTTGCATATTTTTGGAGTCTATTCTTTTACCATCTTTTCGCCATCCCAGACAAACTTGGTTTGAGTGCCATTGTTGAACAAGACTCCATTTTCGGTGAATGTAGCGGGACTATAACGGTAGAGAGAGACGTCAGCGATGCATTCGGCGATCTCGGGTTCTAGCTCCATCGGGGTCAGCGTCCCGTGGTCGTAGTGGTAGCTGTTGAAGGAGAACGAAGGTTCAAAGGTGGGTTCTTCGTAAGCGGCTTCTTCGCCCAAAACCCAAGCCACATATTCATACACTTTCATGGTGCCGTTTTCAAGCGGGAAACATTTAAAAGCGTGATAGTAGCCTTGCTCCGTACCAGGAAACGCAATGTCAATGCCATCATTGGTGCTATACTCTTCGTAATATCCATCGGCTTCGGCTTCATCGCCATAATCCAACAAATCGTTGTTCTCGCCCAGTTTTGCGTGTTCCTGCAACAGAGCGTGCCAAACTTGATTGTACATGGGCCACCAGTCTCCTTCAAACTCCTCTCCCTCATCGTAATAGGGTTCCTCGCTTTCTCTGTAAAAATCCTCAAACCGGTATTGGTATTCTGGATGGTAGGCCTTGAAGACGGTACTGAGTGCATCATAGAATTGGTCTATGGTACCGTCTTTCCATCGTCTGGCCCAGAAATACAGGAAGTGTTCTTCAGAGCCGTTCATGGTCCAGGAATCCACATCAATGTAGACGTTTTCGCGGAACATGCATGAGATGTCGTAGCAGAATCCTTTGTTTTCCACCAATTCGTTGAGGATTTCATTTCGGGTTTCCTCCACGCTGGCGTCCATGTGCATTCGAGCGGGAAGACCTTCATCGTACAGCGCATCGTGTAGCACCATCATGATGAGCATTTTGTCGTAAAGGTATTGGTCCACAAGGTTTTTGCTTTTTTCCACAAACTGCTTGTCTGCGACCACTTTTTTTGCAAGGTTGGCAAGGTGCTGAATGGCCTTTGGATTGTAGTACCCAAACTCGGCCTCGTTGTCGAGGTCCCATTGTCCGTCATGGTGAGGACCTGACGCATAGAGAGGGCAGGGGAGCATCTTTTCAAGCTCTTCTAGCGAAATCAGTGAGGCGAGATGGCTTCCTATGACACGGATACCACATACCGGCCAATAGTCATATACGTCGGTCAGTGTGTGGTTCGTCTTGTCGAGGTTCATTGCGGCGTCTTTGAAACGCTGTACGTTTTCTTTGTCGTTGTTGCATGCACTGAAAGCAAGAACGAGGGCCATGACCGAAAGGGTCAACGCCAGTTTTGTAAAGACTTTATTCATAATGATAATGTTTAGGATGCCCCAAAATTACGAAAAACTATCACATCTTTACCAATTTCCTAATAACGATTCCCTTCTCTGTTTCCATCCTAACCAAATAAATACCACGCTCCAAACCCTCAATGCGGCACTCAGTTTCATTGACTTCAAAAGCATTCACCAAACGACCATCAACGGAATAAACCGAAACCCGCTTCATGTCCTCGCAAAGGATGGTGAAACTTCCGCTTGACGGATTTGGGAAGACCTCAGCCTCAATGCTTTGCTCATAAATGTCATCGTAGGCTTCCACGGCATTCACAGCCGCCAAGGCATCCACGCGCCCAACGCCCGTGAGGTTGCTCTTTGTGGGCGTGAGTTTCACGGAAGTCTCTTCAAGGATTCGGCAAATGTCGGCGGGCGACAGCTCGGGGTTCTTGCTCAGCATCAAGGCGGCTATTCCTGCCACGCAAGGAGTGGCCTGCGAGGTGCCGGTCATCGACTTATAGCCCGTGTTGGAGGTGTAGTTCAACGACTTGATGCTCTCGCCTGGAGCGCATACGTCGGGACGGATAAGACCTATGCCGGGGTTGTAGGCATAGTCGCCAAACTCGGTATCTTGCCATGTACATGGACCATTGGCGGTGAAGAACGAGGCTTGGTCATTGTCGTCCACCGACCCAACCACGATAGCGCTACTCAACTCGCCAGGATTGGCCATTTGGTCGGGATCCAAATAAGGCGGAGGGCAGCTGCCGGGGATGCGCACGTTCTGGGGAATGGGGTATTGGTCCAAGGCAAAACCTTCGTTGCCAGCGCAAATGAAACTCGACACGCCAGCGTCCAAGATGGATACGCAGGTGCGGCGGAAAAGCTCCCTTTCGGTGACACTCGGGTGCACCAAGCCCATCGACATG
>Ga0247610_10000294_pt1 | contig 77887 bp, 65 predicted proteins | sample 174DNAGHGhighgp2_FD_193483 | JGI IMG/M metagenome (GOLD analysis project Ga0247610, IMG submission 193483) | Sheep rumen microbial communities from Palmerston North, Manawatu-Wanganui, New Zealand - 1742 DNA GHGhigh gp2 | ecosystem: Host-associated > Mammals > Digestive system > Stomach > Rumen...
CATTATCCCTGCCATCATCGTCACTATCTTGGCATTCATCGGCTTGACGCTCCCAGGCATGAAACTAAAAAACTCGTAGCCCATGTTCAAGCCATTAGATCCCCTATTGCACTCGGAGTTGCGGCTGGCCGTCGTGTCGCTGCTCATCAGTGCCGAGGAAGCCGAGTTTCCCTATATCAAGGAGCAGACGGGAGCTACGGCGGGCAACCTGAGTGTACAGATAGACAAACTCTCGGCTGCGGGCTACATCGAGGTGGAGAAGACCTTCAAGGGCAAGAAACCCTGCACGCTCTGCCGCATCACGCCAGTTGGTTTGAAAGCATTTGAGGAATATGTAGAGGCTCTGAAGAGTTATTTGGAAGTGGGCTCCAAGTAATTGCCTTTCGCAAGTTGCAATAGTACAGGAGTAAAAAGAGTTCAGAAGTTTAGACAATCACAATCAAGGGCTATCTCCCGATAGCCCTTATTGATTATACAAAAACATTATGAATTTATATTAGCGAACAAGATTTAAAGCCTAGTACTTGACTACTTAATGTAGGAGTTTCTTTTTCGTTTGCAAAGTTACATCCATTTTCGTCTTGTTGCAATACCTAAAAGTAGGGTTTTATTATATACCTAATTATAGTGATATGTAATTGTGATGTAAAATAATTGATAACAATTCTTGCAGAATGTCTTTTTTTTCGCTACTTTTGTAGGCACAAACATTATTTATTATGAAAAAATTATTGACCATTTGCTGTTTATTCAGCTTGTGCGTGTTAACAACCACTGCACAAAGTATTTACGACTATCAGGTGAAGGATGATGCAGGTAAGAATGTATCGTTGTCTGCGTACAAGGGTAAGGTGTTGCTTATCGTGAATACAGCCACGAGATGTGGGTTTACTCCCCAGTATAAAGACCTGCAAGCCCTTTATGAGAAATACCATGCTCAAGGATTGGAAATTTTAGATTTCCCTTGTAATCAATTTGGAAGTCAGGCTCCTGGAACGATACAGGAAATCCATCAGTTTTGCACAGCCAATTATGACATCAAGTTTCCACAGTTTGATAAGATTGACGTGAATGGTGCCAATGAGTCTCCATTGTACACTTACCTGAAATCGCAGAAAGGATTTGCAGGATTCGACCTCTCTGAGCCCACGGGTAGCAAATTGGATCAGATGTTTAAGAAGAACGATCCCGACTATGCCAAGAATCCAAGTATCAAATGGAACTTTACGAAATTTCTCGTTTCCAAGGATGGTAAGGTGATTAAACGCTATGAACCGTCGGATAAGATGGCGAACGTAGAGGCTGATGTCTGCGTGCAACTCTATTCCAATGATGTCATCGAGGCTATCATGGATCGTCGTTCCATCCGTCGATATTTGGATAAGCCAGTAGAGCATGAGAAGTTGGAAGTGGTAGTACGATGCGGAATCAATGCACCCAGTGCCGTTAATCGCCAACCTTGGATTGTGCGCGTGGTGGAAGACCAACAATTAATCAAAGATGTTACGGAAGTTTACAAGAAAGAAAATGCTGAACAAGTGAAACGTGATGCAAACTTCAAAAATATGTTTCGCAATGCTCCCAACCTCATTTGCGTGTGTACGCCTAAGAATGGGGGAGACTTGGATGCAGGCTTGTTAGGTGAGAACATGATGTTGGCGGCACAATCACTCGGTCTTGGTACTTGTTGTTTGGGAGGTCCCGTGAGGTTCTTGAACTCAAATGCAAATGCCAAGTTCTTCATAGACCGATTGGACATTCCTGAAGGCTACCAACTGAATTACATCCTTGCCATCGGCTACCCCGATGAGTCGCCGGCAGCAAAGCCTCGCGACCCATCGAAGGTGAAGTTTATCAAATAATACATGGAAGGTATTAGATGCTCAGTTCATCTAATACCTTTATTAATTTACGGTCAAATGGCTTGTCTGAACGTATTGCCTCAGATAGTGGAACGTAAACAACCTCATTGTTTCTTACGCCTACCATCACGTTACGCTGTCCCTGAAGGATAGCTTCAATGGCTCCAACGCCAGTTCTACTTGCCAAGATTCTGTCGTGGGCAGTTGGACGACCGCCTCGTTGTAAGTGTCCGAGGATGGAAACACGCACGTCAAATTCTGGGAACTCCTTTTTCACGCGGTCGGCATAGTAGAGAGCGCCGCACTTAGGACTTTCCGACACGATAACGATGCAGCTCTTCTTCGACTTACGAATGCCACGCTCCATGAATCTTGCCAATTGGTCCACGTTGGTAGAGTCTTCAGGAATGATGGCTGCTTCAGCACCACACGCAATGGCAGAGTTTTGTGCCAAGAAACCAGCGTCACGTCCCATCACCTCAACGAAGAATATTCGTTCATGACTTTGAGCCGTGTCACGGATACGGTCCACGCAATCCATGATGGTGTTCATGGTAGTGTCGTAGCCAATGGTTGAGTCTGTGCCAAACAAGTCGTTGTCAATCGTACCAGGAAGTCCGATGCAACAAACGTCAAACTCGCGGGCAAAATTCATGGCACCAGTCAACGAGCCATTACCTCCAATGACGATGAGAGCCTGCATGTCGTGCTTCACCATGTTGTCGTAAGCCTTTTGCATACCAGCTTTGGTCATAAATTCCTTTGAGCGAGCCGTTTTCAGAATAGTTCCTCCCGACATGATTATTCCACTGACATTTTCAGTGGTGAAGTCCTTGATTTCACCATTGATAAGTCCGTCGTATCCACGATAGATACCCTTGATGTTAAAACCATTGCAAATACCTGCACGTGTCACCGCACGAATGGCGGCATTCATACCTGGAGCATCTCCACCAGAGGTCATCACTCCAATAGTCTTTATCTTTGCCATATATTTATTGTGTTATCGTTAAACAAAATATAAAAAAGCCACACCAAAAAGAGAAGTAATCAATGAAACCAACCCCACATGGCGGAAGTACCACCCGATGTGTATGCGTTCCATCTTGAGGAAAGCCACGCCACTCATAGAACCAACGCAAAGGATGTTGCCGCCTACAGCCGTGGAGTAGGCAATCATTTTCCAGAATTGGTCGTTGAGCGGTGCGTCAGATAAGGAGAAGAAGCTGATGGCAGTGGCAAAGTTGTCGAGAACACTACTGATGGCTCCCGATATGATAGCCACAATCCAAACATCCTGAGCTTGAAAACCAAACTCGTTGACAATCCATTTTGTCACTCCTGTCTCTTGAACTACACCTATGGCAAGCATCATTCCCATGACAAACAACATCATCTGAATGACACCATATTGCAATATGCCGGGAATACGATTCTGGGCAAATTGGTTTGTATTCATCAACTTGCGATTGAAAATCTCATTCACAATCCATAATACCGCCAACACGCACAAGGCTCCGATGAAAGGACTGAGTTGGGTGATATTATGAAAAGTTGGTATAAACCAAAGTCCACCGATTCCCACAAACAGCATTACCAACCGTTGCCAGACATTCAGTCGTGTGTCATTGCCTCTGTAAGGCATGGTAATCCATTCCGTATCACATCGTTCGGGCAATGACCGACCTATCCACCATACGGGAATGATACAGGAAATCAAACAAGGAAAGAGTAATGACATGGAAAAATTCGTGGCACTTACCTTACCCATATTCCAAATGACGAGTCCTGATGGGTCGCCAATCACCGTGAGTGCTCCACCCATATTGGCAGCAATCACGATGGCTGAGCCAAATACCATTCTTTGTCTGCGACTGGAAATGACTTGATGCATCATCGTGAGCATCATCACCGTCGTGGTAAGGTTGTCAAGGTTGGCAGATAACAAGAACGTCACTCCCGTAAGTGTCCACAACATCTTCTTGCTGGAACGCGTCTTGAGGAGTTGGGTGATAAAGTCAAAGCAACCATTGTTATTGAGTATTTCCACGATGGTCATCGTTGCCAAGAGGAAAGTTACCACTTCTGAAGCCCTGCCCACATATACGAGAAACACGTTATTGGCAATGTATTGCTTCACGGCAAGACTTGTCGGGGTAGCTCCTGCCAAGAAATCAATATACTCGTCAGGATGTTGGCTCATTACGTAATTAGTGCCATAGCAGATGTAAAGTACCCAACCCACCGTTCCAGCAAAGATTGCCGTGGCAGCCTTGTTGACGTTGGTGAGGTTCTCGGTGGCTATCAGAATGTAGCACAATAGTAATATAAAGACTATAATTAGAGTCATGGTAGATATTATTTCAATCGCAAAGTTACGAAATAATATGCAATTCAACAATAATCATGCGTTTTTTTTCAATACTTTTCGTAAGGTGAAATAAATTTCTTCTTGCAAACGAAACATTCTCCACGACCATTTGAAAGGAATGTATCCGAATTTGATACGATTGCGACACGAAAGACGATGGGTTTCTATCGTGTGCCAAACCCTCTTGATTTCCGAAAGACCGTATGCTCTTTCGGAAGCAGACAATTGGTTTTTGTGGTTGAAATAAAACATATATGAATCTATCAACACCAACCATCTCACGTTTTCATAAATATTCAATATCCTGTCGGACGCTCCCAGTTCAAACAATTGTCGTTTCATGCTCTCGTTTGCCCTGAGATAATTGAAGCGAGAAGCGTCTATGCGATGGGTAACCGATTGGCTATGATGACGGTAATGGTAAATACCTTCGCAGCATCTCACTTCGCGTGATTTGAAATAATGTATTCGAGTGGTGTTGTCGTCGCTATACGTCTTGCTGCTTTCATCGTAAGGAAATTGCTTGTGTATGTTTGCCCTTACCATGTAAATGCCATGAATCTCCCAAGTAAGACTTTTCTCGAACGCCTCTGTTCCCGATACTTTTTCAAAGGATTGCATGGGATAATCCGAAATGCTATTCCCTTGTTCGTCGCAATTCACCACACGAAACAAGACACAATCTGTTTGTTCGTGATGGTGGAAAACATCTGTGGCACGTTCCAATGCGTCATCAGAAAAATAATCATCACTATCCAAGAAGCAAATGTATTTCCCCCTTGCTTGCTGAAGTCCTACGTTTCGGGCGTGAGCTTGTCCTTTGTTTTCCGATAGACTGATACATTCAATGCGTGAATCCTGCTTCGCGTAATCATGAATGATAGAGAGGGAAGAGTCGGTAGAAGCATCGTCAATGCAAATCACTTGTATTTCCCTAAGTGTTTGTCTTAGAAGAGAATCAAGGCATTGACGTAAGAATTTCTCAGCATTATACACTGCCACAAGTATGGTTACCTCTGTCATTCGTCTATCTTTTTATGGATTTTCTTTTTCAGAGTGTTCCAAAGATTGGTCTTGGTGTGAAGGATTTTCAGGGAGATTACCGTACTGACGATGGTCAATAAAGCCCCACCTATCCAATATTGCCAACCTTGACCCGTGAGCGTCAGGCAGAAAGCCAATATGCCGATAGGAATTTGCAACACGGCATATTTCATCACTTGCCCAGAAAGAACGTAACCATATTTGAAGTGCATGTAAACAGCCAACATGATAAAGTCGATGACCGAGGCGGTGGTCAGTGCAATACCCGTTCCCGTCAGTCCTAAGTATTTGTAGCCCAACATCACTAATGTCACGACGATGATGTCGTAAATGCTTTCCATGAGCAAATACGAGAACGAATCTCCCTTGGCAAGTGGAAGATAGGAAATAGGCAACTTGATGGCTCGCATATACATGGCAAGCACCGTGATTTGCATCATTCCCAATACGGGCATAAACTTACCTGTATAGAGCAAAGGCAAAAGGATGGGTAGGGCAATCATAAACGCTACGAGCATGGGAGAGATGAGCAGAAGCGACACTTCAATCTGTTTGTTCACCGTATCGTTGAGCTTCGTTCCCGTTCCACTTATGCCCGACAATCGTGGGAAGTAATCGGTTTCCATCGCAGAGAATACCATTCCGGCATAGATGATGGTCATGACGTATCCTGCATTATAGAGTCCTACCGTGTCGAGCGAGCCTACCTTATTTAAATAAGAACGTATCACGAAGTCGGCTCCGCTTCCCAAGATTCCCGCAATGACAAACGAAATGCCTAATTGCACCATTCCCAATCCCTCCGACATCTGCGAGCGGTTGAAAGAAAAATGATAGGGATATAGTCGGAATGAAAAACTGATGGTCAGTATCATTTGTACCAAGGCAAGGAGGAAGAGGGTGGGGACAATGGCTGATTCTCCCCAGATATAATATAGTGGAACCACCACGAAAAGCGACAATATCACGTTGTAAATGGAAATCTGCATCAGTTGTTTCAACTTCCTTGTCCCTTTGAGAATGGCAGTCTCACCGCCCGTCAACGCCATGAGAGCCACGACGGGCGAGAGCAAGATGAAATGCAACGTGTGGTCTCCCCAACTGAAAGTCCATTTATCCAACCAACTGCTCATGGCTATGCAAACAAACAAGCCCAACAATGCCGTAAGACAACTCCATGAACGGATGAGCTTGATGGCATGTTGCAAATGTTCTTCATCGTCATTCTCGTAAGCATCGGATATTTCTCTCACCGCACTCATGGAAAGTCCTAAGTTAGTGGAGTCGCTGACCAATTTAATGGTAGAGTTAAACAGGGAAATAAGCCCCATTCCCTCTGGTCCTAAAAGCCAGGCAACAATCTTGTTGCGAATGATTCCCACCAATATACTTATGCCCTGAACCCCGCCAAAGAGCCCAGTGTATTTTAGAATGTGAGAGTAATTATTTCGTTTCTCCTCTTTCTGCATCATTATCAATAACGTTTTATTTGTTGAAATATTATGCTGAGATTTCCAAGGATTCATTCTGTTTGTGGCATTTGATGGAATTGATGGTGGTCAGAGGGTTCTTATAATGTTGATTGTATGATAGTTGATTCTGCCAGAATGTCATTTATTTGTGTCATTATGTCGTTTATTCCTTGCTGGCACATCTCTTGCAAAATCATCATTGAAACCGAAAGGAATCAAATCAAATAACAACAGATAATAAACAATTAAAAGAATAATAGGAGGAATAAATTATGAGACCAATGAATCACAGAAATCCCTGGTTGCCAACAGTGTTTAACGATTTGTTTGACGTAAACTTAATGCCACGAGTGAATGCTCAGGCACCAGCCATCAATGTTTTGGAAAGTGAGAAAAGTTATACGGTAGAGTTTGCCGCACCAGGTATGAAGAAGGAAGATTTCTCCGTCAACATCAATGGAGAGGGTAACCTGATCGTGAAGATGGAGCGTAAGGATGAGCAGAACGAGGAAAACAAGAACACTCATTACCTTCGCAGGGAGTTCAGCTATGCTAAGTACGAGCAGACATTGATTTTGCCAGACGACGTAGAGAAGCATAAGATTTCTGCCAAGATGGAGAATGGCGTTCTCTATATCGAATTGCCAAAGACCGAACCAGCCGCCCAGAAGGTGGAAAGACAAATCGAGATTGGCTAAGCCAAAAGGTGAGGTTTTGCAAACGATATGTTTGTGAAGTGAAAACAGTATGTTTTTGATGCGTAAATGATAGGTTTATGAGGGGCAAATGTTATGTTTGTCCCTCTTTTTTTGATATTTTGTGAATTATTATTGTTTTTGAGTGTACAACTATCTCATTTTTTATTAAAAAAAATGTATCTTTGCACCGCAAATTTAAATACGTATTAAAATTTATTATGGCAAAGAAAGCTTTATTGATGATTCTCGATGGATGGGGAATCGGAAAACATGGTGAAGGTGACGTTATTTTCAGAACTCCTACTCCATATTTAGACTATCTCACGGCAGTATCTCCACACTCTCAATTGCAGGCATCTGGCGAAGACGTTGGCTTGCCCGACGGACAGATGGGTAACTCTGAGGTAGGGCATTTGAATATCGGTGCCGGTCGTGTAGTTTACCAAGACTTGGTGAAAATCAACCGTGCTTGCAAGGATGGTTCCATCTTGAAGAATCCACAGGTGGTAGCTGCTTATTCTTACGCTAAGGAAAACGGCAAGAAACTCCACTTGATGGGATTGACAAGTGATGGTGGTGTACATTCATCTCTCGACCATTTGTTCAAGTTGGTTGAGATTGGCAAGGAATATGGATTGAAAGATCAAGTGTTCGTTCATTGCTTTATGGACGGTAGAGACACTGACCCGAAGTCGGGAATCGGCTTTATCCAGCAACTTACTGATGTGTGTCAGCAAAACGACGCTCATATTGCCAGCATCGTAGGACGTTTCTATGCGATGGACAGAGATAAGAGATGGGAACGTGTGAAGGAAGCATACGACTTGATAGTGGCTGGTCAGGGCAAGCAAAGCGATGATATGGTGAAAGCCATGCAGGAGAGTTATGATGATGGCGTTACCGATGAGTTTATCAAGCCTATCCACAATACCACTGTAAACGGTGTGATAGAAGAGGGAGACGTGGTGATTTTCATCAACTTCCGTAACGACCGTGCCAAGGAACTTACCCAAGTGCTTACACAGGAAGACATGCCTGATGCTGGCATGAAGACCATTCCTGGTTTGCAATACTATTGCATGACTCCATACGATGCTAAGTTTCAGGGTGTTCACATCCTCTTCCCCAAAGAGAACGTGGAAGATACACTGGGCGAGTACTTGTCTAAGTTGAAGAAAAAGCAACTTCATACCGCTGAGACAGAGAAATACGCTCACGTTACATTCTTCTTCAACGGTGGCCGTGAGGCTCCTTATGAGGGCGAAGACCGTATCTTGGTGGCTTCTCCTAAAGTGGCAACATACGACTTGAAACCTGAGATGTCTGCATACGAGGTGAAGGATAAACTCGTAGGTGCAATTACCACACAGCAATACGACTTTATCGTGGTGAATTTCGCCAATGGAGACATGGTAGGTCATACAGGTGTTTACAACGCCATTGCCAAAGCCGTTTGGGCAGTTGACAATTGCGTGCGTGAGGTGATAGAGACCGCCAAGGCCAATGACTATGAGGCAATCATCATTGCCGACCATGGTAACGCTGATAATGCCATTAATCCTGATGGAACGCCCAATACGGCTCACTCACTGAATCCTGTACCGTTCATTTACGTGACTAACAACAATTCAGCTACCGTGAAAGATGGTAGATTGGCTGACGTGGCTCCTTCCATTCTCCATATTATGGGATTGGAACAACCGTCAGATATGACAGGTGAAAACTTGATTCAAGATAATTGATTTTTCTGTTTTCTCGGCAAAACTAACTTTACTGAGTAATTGACAGAAAGACTAACGATACTTAATTTATTGAATGACTAAACGTATTATATTTGCCCTTTCTACGTGGCTCGTAGCTGCTGCTTGCGTGGCAGCTCCTGCCAAGAAGGGAATCTGGAAAACAATTGGTTTGAAGGATGGGACAAAGGTGTATGCGCAGTTGCGCGGAGACGAACACTTGCATTTTTGGGAGACAACAGATGGAAAACGGTATCTTGCAGAGCAAGAGACTGGTTTCTACGTGCCCATAGACGAGGCGAAAATGCAACAAAAGGCAAGTGCTCGTTTGGCAAAGATTGCGCAGGCACGTGCTAAAAGACGTGTGAGAATTGGAGGTGAACATGAGCCGTATGTGGGAAAGAAGAAAGGCTTGATCATCTTGACTCAGTTCAAGGGACAGACTTTCGAGGCTAATCACGACAGAGATCTCTATTACAACATAACCAATACTCCCGGATTTACCAACTCAATGGGCTTTGAAGGTTCTGTTCATGATTATTTCTTGGATCAGAGCGATGGACAATTAGACTTGACGTTCGACGTGGTTGGTCCCGTTACCTTGTCTAATCAGATGTCTTATTATGGTCGTAATGATGCTGGTGGAGCCGATATGCGTCCCGAATACATGATCGTGGAAGCCTGTAGGTTGGTACAAGACCAAGTGGACTTCTCTGATTATGACTGGGATGGTGACGGTGAGGTTGACCAAGTAGTTGTTCTTTACAATGGCTTGGGCGAAGCTGCCGGTGGCGATGAAGATACCGTGTGGCCACATGAGTATAAAATCTCTAATTCACCTGTATGTTCCTATAAGCCACTCTCACTTGATGGCGTAAGGATTGATACATACGCTTGTTGCGCTGAGCTCACTATCTATGGCTACAACCAATTGGGAGAGATGGAATATGGTATTGCGGGTATCGGCACGTTCTGTCATGAGTTCAGTCATTGTCTTGGTTTGCCAGACATGTATGATACCGTAAGAGGCACCGATGGTAATTATGGAATGAGTTCGTGGAGCGTGATGGACCAAGGTTCTTACAATGGATTGAATGCTCCTGGATTTTGCCCGGCTTCCTATACTGCTTACGAACGTATGTACGCAGGTTGGAGACAACCCATCGAACTGACCGAAGACATAGATATCCTTAATATGAAGCCCATCACGGATGAGGGTAACACCTATATTATATATAATGAGGCAAACCGCAATGAGTATTATTTGTTGGAAAACAGACAATACAAGGGATGGGATACTGCCTTGGAAGGTGATGGATTGTTGGTTACTCATGTGGATTACGACCCCGAAGTATGGCTTTACAACTTGGTGAACACCACGGACCGAGTAGATGGAGTTCCTATATATAATACTCACCAACGCTGTCATGTGGTAACCGCTGATAATTCAACGGGCTCTTATAAGACTTTCGTTTATGACGATGGAACCGAAATCACATACTATGATTATGACGATATTGACGGAGACGCATTTCCTTACGTGAAAGACGGTGTGGTGCTGAACGATAGCTTGACCAATAAGTCTATCCCACGTGCCACTTGGTATAATAACAATAGTTATGGTAATAGGAAATGGAACCGTTCTCTGCTTGGCATTACCCAAAATGCCGATAAAACCGTTAGTTTTTCTTTCCGATTAGTGGAAAATCCACAAGATGGAGAAGAGACGGAATATTTCTTCCGCGAGACATTTGACAATTGCGCCGGTAGTGGTGGCAATGATGGATTGTGGAGTGGGGCAATGGTAGGACAAGCACCATTCTCTCCCGACAACAACGGATGGAAGGGCAGCTCGATGTATGGTGCTGACAAATGTGCCAGATTGGGTGCTACCAGAGGAAACATGTCTATCCGAACACCGATTTTTGCTATCAACGGAACGGCTACGCTGATGTTTAAGGCTGCTTCATGGGAAAGAGACAATACCACGTTGCAACTGTCTGTTGATGATGAGGATGGTTTCCCGACAACGGCTTTCCAATTGTCTGAGAGCAAGTTTACGTTGGGACAAGGTGCATGGAATACCTATACTACCACGATTACGGGTGAGGGCAAATTGCGTATTTGTTTCACTCCTTCCAAGCGTTTCTTCCTTGACGAATTGGTGGCAGGTGTCAATATTCTGTCTGACGTGAAGGGTGTAAGTGTGATGGAAAACATCGACAACAAGGTGTACGACCTCAATGGAAGAATGGTGGGAACCTCTTTCAGCCAACTTCCCAAGGGTGTTTACCTCATGAATGGCAAGAAATATGTAGTTCAATAACAACAAAGATAACATAAACATTTATAGATATGAGAAAAAATGTAATGACGTGCCTGGCAGGAGCCATCCTGGGATTGCTTCCTTTGTCAGCAGACGCACAAAATGTAACGCTGAGGGCCAACTGCGTGGAGGGTAAGGACTCTGACACGAAGATGTGGTCAACGAACAACATCGGTATTTATGAGTTTACCGATGAAGTACAGAAGAATACCGTATGGACTCCTAAATTCTTGGCTCCTACATGCTACGGAAACAATGGAGCCGTTTACGTGAATGGCTATTATTACACGTTCTATGGCGGTGAGGCTGAAGGTGAAGACGATCCTGGAAACATCGGCGGAGACATCTATACCACACCTATGAAGGTGGTGGCTCGTAAATGGAACGCCGAAACATGGGAGAAACTGGATGAACAGACGTTCACTACCAACCGTGGACTGAACTTCAGGGATTTGACATACGATGCCAATGAGGATAAGGTGTATGGTCTTTACTACGACATTTCAGGAAGTGGCGAGGATGCTACCAGTCAATTGCGATTGGGTGTGGTAGATCTCGACAATTATACGGTAACTCCTGTTTCTGGCAAGGGTTATCCCTTAGAGTTCGTGGCTTTGGCTTCTCATCCCAACGGAAAACTTTATGCCGTGGCTTACAGTTCTTTTGAAACGTCATCTTATCTCTATGAGATTGACAAGAAAACAGGTGTTCATACCTTGGTAGGTGATCTTGGTCATGGTACTCGCCGTTATGGAAACCAGACTGCCACCATCGACCAACGTACCGGTAAGATGTATTGGGCAGGATATATGTACAATATTCCTACCAATAAGTCGGGCAAGACCAAGGAGGATGTACAAAATATGTACAAGACAGGCTTGTATGAGGTTGACGTTACCACAGCCAAATGTACATTGATTTCTGAGTTCCCTTGGCGTGAGAACTTGGCTGGTATCTATGTTGTCGGCGATATTCAGAAATTGGATTACGACCTGTTGTTAGAAGCCAGCTTCCCAGAGATGATGAACGTGAACGAGACAGCTACTATTACAGCCAACTTGAAAAACATCGGTACGAAGGCTGCTAACGGCTATTCCGTGAATCTTTATGTGAACGGAAAACTGGTGGACACTAAGTCTGGTGCTGAGATTGCTTCTAAGGGCAAAGGCTCTGTAGAATTTACATACGTTCCTTCCGTGACAGATAATGATGGAGTGGAAATCTATTTGGAACTGGTTTATGCTGCTGACCAAAATGCCAACAACAACCGTTCAGAAACAACCACGGTTAATGTGCTTCAATTGCAGTTGCCAACCATCAATTTGGCTGGTATGACCGATGAGACAGGTCGTGTTTACCTTGCTTGGGATGCTCCAAAGGCTGATGCAATCGACATGGTGGAAGACTTTGAACGTTACACTCCGTTCATCATTGACAACATTGGTGGATGGTCATTGATTGATGGCGATGGTGCTTATACCGCTATGTATAATTCTTGGGAAGGCACATACGACTATGCTCATGCTGGCAGACCATTTGCTTGGCAAGTGTTCAACCCAGAGCAGGCTGGTTTCGACAGCTTCTATTGGGCAGAAGACACATGTACGTATTATTGTCAGTCGGGCAAACAGATGTTGCAGTCTATCGTAGGCGCAACTCAAGATGCTGCTGGCAATATGGTTTATGTTGCTAATGACAACTGGCTCATTTCTCCAGAACTCTCTGGCAAGGCACAGACCATTTCTTTCTATGCTAAGTGCTGGACTTCTCAAGTGGCTTATTTCGGTGAATATCGTCATTATCCCGCAAGATTCAACGTATATTATTCTACTACCGACAAGAATCGTGAGAGTTTCGTTAAGTTGAATGAGTCTCCCCTTGAGGCTCCGTTATGGTTCTCTGAGGGTGCGTTGGCGTTCAACTTGCCAGAAGGTGCTAAGTATTTTGCCATTCAAGACGTAAGCCAATATCAATATGATGAGGTAGATGTTTCTGGCGAGACGGTTGAGGGATATGTTCTCTACATCGACGATATTCGTTACCAGGCTGCTGGCGTTCACGTGAAGGGATACAATATCTATCGTGACGGAAAGAAATTGAACGATCAGCCTCTTAACCTCACCGATTATGATGAGTTTGTGCCAGTGGGCAATCACGAGTACACCGTAACGGCTGTTTACGAGGAAGGTGAGTCTCCCATTTCAAACGTATTTACCGCAACAGGTGATCCCAATAATCCCAATGCCATTCAGGTGGTGGAGACAAATGATGACAAGGCTTCTAAACAATACGACCTTTCTGGTCGCCGCATCTATGGCAACGCAAAAGGTTTGTATATACAGAATGGAAAGAAGTTTGTCGTAAAATGATGGATGGAAGACTTATAGGGTTATACTGCCCTATAAGTCTTTATCATTTTAATAGTATGTAAACTTAAAACAATGATGATATGAAGAAATTTCTACTCTTTGCATTGATGGCATTTGCCATTTCAGCTTCGGCTCAAAAAATCAGTAAGCCGACCAACATACATCGTCTTCCTGCTAAGGCATACGATGTAACAAAACAAAAGTCTTCCAGACAAAGGAAAGCCGCTGGTACGATAGGCGACAATCAAATGTTGTTCGGATATAGCGGTATGGAAGCTCAGTTCTACATGCAAGTTCCTTTAGGCTTGGGTGAACATGAATTGTGTATCGGACTCCTCGGTGAACAATTGAGAAAGTATAAGGGATGTAAGATTGTGGGAATCAGGTTTGCCCTTTACGAGACATCTACCATTACATCGTCTTCGGTCTGGCTTTCCGATGACCCTTCTGTAGAGGGCCATTATCTTCAAAAAACGGATGTGGAAGGATTGGTTGACTTGTGGAATGTACAGACTCTTTCCACACCATATACCATTACGGGCGAGGAAGAGGAATTGTATGCGGGATTCACGTATAACACGACAAGTGCCCAGGCTTTCAACTTGCTTACCGTACAGGGTAATGATCCCATGTCTTTCTACATGAAAGATGAAGGCAGATGGTATGACTATTCTATTGCAGGATATGGTGAACTTCCCATTCAGTTGATTTTGGAAGGTGATCTGCCTGAACGCGACTTGAAATTGGATCAGTTCTCTACCGACCGTCGTTATTACCAAAAAGAAAACGACACCTTATATATATATAGTATGGTCAGCAACACTGGTATCAAGAAGCTCAACGGCTTTACGGTAGATGGATATATCGACGGTGTAAAGCAATTCTCTCTCAAGGCTGAGGATGAGATTGGCAACGAGGGAATGGAACTTCGCTATCAGATTCCTATCAAAGACTATCAGTTGCCCGTGGGTATTCATGAGATGATGCTTTGCGTGGCAGAGGAGGGTGGATTGGCTCCCATTGCCGAGAATGCTATTGACGATACGGTTCGCACGATGTTCAACGTGTATAGTGGGTCAAACACCATGAAGCGCGATAAGTTTATCTTGGAATATATTACTTGCAACCAAATGTATACCGACTCTGTTGCTTCGGCTATCATCAACAACGTTGCTGCAATGAGAAGCGACATCATTCCCGTTGCCATTCATATAGACTATAGTGAACAATACAAGGACGAGATGGCTACCGAACAGGGTCTTTACTATGCTTATTACATGGCTAATCTCGATGCTCCTTCAGTCATCTTTAACCGCTATTGGGTACCTGGAGCCGACCAGTTGTCGTTCTCTATGGACGGAATCACTTCCGGCAATATGGTTTCTGCTTACTGCGATTACGTGAGCGAGGGTATTCCCGCTTTCTGTTCGGTGAATATTACACCTACTTACGATAAACTGTTCAAGAAACTGGTGCTGTCTGTCAGTGGTATGCGTTCTGGCGATTTCAGCACGCTTTTCGGCAATGGTGCATTGACGGTACTCCTTACCGAAGACCATGTGACGGCTTATCAGGCTGGTTATAACGCAGACAACTATAGCTTCGATCATAATGGTGTGCTTCGTAAGGTGGTAAGTGGCTTATGGGGAGATGAAATCTCTTGGAACGGTCTTCGTTTCACCAAGAACTACACCGTGGATTTGGAAGATGATTGGAATCTTGACAACATGAAAGCGGTGGCGTTTGTCACAAGACCTATTGGAGAATCATTGTACTTGGATATGATGGACATCAGCAATGCCAACGCCGTTAGCTTGAAAGACATTGGCACGGATGGTATCAGCCATGTAGAAATGAACAAATCTGACAACGAACAAGTGTGCGATTTGAGTGGCAGACATGTAAACGGTCAGTTGAAATCTGGCATTTATATCAAAAATGGCAAAAAGTTTGTCGTGAAATAATAAAATAATCGTTTTTGTAGCTTATTTGAGAAAAAAAGAAAGATTTTGTTTGCATTTTCATTGAAATTCGTTATTTTTGCACATTATATTCAAATAAATCCAACAGAATTGTTTGTGTCAACATAAGAATCAGTGAATAATCCAACATCAATAAAAGTTCTTTCAAGAATTAGTATATGTTTAATATAAATAATAATAACATGAGACAAATTAGTTTACTTTTTGTGATGTTACTTTCTATGATGGGAGTAACGCAGGTGAAAGCACAGGTAACTGATGATTTCACAAGTTATCCTACCACAAGTAGTGGGCAAACTCTTGGTGATAATTGGTATGTATATCCAGGTGAAGACGGCAACTATGGTCGATTTGGTTCTGATTATACTTATAAGAAAAACACCTATGATGGAGCAGATTACAACTACGTGAGTGGTTATTCTTCTAATTATAGTAAAAATGTTTGGCTTGTTTTAAAGAAACAAGTTTCAGGTTCTGTTTCATTCAGAAGTAAGATGGGCAGGAATTCTGGAACTCTTTATGTAACAAACAAAGTGACAGATGCTGGTGATGGCACATTTACAGTTGATAAAAGTGGTGCACAATCTTTTAGTATTTCAACAACAACATCTAACAATACTTATGATGCAGGTGCTTCCGCAACTTACGTAGCATTCTGTCTTACAAGTGATCAGATGCGCCTTTTGGATGTTACCTACACAGAATATGTTGTATCCGATGGTCCTGCTTTGAAGGTGACTGGTGACACTGATGGTACTCTTAACTTCGGTATGGTAAACCCAGGTGAAACAAAAGTCTTAACATTAAGCAACCCTGGAACAGCAGATATTACTTTAAATATTACTACAACAGGTGGCTTTACAGCTGATGCTTCCAAGACAATCGCTGCTGGTGGTGAGGAAACTCTTACTGTTATAGCTCCTTCTACGATTGGTGCTTCAACTGGTAAAATCACTATTACTCCTACTGTTGATACTGTAGAACCAGTTGAGATTGCCTTGAGCTGTATCATTAAAGACCCAGAAAAACTCTTCGAGGACTTCTCTGGAAACGCTCTTCCTAATGATTGGACAAGCACTGGCTCTTGGTCATTCGCAAATGGCTATGCTTATGGTGGTAACAATACAAGTCTTCAGTTGACTACTCCTGCAATGGTATTTGATGCAGATGAAACATTTGCTTTTGATGCTGCTGGAAGTAGTTCTTGGGAACCTGGTTATGGTTCAAGCTATGCTGGCACTGTTACCGTTCAAATTTCTACCGACGGACAGACCTTCACGGATTTGCAATCATTCTCAGGTATTCACTATAATGAATGGCAGAACTTCAGCGTAGCTATTCCAGAAGGTACGAAGTATGTACGCTTCGTTTCTAAATACGCAAGTATTGACAATGTTTACGGTGGTAAGCTCGATACAACTCCACGTCCAAAACTCGCCGTTGATGGTATTGAGAATGGCGGTTCTTTGAGTTGGGGTTACTCTGATGTTCCCGCTGGTGACACCAAGACAATCACCTTGAAGAATGATGGAACTGCAGACCTTGATGTAACCATCGCTGCTACTGATGATTATACTGTTGATCCTGCAACAGCTACAATCGTTGCTGGCGGTACTGTAGAAGTTACTGTTGGTACTCCTGCACACGATGGTAATGGTACATTGACTATCACTCCTGCTGAAGGAAGTGGTCTTAGCCCATATACTATCAGCTTGTCTTCTTACTATAAAGAGCCAAAACCAGTGATGAACCTTGACAAGACAAGCGTTGCATTTGGTAAGGTGAACGAAGTGAAGAGTGAAACTATCACCGTTAGCAACACAGGTGATGGTGAGTTGGTTGCTACTATCGCAAATGATAATGCTGAAAACTTTACAGTTGCTCCTGCTGAACTGACTGTCGCTCCTGGTGAAACTGGTGAAATCACCATCACTTACAACTATGTTGAAGGTACTTGGGGTACATTCAAAGCAAATGTAACAGTTACTCCTAACTATGGTAGCACATACGATGTGAAGACTATCACCGTTTCTGCTACTTCTAAGGATCCAAATGTATGGAGTGAGGACTTCGAGGAAGGAACACTTGCTGCTACATGGAACAATGAAGGTAAATGGACTGTTTCTCAACCAGCTGCATCTGGTAACAATGGTACTTATATGGCAACCATCAGTTCATATAACGATCCTAAGTCTTTGACAACTCCACGCTTGGAGGCAAAAGCTGGTGACGCATTGACATTCTATGTGGGAATACAGTATGATGATGAACCTCTCACCATTGAATATACCAATGACGATAAGGCTACTTGGACTGCAGTTGTAGAGCCTGTTACGACTTCTGGTGAAATTACCTTCACAGCTCCTGCTGATGGCTTCTATTATCTTCGTTTCACTGGAACATACGCTATGCTCGATGACTTCAACGGATTCAAGCTCGCTATGAAAGACCATGAGGCTGAGATTACTGCCAATAATATTCCTGCTGAGGGAAGACAGTTTGCTGAATATACTGCTACTGCTACTGTGAAAGAGTTGGTTGGCGTAGAAGAAGAGGCTACCGCTAAGTTGATGGTTAACGGTGTGGAAGTTGCTACTGCAACAGAAACTGTTCCTGCTAATGGCACAGCTACATTCACATTGACTTACGTTCCCGAAGAAGCTGTTGAGAATGCAACTGCACAGATTGTTGTAACCTACGCTGGTGGTGAACTTGCTACTGAAGAGGTTGCTGTGAACATCGTTGCTGCTCCTGTATTTGATGAAATGGCTGCTAACGACGCTATTGAGACTGGTAATGAGGCTGCTGTTTTGGTGAAATATACCGCTAAGGCTGGTTGGAATACTATCGCATTGCCATTCGCTCTTACTGAAGACATCTTGACTCAAATCTTCGGTAAGGGATGGAAGGCTTACGAATTCAATGGCTATGTTGACGGTGCTCTCTCATTCAAGCCTGCAACATTATTCGCAGCTGGTTACCCATACGTGGTTTACAGCGAGGCTCCTGTTGCCAATGAGAACGGATTTGTTGTAAATAACGTGAATGTATCTGCTGCAACAGCTAATTCAGACTCTTACGGTGGTGCTACATTCCAAGCTACATACGCTCCTATCGCTGCTCCTGATATGGCTGGCAAGTATGGTGTTGTTCCATCTACTGGCAAAATCCAGAAGGGTAGTGACAAGGCTTCTTTGAAGGGCTTGCGTGCTTACTTCGAGTTACCTGCTGACGCAGAGGGTAGCAAGTTAATGATGGTATTCATGGACGAGGATGGTTCTACAACCTCTATCAACGGTGTTGAGGCTATTGCTGCTGACAATGCTGAGGCATTCGATCTTAATGGTCGCAAACTCAACGGTCAGAAGTCTGGTATCATCATTAAGAATGGTAAGAAGGTCGTTGTAAAATAAAGAAAGGATTCTCAATATGAAAAAGAATTATAATCAACCAAAGACCAGAACAATCAATGCTGGGCTAGAACAGATTATGGCCGGTTTGTCTGGAGCTGATAATTCAAGTTTGAATGGATTGCTCAGAGGTAAAGAAAGTGTTAAGGTATCAGATAATTCTTTTAATGGGGAATTTGGTGCTAAGGGAATAAGATATTGGGAACTCTAATCTATTTCACGGAACAGGATGCCACCATCGTGGCACTCTGTTCCTGATACATCAGGAAATTGTTTAAATATGAAAAAGGAATATATCAACCCAGCCATCATCATGATGGACGTTAATTCAGAAGGTGTGATGGTTACTCCATCTCTTGACCCTAATGCTGGCAATCAGACGGTTCAACCCGCTGATGAAGAGTATGATGGTGAATTTGGTGCAAAAGGTGCAAGCGTTTGGGATTAATCTCCCTTACTCTAAGTATCAATAGTTCTAAAGAAGACAATAGCCGAATAAATAATGGCTATTGTCTTTTTTGTTTTCAAAGAAAATGATTATCTTCGCAGAAAATTATCAATAACTGATTTTACCATGAACGTTCAGATGGAAGAGTCGTGGAAACGACAGTTGCAAGGGGAGTTTGACAAACCTTATTTCGTACAGTTGACTGATACGGTACGGCGTGAATATATGTCGGGTACTTGTTTCCCTCCAGGTAAATATATCTTTAATGCTTTCAATCTCTGTCCTTTCGATAAGGTAAAGGTGGTCATTATCGGTCAAGACCCTTACCATGAGCCTGGACAGGCTCACGGACTGAGTTTTTCTGTGCAAGACGGAGTGCCTTATCCTCCCTCGCTTCAGAATATCTTCAAGGAGATACACGACGACTTGGGTACTGACATTCCTGCCACTGGCAATCTCACGCGTTGGGCTAAACAGGGGGTGTTGTTGCTCAATGCCACGCTCACCGTTCGAGCCCATCAAGCCAATAGTCACGCCACCTTGGGCTGGCAGTCGTTTACCGATGCGGCTATCAAGGCGTTGGCAACACAGCGAGAGCATCTGGTCTATATGCTATGGGGAGGCTTTGCACGAGGTAAGTCGTATATGATAGACAAGCAGAATAACTTGGTGCTGGAATCTGTACATCCTTCTCCGTTGTCTGCCAATCGTGGCGGTTGGTTTGGACAGCATCAATTCTCTCGTTGTAATGCGTATTTGGAACAGAATGGCATTGAACCCATCAAATGGTAATTGTTCAGGTTTCACAAGTAATAATATGCAGAATAGTAAGATTTTACCGATATTGCAAGTGGGCGACGTGTTGTTGTCTCCCGATATTATAACCGAGTGCTTTTGCTGTGACTATGAGAAGTGCAAGGGCATTTGTTGCGTGGAAGGAAATGCTGGTGCACCTGTTACTCTCGAAGAAATCGGGGAAATAGAGGAGGTGCTTGACGACGTGTGGCAGGACTTGTCTCCACAGGCTCAATCTGTCATTGACCGTCAGGGAGTGGCTTATACCGACCAAGACGGCGACTTGGTAACCAGTATCGTCAACGGAAAGGATTGTGTCTTTACGTGTTACGATCATGGTAATTGCCTTTGCGCCTTGGAAAAGGCTTGCAGGGCTGGAAAGACTGCATTCTTGAAACCTATTTCCTGTTCGCTTTATCCCATTCGTGCCAAGCGATTTGATAATGGTATGGTGGGATTGAATTACCATCGTTGGGATGTATGCAAAGATGCCGTAGTTCTCGGGAAACGCCTTGACATGCCTGTCTATCGCTTCCTGAAAGAACCGCTTATCCGATGCTTTGGCGAGGAATGGTATGCAGAACTGGAAGCACTTGCTGCAGAAGTCAACCACCTCAACCAATAAGTCTTTTCTTATGAGTGCCAGTTTATCTTGCACTCATTTTGATGGTTTTCTTCTTACCCGCCTTTAGTTTGACTTGTTTTGTCTTTCCGTTACAAATCAAGTTGACATTGCCGTTTGCTACTCCGAAGATGCTGACCTTAGTAACTTGTTTGTTTTTCCATGTAAAGTCTAAGGTGTATCCTCCACGCGCTTTTACGCCACTGATGCTTCCCGATTGCCAAGCGTCGGGGAGGGCAGGGAGCAATTCTATGGTATTAGTAAACATGTCACTCTGTATCAACATTTCGCAGACACCAGCCGTTCCGCCAAAGTTACCGTCAATTTGGAAAGGGGGATGAGCATCGAATAAGTTGGGATATGTGCCGCCACTTCTCCTGCGGTCAGCGCCCTTGTAATTGTCGGGAGAAACGTAGGTGAGCAGTTTTTGATAAATATGGTAGGCTTGTTGGGCATTGTGCAATCGTGCCCAAAGATTGATGCGCCACCCTGTGCTCCATCCCGTAGTATAATCGCCTTTGATTTCCAGACTTCGTGCTGCTGCTTTTGCCAAATCGGGAGTCTTTTTCAGCGTGATATGACTACCTGGATAGAGTCCGATGAGATGCGACTGATGCCTGTGTTGGAAGTCCCAGTCATCCCAATCGTAATACCATTCGTTGATGTCGCCCATGTGTCCGATGGTGTAGGGATGGAGGCGATGATGGGCTTCGAAAACAGCAGGTATTATAGGGTCGTCATTTACTGTCCCTTGCGGTGTATAATGAATGAAACCCATCTCTCTTGCAGCATCTTCTGTGTTTTTGAACAATTCACGAATGATGGCGAGATCAGCCGTGCCGCCATAGCAGGTAGTTCCATGGTACCCTTTATCCGTCTTGTATTCGTTTTCAGGTGATGTAGATGGGGCTGTGATAAGTTCTTTGGGATTCTTTGGATTTTCCACCAGCCAATCGAGTACAAACTCTGATGCTCCTTTCAATAATGGCCATGCGGTGTTACGCAGGAAATCTTTGTCTTGCGTGAATGCATAATGATCCCAAAGGTTCTGCGTCAGCCAAGCCCCGCCTAAGTTCCAGTTGCTCCATTCTGGACTTTCACGTTTTTCTCCTACAGGATTGGTCATAGCCCAAATGTCGCTGTTGTGACTGCTGCACCATCCTCTGCTGATACCATAGTAGTTTTTAGCTGTGTATTTGCCGTTTTCCGCCAGTCCTTTCATGAATCCCCATAGTGGCTCGGTCATTTCAGAAAGGTTGGCAATCTCTGCAGGCCAATAGTTTTCCTCTAAGTTGATGTTGACGGTGTAGTTGCCCCGCCAAGGTGAGAATTGATGGGGTGTCCATAGACCTTGTAGGTTGGCAGGAACATTTGGAGTACGAGAACAACTAATCAGCAAATACCTACCGTATTGCATATAGAGGGTTTCCAAATAAGGATTGTTGCCCCCTTGGTCAGTATAGTCTTTCAGTTGCTGTTCGGTAGTGCGTTGCCTGTCGTATTGGGCTCCGTCAATGTGCAATTGTAGTCTGTTGAAATAGGTCTGATAATCGGCTATATGTCGTTCACGCAACTGCTCGTATGTGTAGTTCACCAAGTGCCAGGCATCGTCTATGGCATTCTCGATATATGCAGCCCCTTCTTTTACGGGATGTTTGTCGAATCCATTGAAACTGGTCTCGTTGACAAAATAGATGATGGCTTCCGTCGCATTTGTGATTTTCAGGGTACTGTCTGTCTTAGTGGTTTGTCCGTCTTTGGTATCTGTCTTGAGGATGGAGCAGAAATGAATGCTTTCGTCAGGATTGCCAATGGCGTGCCCTGTAAGGGTCAGCTGCTTGTCGGATGCTTTGATGCCGTGGGGGATTTGTGCCGTGAGAATCAGTTCAATGTTGATGCTTTGAGGCTTAGACGATTTGATTCTCATGGCAATCACCTTGTCGGGATTGCTGGCAAAGTATTCTCGTGAGTATTCAATACCAATGCGTGTGAATCTGTCTTGGCAAATGGCATTGTCGATATTCAATTCGCGATAGTAATTGGTGCAGTCGCCTTTGTCTAAGTTCTTGACGTGCAAGGTGGCTAACGGTTGGTAGAATTGCGAGTTAGGTCCTTGTATATGTAGCTGGAGAGAATCAGCCTTGGCATAATCTTCTTGGAATAATGCCTCTCTGATAGCAGGTAACCATTGGTGGGCATCAGCATCCATCTGCCTGTCGTATGGTTTACCCGTCCATAAGGTGATGTCGTTGAGATATAGTAGGTTGTCATCGGGATTTCCATATACCAAAGCACCCATTTTTCCGTTTCCGATAGGCAATGATTCCTCAAAAAATTGTGCGGGCTTATCGTACCATAATTTCATGGGGAGTTGTTGGGCAATAGCAGTGAAGCAATAACTTATGATGGTTAGTGTAAGCAGTATCTTTTTCATGTTATGTAGGTTTTGTTATTTGCCACAAAATTACTTCTTTTGTATGAATTATCCAAGTAATTATATGTTTTTTCCAATGATATGATGTTTGTCGTAGCATGAAAATATGTGGATTATTCAATGTAAACAAGGCAAATATCGTTCAAAATGTTTAATCTGTGTCGAAGATTAATAAAACTACGTCGCAGTTTTATAAAACCACGTCATAGTTTTATTAAACTGCGACAAGGATTAAAGACTTTAAATGATTATTCAGTAAAAATTGTTGTGTGGAAGGGAGATTAGAGCATTTTCTTGATAAAAAAAGAGGGTATGTCAAAATGAATGACATACCCTCTATATTGTGATGGTGAATAGCCTTATGCGTCTATATTCGCATAATTGGCATTCTTCTCGATAAACTCACGGCGTGGTTCTACGTCATCACCCATGAGCATAGAGAAAATCTCGTCGGCTTCTGCTGCATTCTCTATCGTTACTTGCTTCAAGAGACGAGTCTTTGGATCCATCGTGGTTTCCCACAATTGCTCTGGATTCATTTCACCCAGACCTTTGTAACGTTGGGTGTGAATGCTCTTGCCATCATCTACGCCATTGCCGTACTTGTCGAGGAAAGCCTGACGTTGCTGGTCAGTGTAGCAATATTCCTTCACCTTATTCTTATATGTACAGAGATAGAGTGGGGGATTGGCAATATAGAGGTGACCTTCCTGGATAACTTTCGGCATGAAGCGATAGAAGAGCGTCATAATCAATGTGTCGATGTGAGAACCATCGACATCGGCATCGGTCATGATGATAATCTTGTCGTAACGCAACTTATCAGTATTAGCCTCACGATCATCTTCACCATCCACACCAAAGCGAACGCCGATACTCTGGATGATATTCATCACAGACTCAGCCTCGAATACCCTATGCCACTGCACTTTCTCTACGTTCAAAATCTTACCGCGAAGAGGGAGGATGGCTTGTGTGTAACGGTCACGACCTTGCTTGGCTGAACCACCTGCGGAATCACCCTCGACGAGGAAGATTTCACATTCCTTGGGGTCTTTGTTGGAACAGTCGGCTAATTTACCGGGCAGACCACCACCTGACATGGGGTTTTTGCGCTGAACGCTTTCACGGGCCTTGCGTGCGGCAATACGAGCCGTGGCAGCCAACACCACTTTCTCACAGATTTGCTTGGCTTCCTTGGGGTGTTCCTCCAAATAGTAGCTAAGAGCCTCTCCAACAGCCTGTTGAACGGCACCCGTCACTTCACTGTTACCCAACTTGGTCTTGGTTTGTCCCTCAAACTGAGGCTCTGCCACCTTGATGGAGATAACAGCTGTAAGACCTTCACGGAAGTCTTCACCCGTGATTTCGATTTTGGCTTTCTCTATCTGCTTGGAGATAACTGGGTCGGCATCGGCGTATGCCTTCAATGTACGAGTGAGGGCAATGCGGAAACCAGTGAGGTGAGTACCACCTTCTATCGTGTTGATATTGTTGACGTAAGAGTGAATATTCTCAGAGTAATCAGTGTTGTACATGATTGCCACTTCGATGGGAATGCCTTGCTTCTCAGTCTTCAAATAAATGGTATCATCGAAGAGATGGGTGCGGTGACGGTCGATGTAGCGCACAAACTCCTTCAGTCCTTCCTTGGCATGGAATGTCATTTCCTTGGTCTTGCCATCTTCGTCTTTTCTGAGGTCAACCAATTTGATGGTGATGCCTGCGTTAAGATAAGCCAACTCACGCATACGACGGGCAATGATGTCCCATTGATACACCGTGGTGGTGAAAATGGTGGGGTCTGGCCAGAATTGTTGGCGTGTACCACGAAGGGTGGTCTCGCCGACTACCTTCACAGGATACAATGGCTTTCCCTTTTCATATTCTTGTTGGTAAATCTTTCCGTCACGGAATACCTGTGACATCATGTGAGAAGACAATGCGTTCACGCAACTGACACCTACACCGTGGAGACCACCGCTGACCTTGTAAGAACCCTTGTCGAACTTACCTCCGGCGTGTAGCACGGTCATAACCACCTCTAATGCAGACTTGTGCATTTTCTCATGCTCATCTACGGGGATTCCACGACCGTCGTCTTGTACGGTAATGGAATTATCTTCATTGATGGTTACTTCTATGTTCTTACAAAATCCAGCCATTGCCTCATCAATGGAGTTGTCAACGGTCTCGTTCACCAAGTGGTGAAGACCCTTCTCGCTGATGTCTCCGATGTACATGGCTGGGCGTTTGCGCACTGCTTCAAGACCTTCGAGGACTTGAATATTACTGGCTGAATAATTATCTTTATTCAATTGTTCTTCTGTCATTTTGTAGTGTTGAATTTTAATTGTGCAAATTTACAAAAAAAACGCCAACTTGAGAAATTTTGCTTGCTAAATTATGTGTAAAAAAGTGCCTCTTTTTCATGTATTTTTTAGTATCTTTGCATTTGCTTATGAGAAAGGTCATGAAGACATTTTTAGTTGCGTGCTTATTGGTGATATCCTCTGCTTGTGGGGCACAGACGTTTTTTGAAACCAAGAATGTTTCCTGCCAACAAAAGGGTAACGGAAAGGCATCGTATTCAGCGAAAATAGAGTATCCCGTGGATGGTGACGCTCGCGTACTTGACAATGTGCGTGAGTGGATATGTGACGTGCTTGAGGTGGAATGTCCCAAGAAACTTGATGAGAGTACCTTTAGGTCGTTGTTGATGGATGTCAGTGGAAGATACTTGTTGGATGTAGTGGACATGAGCAGGCAGATCGTGGTGGAGAGGAGTTTTGAAGACGAGAACTGTGTGACTTTTGAGGCCAAGGTGGTGGATGAAGATACGGTGAGATGGATTTCACAGGATTGTGCCACTTTCAGCAAGAGAGATGGACATCGTCTTCAGGCAGATGAAATTTTTAATTGCGACGAGAACCAGATCAAGGAATTGATGTGGGAATATCGTGGAGAATTGCCCATGGAGGTGGGATGCCCGGAAGAATTGGTAGTGGGAAACGTAGGTTTTGTTGATGGATGGATTATAGTCATTGGACCGGCACATCATTATACAGGGGCTGCTTATCGCCTGCGTTATGAAGAGATAGAACAATACATCCGTCAAGGTATGAGTGGAGGATACCACTGATAACACAGCAAAAAACAGAAAGGCAACAATCCGATGGATTATTGCCTTGTAAATTTAGCTCCTTAGAATGTATATTATCCCAATTTGCTGATATGTTGAGCCAGACTTGATTTCAGGTTTGCGGCTTTGTTCTTGTGAATAATATTTGTCTTAGCGAGCTTGTCTAACATTTTCTGTACAATGGGGAACATCTTCACAGCTTCCTCCTTGTTGGTGGTAGCGCGTAATTTGCGAACTGCGTTACGCATAGTCTTTGCATAGTATCTATTATGCAATGTTCTCGTCTTAGTTTGACGGATTCTCTTTAATGATGATTTGTGATTTGCCATCTTAAATTCTTACTCTTTATTCTTAATTTTTGTAGTCCCTAGGAGAGTCGAACTCCTCTTTAGAGAATGAAAATCTCTCGTCCTAGCCGATAGACGAAGGGACCATGCCTTGTTTTGCGGATGCAAAGTTAGCCTTTTTTCTCCGACTGTGCAAATTTTTTCATTGGAAATTTTCATTTACGTGGATTTTTTTGTACTTTTGTGCTATTATGATGGTAAAAACGAAGGGTGTAGTCCTGCATTCATTGAATTATGGCGAGTCTCAGGTGATTGTTGACATGTTTACCGAGTCGTATGGACGCATGTCATTTATTTGCCATATTTCCAATTCTCCGAAGGCAAAACTGAAAAAAATGTATTTCCAACCACTACATTTGTTGGATCTGGAGTTTGACTATCGACAGACGAAAAGTTTACAGCGAATCAAGGACATTCGATTGAGCTGTAATTTTACTTCCATTCCTTTTGATTCTCACAAGATAGCCATCACTTTGTTTCTTTCGGAGTTTTTGTACCATACCACACGCGACGAGCAATTAAACTCACTCTTGTTCCAATATATAGACATGAGTGTGAGGTGGCTTGATGAAAGCGACAGGCATTTTTCCAACTTTCACCTCGTGTTCATGATGCGACTTTCTCGCTTTATTGGTTTTTTCCCCAATTTGGAGAACTATGAAGAAGGGGATTATTTTGATTTGAGAAACGGGTGTTTTACCAAGACTCGTGCCTTGCATCCAGATGTGTTGCCACCAGAGGAGGCATCGAAGATTGGCTTGTTGATGCGTATGAATTATGAATCCATGCACTTGTTTCGGATGAACCGTACTGAGAGGAATCGTTGTACGGAGATTATCTTGAACTATTATCGTTTGCACGTTCCCAATTTTCCTGAATTAAAATCACTTTCAATTATGCAGGAATTGTTTGTTTAATAAAAAAGTTCCACAAGATGATTGACTTGTGGAACTACTATTATAAATATAATAAGGTGTAAAAGCTATGCTTATGCCAATAATTTCTTAACGATGGTGGAAATAATACGACCGTCAGCTCTTCCAGCCATTTGCTTACTGGCAATTCCCATAACCTTACCCATATCTTTCATGCCCTGCGCTCCAGTTTGAGCGATGACTTCCTTCACGATGGCTTCAATCTCGCTCTCTTCCAAAGCTTTGGGAAGGTATCTTTCAATCACTTCCACTTGAGCTAATTCACCTTCGGCAAGATCTTGTCTGTTGTTGGCAATGAATGTCTGTGCAGACTCCTTACCTTGCTTGGCAAGTTTCTGGAGAATCTTCAAGGCATCCGCATCTTCCAATGTGTCATTGGCTCCAGGTGCCGTCTTTGCTTCCAAGAATACTTTCTTGATGTTTCTCAATGCTTCGAGAGCCACCTTGTCTCTGGCTTTCATAGCCGTCTTGATGTCTTCGCTGATTTGCTCAAATAATGCCATGATGAATCCCTTTCAATTTATGCGAACGTAATGGTTCCCCTTACGTCCTCGTTTTCCTCTTCCTCTTTCTTCTTGGGCGTTGCGCCAGATGCCTGATTGCTGATGTCCTCCAACATTTGGCGAGTACGTCTGTATGTTGGGGTGTTCTCAACTGACAGAATGACATCTTCGTTGTCGAGATCTTCCATGCGGAACAAGAAGATTTGCTTGCGACGCTTCTTCTGAGTGTGGTTGGGATCATCGTTATAATAACGCTTACGACGATCGGCACGTGCAGCTTGCTTCTCTTCTTCCTCGGCGATACGAATGGCTTCTTCCTGCGTGTGCTTCTTGCCCAAGTGAGCATTCATACCATCCACATCCTCGATGCCGAAACCAGTGGCGAGGATAGTCACTTTCACCTTCTTGCCCAACTCTGGGTCGATTGCCATACCCCACTTGATTTCGAAGTCACTGGAGAACTTAGCCATAAACTCATGTACGTCGTTCATTTCGTCCATCATCAAGCCAGAGTTGTCATTCTTCTCGTTGCAGAAGTTGATGCTAAGCAAAATCTTCTTGGAGTTGAATACATCGTTGTCATTGAGCAACGGTGAGTTGAGTGCATCATCAATAGCTTTTTTCACACGGCCTTCACCCTCTCCATAACCAGTACTCATGATGGCAACGCCACCATCTTTCAATACCGTCTTCACGTCGTTGAAGTCGAGGTTCATGAAACCGTGGTTAGTGATAATCTCGGCGATACTCTTGGCAGCAACGCTCAAGGTATCATCAGCCTTGCTGAACGCATCGAGCAAGGAAAGTTCAGGATAAATCTCACGAAGACGTTCGTTGTTGATAACCAACAGTGCATCCACGTGCTTTGACATTTCCTCTACGCCATCAAGAGCTTGGTCAATTTTGCGGTCACCTTCAAAGCGGAAAGGAATCGTCACGATACCTACCGTCAGAATGTCGAGTTCCTTAGATACACGTGCGATAACGGGAGCAGCACCAGTACCTGTTCCACCTCCCATACCAGCCGTGATGAATGCCATGCGAGTACCGTCGTTGAGCATCTTTCTGACATCTTCAATGCTCTCTTCGGCAGCCTTACGAGCTTTCTCTGGTTTGTTTCCTGCTCCAAGACCTTCCTTTCCCAGTTGTAAATGCACGGGAACGGGAGAGTCGTTAAGAGCTTGGTTATCTGTATTGCAAAGTACGAAAGTAACGTCGTGAATACCCTCTCTATACATGTGATTAACGGCATTACCGCCACCACCACCTACACCAATGACCTTGATGATGCTATTGCCCTGCTCGGGAATATCGAAATCCAATATGTTATCTGCCATAATACTTACTTAATTTATTGTCGGTTTGTCAATGCTTGTCTTCTAATGTTTTATTCTTCCTCTTCCACCATCTTCTTAAAGAATGACTTGAGGTTTTTCAGAGTCTTATTAGTAATACTGTTTTCCTTTTTAGCTTTCCTTTCTCTTTCGGCTTTTTCTTGAGCAGCCTTACGGTCGGCTTCCTCCTTTTCTTGTTGTTTCTTCCTTGCCTCTTCTTGTGCTCTCTTCTCAGCTTCTGTTTGTACTACACCAGGACGGTCAGAGTTTCTGTTCTTGCCCGAACTCAATGGACGGTCTGTGGTAAAGAGGTCGTTGGTAATCTCGTCGCCGGCACAATTGATGTCACCCTTTTCCAACAATCCAAGGATGGTGTTCATGGTTCCATCTTTAGCTGTTATTTCAGGACTGTTAGAGTTGATGGTTTGCTGAACGAACTTGGCGATACGTACTTTCTGGAGATGAGTATGGTTGCGGAATGCACGTTCGATATTTTTCATGTTTGAACCACCACCAGTGAGGATTACACCGCTGAGGAGCTTGTCAACATATTCACTGGGAACCTGGAACCAAACATTCTCGATGATTTCATCCATTCTTCCCTCGATGATATCAATCAACTTGCGACTCTCCACGTAGCGTTCTTGGTCGATAGGTAAGCGAAGAGTGTCGTCAATCTCATTGTTGTCGGTAAAGGCACTACCGTATTTAATCTTCATTCTCTCTGCTTCATCTTCTTCCATCTGAACGGTAGAGATGTCTTTCGTCACGTTGTTTCCTCCTAAAGGAATTACTGCCAAATGACGGAGGATGTTCTTGTAAAATACAGATACTGTTGTAGTGTCGGCACCAAGGTCAACCAATACGCATCCAGAGCGACGCTCTGCCTCTGTGAGCACGCTGTCAGCAAGTGCCAAAGGAGCGAGGTACATTTCGGCAATGGCTATACCCGCATTGTCGAAACATTTGTTGAGATTGCGATAGAAAGACTTGCGCTGAAGGATGTTCAAGAAATTACCTTCAATGCGTGAGCATTGGATTCCCACGGGGTCGAGCTGGTATTGTGAGTCAACCTTGAATTCTTGGATGGCAGCATCAAGAATCTCCAAGTCGGGATATGTCATGCTACGATTGGCATCCATCAATTCGTTAATAATTTCTTGTGTGATGATAGTACCGGCAGGCAAATCCTTAACGATAACGTTCTTCACGCTTCTGATACTCTGTCCACCAACACCCACGTAAACCTTCTCGATTTTTGTCTTGAGAGTGGTTTCTAATTTTTTGATGATGTTGGAAATGCAGAGCACTGTCTTGTCAATGTTATAGACCACACCCTTGCGTATGCACGATGTGGAATCCTCTCTTACGACGGACAGCACGGAAATGCTGCCATCCATATTTTTCTTTCCTGCGATACCGGTCATCTTGGATGAACCCAGTTCAATAGCTACAATAAATTCCTTTGGCATAACGGTCATAATATTTATATTTTCTTATTTTTCTTACAGATGATTTGATTATCAAATTCAAGATTTATATAGCAATATTTGTTCCAACCTGCTTGTGACAGTCCATATTTATAGAATTTTTCCAAGCGGGTAATCTTTTTATTAAAGAAATCCTTGATGAGAGCTGCCCTGTCTTCCTTGTTTTTCCCTTCGGGCATTCTGCCGAAACAGATGATGTGGTTGCCCACTCGCGGTACAATCTCGATACTCAAATCGGGTAACACGTTGATTTGCTCAATCTGGTTTTTCCAAAAGTCGTGTTCCATGATTTCCTTACTCAATGGGGAAATATAGTTGGTGGCAAATTTTGTGCTGATATTACCTGTGGCAATAATCAAGTCAGACGTGTAATGTGAATTGGGCATGACACAGTCGTTGTCATCCAAATAGAAATCGCTGCCATTGTCAGCTTTGATTCTCACGATGGGCATTCGTTGGGTAAGGATGATATTCACGTGTCCGTTGATGGTCTTATAGCATTCTGCTGTTTTGACAAACGGACTTTGCTTCAGGGTTTCTTCAATCTTTCGTGTGTTTACATAGCGAAGTGGTTTAGCAAGAGGGTAGAGGTGGTTGTTTTCCAGACGACTCTTGATCTCCTCTTTGCTGAGGAAACCGTTTGTCGTTTCGTCCTTGATGCTGATGTTCACGCCAATGCACTTGGTGATTGTCTCTTTCGGTTTGTTGAAAGAGGTAAACGCCAATGCCAGATAGACGACAAGGACGACGTCAAAGATAATAGTAAGTACTGTTTTTACTTTCATGTGCTTTTCAAAATTTTAGTTATTTCTGGAACGTAATTGTCTAAGTCTCCAGCACCTAAAACGACAAGTACGTCAAATTGGCGGCTCTTCACCAAATCCAGTACCTCTTCTTTGTGGATCATACTCTTTTGTACGCCATCTTTCAGATTGTCGTATATCAGTTTGCTGGTAACGCCGGGGATAGGTTGTTCACGTGCGGGATAAATGTCGCAAAGGATCACTTCATCCAATTGACTTAATGCTGCAGCGAATTCCTTGTAGAAGTCGCGCGTACGTGTATATAAATGTGGTTGGAAAATTGCAGTAATTTTTCTGTTGGAATACAGTTCCTTGATGCTCTTCGCACTTTGGAATATTTCTTGTGGGTGATGAGCATAGTCAGACAAGAATACAAGTTTGTCGGTTTTGATCTTAAAGTCAAATCTACGGTCAACACCTTTGTATGTTTTCATACCATTTCTCAGTTCCTCCTCAGTACATCCATTGAGTTGAGCCATAGCCATAGCTGCTACGCCATTCTCAATGTTAATGGGAACGGGGTGTCCGAGAATTACATCCTTGACATTTTGGATGGGAGAGATAAAATCAAAGATGATTTCTCCATTACCAATGCGAATGTTCTCTGCATGGAAATCTCCTTCGTTGAGGCTATAGTCATATACCCTTACGCCCTCTTGTACGTCTTGCTTCATCTCCAGGTTGCGATGGATTATCAATGCTCCTTGGGGTTGAATCAAAGTGGTGTAATAGCGGAAACTCTCAAGATAAGCTTCCTTGGTACCATAGATATCCAAATGGTCGGGGTCTGTAGAAGTAATGACGGTCATCCACGGACACAAATGGTGGAAAGAACGGTCGAACTCGTCGGCTTCAATCACAACGAAGTCACTCTTGTCTGAAAAGATGAAATTGGTTCCATAGTTCTTGGAGATGCCCCCTAAGAATGCGTTGCAGTCCAAATGACTCTGGTGCATGATGTGGGCGCACATCGTGGATGTAGTGGTCTTGCCATGTGTACCTGCTACACAAAGTCCTTTGTGTGTACGTGTCAGTGTTCCCAACACTTGAGAACGCTTCTTTATTTCAAAACCATTTTCCTTGAAACACACCAGTTCTTTGTGGCTGGCAGGAATGGCTGGCGTGTAAACCACCAAGCACGATGAAGGATTCTTGCACTCAATGGGTATCTTGTCAATATTTTCCTCATAGTGTATCTTCATCCCTTCCTCCTCCAACTTATGAGTCAGTTCGGAAGGAGTCTTGTCGTAACCAGCTACGACAACACCCTTATTTAAGAAATAACGGGCAATGGCACTCATGCCAATGCCACCTCCACCTATGAAATATACTGCCTTGATATCCTTTAATTCCATTGTTTACAAATTCCTTTTACTTTGTTGCAAGTTTTATTACTTCATCGGCAATGATGTCTGCCGAGTCTTTTAATCCAAGTTTCTTTATGTTTTCGCTCAATGAGCTAAGTCTTGTCGCATCCTTGACCGTGTTGATTGCCAATTGAAGCAATGTGTCAGGAGCTTCAGCGTCTTTTACGTACAATGCTGCATCCTTGTTGACCAATGCCATCGTGTTCTTGGTTTGGTGGTCTTCTGCCACATTGGGTGAAGGAACCAATATCACGGGCTTTCCAATAAGACAGAACTCACTGATAGAACTGGCTCCAGAACGACTGATAACGAGGTCTGCTGCCTTGTATGCTGCTCCCATGTCGCTGATGAAGTCTGTCACTTTCAGCATGGGGTATTCCTTGTTTGCCTTCTTCAATTCTTCGGCTATTTGAGCGGAATAATATTTCCCTGTTTGCCAAATCACCTGTACGTCTCCATTCTCTAAGAGGTCAAGGTGTCTGAGAATGCTTTCGTTGATGGTTCTCGCTCCCAAGCTGCCACCGACAAATAAGATTGTCTTTTTTGAAGGATCTAAGCCAAATTGTTTGATGGCCTCTTCTCTTGTCAGTTTCGTGTCGAGAATGGCTTGTCTCACGGGGTTGCCCGTCAATATGATTTTGTCGGCAGGGAAGAATCGCTCCATTCCCTCGTATGCTACGCAAATCTTCTCGGCTTTCTTTGCTAACAACTTGTTAGTAACACCTGCGTATGAGTTTTGCTCTTGGATGAGACATGGTATTCCCATAGCAGCGCATTGGTTCAGGGTAGGACCACTCGCGTAGCCGCCAACGCCCACTGCTGCCATAGGCTTGAAATCCTTGATGATTTTCTTTGCCATGCGCTGACTTTTCCATATCTTGAACAGCACGCTGATGTTCTTGAGTAAGTTCTTGCGGTCAAATCCACAGATAGGCAAGCCTTTTATTTCATATCCAGCGGCAGGCACACGTTGCATTTCCATCCTGCCTTCGGCTCCCACGAAGAGAATTTTTGCCTCTGGAACCTTTTTCTTGATGGCATTGGCAATGGAAATAGCAGGGAAGATATGCCCTCCTGTTCCACCTCCGCTGATGATAATTTTAATACCTTGACTCATATATGCTTCGTTCTGAACTTGCAAAGTTAAACATTTTTTTTGTCTCTCACTAATTTTTGTCTAATTTTATGATATTATGACAATTATGCTACTGATAATTTAAGGGTTCTTAAATCTTCTGTTTCGGTTTGTTTCTTCTTTGCTGAGCGACTGATGCTCAGTATAACACCGATATAAATACAGTTGATTACCGTTGATGTTCCACCTTTGCTCACCAATGGCAATGGCTGTCCTGTCACTGGAGCAAGACCTACCGCTACACACATATTAAACAATGCTTGGGTTACCAACAATAAAGCTAAACCCATTGCCAGGAATGCGGGGAATGTGTTCTCGCACCTGTTGGCAATTCTTCCGCTCCTAAATAATAATATAATGTAGAGGAATGCTACGACAAAGGCACCGAATATTCCCATTTCCTCTATGATGATGGCGTAAATGAAGTCGGAGAATGCTTGTGACAGGAAATCACGTTCTACAGAGTTGCCAGGACCTTTTCCCAATACGTTTGATGAGGCGATGGCAATGTTGGCGTGAGCTACTTGTGCATCCTTGTCCAAGTCTATATCCTCTGGCTTTAAATCCTTGTTGTCGGCGAATTTCATGATACGTGCTTTCCATGTATCAAATCTATGGAATATCTTATACCCTTTCGATTCTTCCTTATCCTCGTAAATCTTTTCTGTCAGATTGTTGTTTTGATTGGTCCTGCTTGTATCATTTCCAATGATCATCACCATTCCAAAAACAATTACGATGAATAGCACTGCTACTCCCATCAACTTTCCTAATTGTTGGGTGGGCACTCTGCCAATTATCATCATGAAGAAGATGACACCAGCCAACAATACCGCTGTGGAAAGATTCTCTAACATGATGAGCGGAATGATGACGGCGCATACCACGAGGATATACTTAAAAGCATTCTTATCTGCACCTGCCGGCGTTTGCATGGCACTGAGAATCTGTGCGGTTGCCAATACCAATGTTCCCTTCGCTATTTCCGACGGTTGGAATTGTATTCCCAAAAGACTTATCCATCGTTGTGCACCGTTGGTTGACTGTCCCGCTATGATGACCCACAACAATGTGGCTATGGACAGTATCAGCAGAAACGGCGTGGCTATCTTGAAATACCTACATCCTACATTCAATGTGATAATCATGAAAAATATACCCATAAAAAGGATACCGATGTGCTTGATCACCGGTGCCAAATAGCTTCCTCCTTTATAGGTGAGTTGTGAAGAGGCTGAATACACCTCTACGATACTGATGATGCAAAGGAAGAAAAACACCATCCAAATCACTTTGTCACCCTTGAAGATATTTCCTATTTTCTTTTCCATTGAATGTGAATTGTTCGGATTATAAGTTTCTTACTAACGTCTTGAATTGTTCGCCTCTGTCTTCCATGTTCTTAAAGAGGTCGAAGCTTGCGCAACATGGACTCAGCAGCACGGTGTCGCCTGGCTTAGCCATCTCGTAACATGCTTTCACGCAGTCTTTCATGTTATTGGTATCTCGTACTGGTATTCCAAAACCGTCAAAAAACTGGTGAAGCTTCGTGTTATCTGCACCTAAGTAAACCAGTCCCACGCATTTCTCTTTTACCAAGTCCTTGATCTCATTGTAGTCGTTGCCTTTGTCCAACCCACCGAGAATGAGAATGGTTTTTCCCTTCATGCTTTCCAATGCGTACCAACATGCGTCAACGTTTGTTGCCTTTGAATCGTTGATGTATTCCACGCCACCCACTCTCGTCACTTTCTCCAATCGGTGCTCCACGCCTGGGAAGTCGGAGAGGCATTTTCTGATGACATCATTCTTGATACCTGCAATTTTCGAGGCAATACCTGCTGCTAAAGAGTTGTACACATTGTGTCTGCCGGTGAGTGAGAGCTCTTCTTGTTCCATATTGAATGGAGTAGGCTTCTCTATCTTGTATTGACCTTCTTCAATATATCCTATCACCCCATTTTTCTTCAATTGAGAGAACGGATATTGAATGGCTTTGATGTCGTATTTCTCCAGTTCCCGCTTGATGATGGGGTCTTCTTCCCAGTAGATGAAGGCATCATCGGCAGTTTGGTTTTGCAGAATCCTCATCTTGGCATTCACATAGTCTTGCATACAATCATATCTGTCCAAATGGTCAGGTGTGATATTGAGCAAGATGGCGATGTTGGCACGGAAGTCATACATGTTGTCCAATTGGAAAGAACTCAGTTCTATCACGTAATACTCATGTGGTGTCTCTGCCACTTGTAATGCCAGGGAATTCCCAATGTTTCCAGCCAGTCCTACGTCATATCCAGCATTCTTGAAGATGTGGTAAATCAGTGAGGTCGTTGTGGTCTTGCCATTAGAACCCGTGATGCAAACCATTTTTGAATTGGTGTATCTTCCGGCAAACTCAATCTCGCTGATGATGTGAATACCTTTTTCCAACACCTTTTTTATAATGGGAGCCTTGTCGGGAATACCTGGGCTCTTGATAATCTCGTCTGCGTTGAGTATTTTCTCTTCTGTGTGTTGCTTCTCTTCCCACTCAATACCGTGGTCGTTGAGCATTTTCTTGTATTTATCCTTGATGACAGACATGTCTGATACAAACACGTCAAATCCTTCTTTCTTGGCTAACACGGCAGCTCCAGCTCCACTTTCTGCTGCTCCTAATATTACAATTCTCATCTTGTCTTGTGTTATCTTATTTTCAATGTTATGATTGTCAATGCTGCTAAAATAATGGTTGTAATCCAGAACCTCACGGTAATCTTAGACTCATGGAATTGACGTTGGGGCCAACCTCTGAGAATGTATTTGCTGGTGGGGTCGAGGTCTTTGTCTAACTTACGGAAGTTGTCATGGATGGGGGCGGCACGGAATACCCTTACTCGCTCGCCCGTCTTACGCTTCCTGTATTTGAAGTATCCCGTTTGAATCATCACGCTCAAACTTTCCACGAAGAAGATTCCGCAGAGAATGGGCAACAACAGTTCCTTGTGGATGATGACTGCACATACGCCGATGATTCCGCCAATCATCAATGAACCTGTATCGCCCATGAATATCTGGGCTGGGTAGGCATTGTACCAAAGGAATCCGATCATGGCACCGATGAAGGCACACATGAAAATCACTAATTCTTGTGAGCCTGGTATGTACATGATGTTCAGGTATGCAGAGTATTCAATGTGGCTGCTCACGTAGGCGAATATTCCCAAAGCCACTCCAATGATGGCAGCATTACCTGCACACATACCGTCCATACCGTCGTTCAGGTTGGCACCGTTGCTTACGGCTGTTACCACGATGATGGTCATGATGACAAAGAGAACCCATCCTACTGCCATCTTGTTCTTACCACAGAAGGAGACGATCGAGGAATAGTCTAAGTTGTGATTCTTGACGAACGGGATGGTTGTCTTCAGCGACTTCACTGATTCCGATTTGTGCGTGACAACCACCTCCGTCCCGAGTTTCTCCTTAGATACATTCTCGTTGATGGTGGCATCTGGACTTGCCCAAAGCGTCAGACCCACAATCAAGCCAATGCTTACTTGTCCTACGATTTTGTACTTACCTTTTAGACCGTCTTTATTCCTTTTAAATATTTTGATGTAATCGTCCAAAAACCCCAAGAATCCTAACCACACCGTGGTTACAATCATCAGCAACAGGTAGATGTTGCGCATTCTGCCAAGCAGCAATACGGGAACCAAGATGGATACCATGATGATGATGCCGCCCATGGTGGGTACACCTTTCTTCTTCTCCCCAAACGGGTCGATGGAAGCATCGCGGGCCGTTTCGTAAAACTTCCTGCGCTTCATGTATTTGATGAATTTCTCGCCAAACCATGCCGATACCATCAGCGACAATATCAAAGTCAATAGTGCCCTGAATGATATGTAGGACCACATGTGTGCTCCTGGTATGTCGAATTGCTCTAAGAATCTAAACAGATAAAATAACATGATGATATATGATTATGTTCAACTTTTGTTTTTACTGTCCGAAAATATCTCGCAACACTTCCTTGTCGTCAAAGTGATGCTTGACACCCTTGATTTCCTGATAGTCTTCATGACCTTTGCCAGCTACCAAAATAACGTCGCCTTTCTGAGCCATCATACACGCCGTGCGAATGGCTTCCTTGCGGTCAACGATGCTGATGACTTTTTTCATTTGTTGGGCGTTCAATCCTGCCAACATATCGTTGATGATGTCTTGTGGCTCCTCAAAGCGGGGGTTGTCACTGGTGATAATCACCTTGTCGCTTTGCTTCACGGCTTCCTGAGCCATCAATGGACGTTTACCCTTGTCACGATTGCCTCCTGCACCACATACGGTAATCACTTGTCCCTTGCCGTTAAGCACTTCGTGAATGGCATTCAATACGTTTTCTAATGCGTCAGGCGTATGGGCGTAATCAACAATGGCTGTCACTCCTTGTGGCGAGTGTACTGGTTCCAATCTGCCACTTACGCTGTGCAGGGTGCTCATCACCAGCAGTATGTCTTCAGCCTTCTTTCCAAGCATGATGGCTGTAGCGTAAACGGCGAGTAGGTTGCTCACGTTGAATTTACCGATAAATTGCACGCCCACTTCCTTTCCGTCGAACTCTAAGTACATGCCTTCGAAATGACATTCCAACAGACGTGCCTTGAAGTCTGCCATCGTACGGGTGGAGTAGGTCTTGACGGTGGCTTTGGTGTTTTGCACCATGAACATGCCGTTCTTGTCGTCGGCATTGATGATGGCAAAGGCAGACTTTGGCAACATGTCGAAGAATGCTTTCTTGGCATCTCGATAGTTCTCGAAAGTCTTATGGTAATCCAAATGGTCACGGGTGAGGTTGGTGAATATGCCACCTGCAAATTCCAGTCCGCCAATACGCTTTTGTGCTATGGCGTGACTCGAACATTCCATAAACACGTATTCACATCCTGCGTCAACCATCTTGGCAAGCAGTTGGTTCAGTTCTATGGCATCAGGGGTGGTGTGGCTGGATGGCAGCACCTCTTCTTCTATGTAGTTGCACACGGTGGAAATCAATCCACACTTGTGTCCCATCTTCCTGAACATATTATATAATAATGTGGCGATGGTTGTCTTACCGTTGGTACCCGTTACGCCAACCAACTTAACATGGTGCGAAGGATTGCCGTAGAAACAGGTTGCCACCTTACCTACGCAATCTTCTGTCGATGAGACGACGATATATGTCACTCCGTCGATTGGCGTTGCGGGAATCTCTTCGCACAAGATAGCCTTGGCACCTAATTCTATTGCTTTGGGAATGAACTGGTGTCCGTCTGCTTGCGTGCCTCTCATGGCAATAAACAGATGTCCTTCCTCAATGCGACGTGAGTCGATGTTTACTCCTGTGATGTCAACCTCCTCGTTACCGATGACATTAAGAGGCTTGATGTTTTTGAGCAATTCCTTTAATTTCATATCTCAATATGTTTTGTTTTCGTTCTTATTCCAATAATAGCATACACACCTCACCAGCCTTGATGGAGTGTCCGGGCTCTAAGCTCTGCTTGACCACCTTTCCCCTGCCATTCAGTTTTACCAAGACACCTCGCTTCTCTATCAGGTAAACAGCATCTTTGGCTCCCATTCCTCGCACGTCAGGTATTACACTGTCAGCCATCTCCACTTGCTTGTGCAGGGCTATCATGTTAGATTTTTGAGAAGCCTTACCCCAAATGGGATTTCCATCCACGTATGAGCCACTCCAGTCGGCATTGGTGTTGATACCTAAGTGGGTGAGTACATAGTCGGCTGCCATGATGTTGCCGTCCTTCACGTCTGGTATGAGGATAGAGGTAGAGTCTTGTGCGTCTTTCACGTCTAATTTCAAACTCTGTGCCATGATTCCTTCAGCGATGTTGTGGAATACCACACCACTCATACCACCACCAGAGGCTGGTAAACCCGATTTCTGGATACATACGATACAACTGTAGCGAGGGTTGTCTGCGGGGAAAAAACCCGCAAAACTCAACAGGTAGTTGATGGTACCCGACTTATATCCTGCTGCTCCTTTAGACATTTGTGCCGTACCTGTCTTACCCGCCACCTTAAATGTTTTAGAACCTGCTTTTCTTCCAAGTCCTTGACTCACCACTTGTTCCAAGATGGTTTGCATGGTTTTGATGGTCGATTCCTTGGCAATGTGTTCACGTAACACCACGGGCGGGAACTCTGCTACTACCGCTCCATCTTTCATCACTTGCTTGACGAATCTGGGTTGCATCATCTTGCCGTTGTTGGCAATGGCATTGTAGAAGGTGAGCGTGGAAATGGGAGGCACCTGTGTCTCATAGCCAATGCTCATCCAGGCGAGTGCCGTCTTGCTCCAGTTCAAGTATTGCTTGCCTTTTGCATCTTTCTTCGGCATTCTGATTCTCGCGGGAGATGCTCCTACCAATGGGATGTGCAAGTCGTCGGCAAGACCAGTTCTGTATATGCCTTCCACAAACTTCTCTGGATTGTTATGGTAATGTTCGTCAACGATGCGGCTCACGCCGATGTTAGAACTGTAGTGCAACGTCTGTGGAAGAGACAGTCTGCCATAACCGCCCTTTCGCCAGTTGTGGTCTTTCATCTCCCTACCGTACATGGGCCATACACCACCGCCTGTTTCCACCTTGTAAGTGGTGTCCACCACTCCGTCGTCTAACGATACCAAGATAGAGGCGGTCTTGAATACCGAACCTGGCTCTAACAGGTCGCTCACGGCATGGTTTTTAATCTCGCGGTATTCTCCGTCCCAACATTTCTCCATGTTGACGATGGCTTTGATGTCACCCGTTGCCACTTCCATCACTATCGCCACGCCCACGTTGCCATTGATGAGTTTCAACTCGTCTATCACTGAGCGTTCTGCCAAGTCTTGCATGTTTACGTCGATAGTAGTGATGATGTCGGCACCGTCGATAGGAGGAGTGTCCATGATGTTGAGGAACTTGTTGAGCACCTTCCGGCGATGTACCAGTCCGTTGGTTCCTCGCAGAATGGAATCGTATGACAATTCCAATCCACAACGAGCAGAGTCAATGCCACCAAACAGGTCGCCCACCGTTCTTCCTGCGAGTGACCCGTATGGTCTTTGTCGTGCGTTGAATTCCTCGTAATGGAAACCACTACGGAAGTTCAGCTTCATGTTAAATATGGGAATCTTCTTGACCTCACAGAATGTATTGTAGTCTATACGATGTTTCCAGATGGGCCAGTGCTTGCTTTGCTTTGCCCTTCCTGATTCCAGTTCTTCCTTAAATTCCTTGATGGGCTTTTCGGGGAATATCTGGTTCAGGCAAAGACAGATGGAGTCGAGTTTCACCTCCCATAACGAGTCGTTTTTGGCTTGGCGCAAGGCATTGAAGTCCATGAAAACCTTGAACTCAGGGAGTGATGATGCCATGAGTTTACCGTCGCAACTCATGATATTGCCACGAATGGGCTTGATGGTCACGCTATCTTTCTTCACGCGATTGGCAACCTGGTCCCAATACTCGTGCTCGGCAGTCATGATATACAATGCCTTTCCGATGACGATGACTGAAAGCAAGGTCAGAATGATGGCGATGGCACTGTATCGCGGCATGATTTTATTATAGTCGAATTTACTCATTTTCTTTCTCTTCTCTTGTTTTTGTTTAGTGATTATTCTTCAGGTACGTTGATGATGTAAGGTGGTTGACTGGCAATTTTCAGCACACTGTCTTGATTGTTCTTGAGCAAGTCGAGCACATGACTTTCCCTGCAACGCTCGGTGAGTTGGCTCGAACTCGACAACGCCCTGTATTTCGCATCGGTCAGTTCCTTGTTGAGCTGGTCTATCTCTATCAGGTATTTCTGGCAACTGTATCGGTTGGATACGTAAATGATGAGAAATACGGTGATGAGCAGGAACAGTGGCACTTGACGACGGATGGCTTGGGTGGAAAGAATGTCACCGCCCAATATCTTTCTAAGGGTGAAGTTGCTTGACAAAGGCAACTCATCCTCCGTGGCTTGCTCGCGTATCACCTCCTTCAACGACAGTCCTTCATCTTCGTGTTGTATGTCGTTGGTAGCCTTTTCTGCTGATTCTGGAGCAGGATTTGTCTCTATAATCAGTTTGGGCTCGTTATTGTTGTTGTTTTCTTCCTTCTTCATTTCTTTTCGGCAATTCTTAGTTTGGCGCTTCTGCTCCGTGGGTTGTTGTCTTGTTCTTCTTTCGATGGCGTGATTACCTTGTTGTTGATGAGGGTGAACGTGCTTTCAATTCTTCCGAAAAAATCCTGTTTGACGTTTCCCTCTGCGTTGCCGGATTTCATCACGTTCTTCACGATCCTGTCTTCTAACGAGTGGTAGGTGATGACTGATAGTCGTCCGCCTGGGCGAATGAGTTCCGTGGCTCCTTGCAGCATTTCCTTCAGTGCTTCCATCTCGTGGTTCACCTCTATCCTGAGTGCCTGGAATAGTTTTGCCATGTCTTTCTTCTCATGTTCCTTGCGGAAGAGGGGTTCTACGATGGTGAGGAAATCTTTGGTGGTTTCTATGTGTTTCTGTTTTCGCTCCTTTGCCACCAACGAGGCAATCCTCCTTGCTTGTCTCAGTTCACCGTAGAGGTAAAAGATGTCTGCCAACTGGTTCTCCTCATATTCGTTCAGAATCTCCGCAGCCGTCTTGCCAGCCCTTCGGTTCATCCTCATGTCGAGCGGAGCGTCGTAACGGAATGAGAATCCACGACTTTCGTCATCGAAATGATGTGAAGATACGCCTAAATCTGCCAGTAATCCATCTATTTGTTCCACATGATAATAGCGCATCCAATTCTTGATATGTCTGAAGTTGCTTCTCACAAAAGTGAAGCAATTGTCTTTCCACCTGATGTTTTGCTCTGCGTCAGCATCTTGGTCAAAGCTGTAGAGATGACCCTTTCCTTTGAGCCTTCTCAGAATTTCCTCAGAATGTCCACCCCCGCCAAACGTCACGTCAACATAGATACCGCCGGGTTGAATGTTCAATCCGTCAATACTATCCTTTAATAGGACAGGAACGTGATATGTTTCTGCATTGTTTGTCATTATTTCTCGTTGAATGGGTTAAATGGATATTCCTACGCAGAGCGTAAAAGTGCTATGATTTCTCTTGATTTCTACAAAAGGTCATTCTCTTTCTGGGAAGTTGATGGCGGGGTCGTCGAAAGTGTTACCCATTAATTCTTCCAAGGCTTTTGAAAATTCCTCCGGATCCATGAATGGTTCGTCATTTTCGTCGTTTCTCCATATCTCAATCGTCTCTCCCATGCCTATAAACTTGATGGATTGCTCTATGTTGGCCTTTTCCAATTGGCGCTTGGAGAGAAGTAAACGACCGCTTGCGTCTAATGTAATCATTTCCACATCGTCCACGTATTGTCTATAAATCATTTGTTGACGAGCGTTCCATCTGTTGAGTCGCTTGCGTAGCGAGTCAACTTCTTGGTGCCATACAGATTCGGGATATAGTACCAAGCATGGTTGGAAAGCATCTTTGCGCAAATACAACACTTCCTCGCCTTGTGCCTGTAGCACCTTGCGAAAGACTGAAGGTAGAAATGCCCTTCCCTTCGTGTCGATTTTTGCTTCTATGTTTCCAAATAAACGCATAAAATATATAGATGTGAAAATTCAACTGCAAAGATAAATATTTTCCTCCACATTCCCCCACATTTCCCCACATTTTTTTGCTAAAAGTTTTTAAAATGTGAAGGGCGTTCCTTTAAGTGGTTGAAAATGAGCAGATTGAGTTCTGAAGATAAAATTCGTAACTTTTTGCGTTTGTGGTAGTTCTCTGTGTCATCTTTTTGGGTCGTAAGATGATGTCGGTGGAGGGTGGGAAAGAGTGTGCTGATTGTTCTTGTGCCTATGTTTGATTCATTGGTTAGTAATAGATTTGTTATAAATCATGCGAAATTTCAGGACAAAAATTTTTCTCGAAAAAACTCAAACTAAATGTTAGGAATGCGGAATTGATGTCTTTGAAGCGCAAAATTACTTCTTTTTTCTCGTAACTATATATGTTACGGTCATAACTATATGAGTTACGAGCGTAACATATATAGTTAGCACACGAAAAATAATATGTTATGAATGGTCTAAAACCATGTTTTTCTGCATAAAAACACGCTTTTTGAGTGTATAAATATACGGGTGATTTTGCAATATTCTAATTATCAGGTAGTTATAGAAAACTTCAAAAACAAGCATTTTTTCGACTGAGGGAAAGGTTGATGGAAAATATCGCAGCAGAGAAGGCCTGTTTTATTACTTTTTCTTGACAAATTGATGGTTTGATTATGCGGATGTGCAATTTTATTGAAGAATAAAAAGAGATGTTTCATTTTTTTTCGTATCTTTGCAGCTATGAACGAGATAATGACTTTATATCATGGAAGCAATGTTTTGGTAGAGAAGCCCCAGATCCTTATTTCGGGTTTCTACAAAGACTTTGGTTATGGTTTTTATTGTACTCATTTGGAAAGACAGGCTCAGAAATGGGCTTTGACTAAAAAGGGAGATAGCATTGTGTCGGTGTTCAACTATCACTCAGACCATGATATGAAAGTTCTCTCGTTTGAAACAATGTCAGATGAATGGTTGGATTTCGTGATAAATTGTAGAAGGGGCATCCGGCATGATTATGATATTGTAGAAGGACCTATGGCAGATGACCAAATATGGGATTACGTAGAAGATTTTATGGAGGGGACGATTACGCGAGAGGCATTTTGGGTTCTCGCTAAATTCAAATATCCTACCCATCAAATAGTTTTTTGTACTCAGAAGTCATTGAAAACTATTGTTTACGAAAGGAGTTATTGCCTATGACCAACGTATATTTTTCTGATGAACAGATAAAGCCGGATGATGTGTATTTTGTTTGCTATATGATAGAACGCATAGCAAGACAATTGAAGCAACCAAACAAATATGTTGCAAACAAAATCGGACATGATGGATTGGCAAAGAAACTCTCGTTGGCAGGTGTATTGCACTCAGAGAATCCACTTGCCGTTGAAGCCGACTGGATTGATGAGTATCAGATGCAAAAGGGAAATTTTGACGTGGAGGATGTTGATAAGGAGCTGTGTCCGAGAATACCCACTGCTACACAGATGGGGAAGGTGTACAAACGTCTTGTCATGAGTGTTGTGCAAGGAAATGAGGATTTGGCAGATACCATTCTCCGTGTTTATAACAGTCCTATATGTGAAACGCTGGACAATTATAGTTGTGGCGCTTACTATGAGCCATCTCCCTATATCACTCGTAGTTTTTATGCTGGAGGTTTTTATTAGTCGAGTAGTTATCGCTTAAGTTTCTTCTCCAACTTGCTTTTTTCATACTTTTCGGTGTTGAAACATTACTTTTTTGTAGCAAAAGCTAATTTTTTTGAACATTTTTAATGAAAAATGTCACGTTTTAGAAAAAGTTGTGTTATTTTTGCAATCTGTTTATATTATTAAAGATGAGCGAAGCAATTCATAATACAATTGATATTGATGAGATAATAAAAAACAAGATGGGCGACAAAGCCAAATGGGTGCCCGGTGTATTGGTGTCTTGGCTGAAACACATCGTCCATCAAGACCAAGTGAATGCTTTCTTGTGGGAAAGCAGGCATCTGACAGGTACTGAATGGCTTACCGAATGTGTGCGCTATTTGGATATGACCTTAGAGATGGTGGGTGAGGAAAACCTGCCTGACAAGAACGATGGTAAATTGTACACCTTCGTTTCCAATCATCCTCTCGGCGGTGCTGACGGCGTAGCCCTTGGTTCTATCATCGGCAAGCATTATAATGGTAACTTTCGCTATTTGGTAAACGACTTCCTGATGTATCTTCCAGGACTTGCGCCTCTTTGTATTCCCATCAACAAGACGGGGAAACAGGGACGTGACTTCCCTGCTATGGTGGAGGCGGGATTCCATAGCGACCATCACATGCTGATGTTTCCCGCCGGTCTTTGCTCGCGCAAGATTGACGGAAAGATACACGACCTGCCTTGGAAGAAAACATTCATCTCGAAGAGTGTGGAAACGCATCGTGACATCGTGCCTATCCATTTCAGTGGACAAAACTCGGAGAAGTTCTATCGCATAGCCAATATCTGCAAGGCATTGAACTTGAAGTTTAACGTGGCAATGCTGTTCCTCGTGGACGAAATGTACAAGAATGTACACAAGACATTCCGCGTGGCTTTCGGAAAGCCCATTCCTTGGCAAACATTCGATAAGTCGAAAACACCTGTACAATGGGCACAGTATGTGCAGGATAAGGTATATGAATTATAAAAACTTGTAATACTTGATAATGAGGGAATCCTCGACGAATTTATCATCATGGAGCAAAAGATAATTGAGCCTATCAGCAAGGAGCTGCTCAAGAAGGAGCTGACCGCAGACAAGCAAATGCGCTCTACCAATAAGAGTCATAACGAGATTTATGTGTTAACGGCACACGACGCACCTAACGTGATGCGTGAAATAGGTAGAATACGAGAAATCGCCTTTCGTGAGGCTGGTGGAGGAACGGGCAAGGAGGTAGATATTGACGAGTTTGACATCTGCGAGAATTGCTACAAGCAACTCATTGTCTGGAATCCTGATGCTGAAGAAATCATCGGTGGCTATCGCTATTTGGTGGGAACTGATTGGCAGTTTGACGACAAGGGACAGCCTATCCTTGCTACTAGTCACATGTTTCATTTCTCCGAGAAGTTCCTGAAGGAATATATGCCATATACGGTAGAACTGGGACGGTCGTTTGTGGCACCGGCTTACCAAAACGTGCGTCAGAACACCAAGAGTATCTTTGCTCTTGATAATCTGTGGGACGGTCTTGGAGCATTGACGGTGCTGAATCCCAATATCAAGTATTTCTTCGGTAAAGTGACGATGTATCCCTCATATATCCGTAGGGGAAGAGATATGATTCTTTATTTCCTGAAGAAGCATTTCGATGATAAGGAAAACTTGATTACTCCGATGAAACCGTTGAAAATGGAGACTGATACGCGTGAGTTGGAGGCATTGTTCTGCAAGGATGACTTTAGGAGTGACTATCGTATCTTGAATTGCGAGATTCGCAAACTGGGCTATAATATCCCCCCATTGGTGAATGCGTACATGAATCTGAGTCCTACCATGAAGTTGTTTGGAACAGCCATCAACTATGGATTTGGTGACGTGGAGGAAACGGGTATCTTGATAGCAGTGGATGAGATATTGGAAGAGAAACGAATCAGACATATTGATTCGTTTATCAAGGAACATCCTGAAGCCCTGAAAATCACCAGTGGTGCAAACAAGGTGATTTTCAAGGAAAAGGAATAGTTAAATAATCGGCAGGGAAATACCGTTTATCTTTTGGTAGATGTCGAGTGCGTAAACATCTGTCATACCGCTGATGTAATCGATGACAGCCATGATACGCGTTTCGAGATTGTCACTGTCTATGTCGTACTGACTGCTGAATCTGCCAATCAATTGTTTTGAGTGAAATTTGTTCGGTGAAATGGCGGCTTCCGTTAAGTCTTCCATCAGTGTTTCCATGATCTTATAACCGCTGAGTTCTACGTCAAGCACGGATTTGCTACGGTAAATCTTTTTCTTGGAGATGTTGACGCAATGCTCGTAAGCCTCTTTAACATGAGGAGAAACGTGCTTGATGAGAGAACCTTCAAACGAGCCTTGGAGAATCTCGTCTTCATGATTGACGAAGGCATTGACACATTCGTTTTCCAATAAGCCTATCACACGGGCGCGCATATATACCACTTTCTCATTGTCATCAGTAAGCCCTTCATCAATGATACGTTGAAGGATTCTCTTTCTGGTCTCTTCATCGAAAAATCCCAAAAGCATTTCTTCTGTCTCACGGAATGTCAGTATCTTTAGTTTGTGCGCATCTTCAATGTCCATGATTTCATAGCAAATGTCGTCGGCTGCTTCTACTAAGTACACCAATGGGTGACGAGCGTAGCGTAACATTTTGCCGTGAGTGGAAAGGATGGGAATACCCAGTTCGTTGGCAATCTTTTGATAAGTTTCCGTTTCTGATGAGAAAAATCCAAACTTACCATGTTCACCTGCCAATCCCGATGAAATGGGGTATTTTACGATGCTCGCAAGCGTAGAATAGCACATGACAAAACCTCCTTGCCTACGTCCCTTGAAGCGATGGGTAAGGAGTCGGAAAGCATTTGCATTACCTTCAAAATGTATGATGTCGTTCCAAAAATCCTCAGAGAGCAGTTCTCGCAACTTATTTCCTTCTCCTTCAGTGAAGAATGCTTGGATAGCCTTTTCGCCACTATGTCCAAAGGGAGGATTTCCCATGTCGTGAGCCAGACAAGCAGCGCTGACAATAGTGCCAATCTCCTCAAAATGAGTGCCTCGCAATTCGGGATGTCTGATGATTAGTTTTCTTGATACGTCATTGCCCAGCGACATTCCCACACATGCTACTTCCAAACTGTGTGTCAGTCGGTTGTGTACGAAAATACTTCCTGGTAGGGGGAAAACTTGTGTCTTGTTTTGTAATCGACGAAAAGGAGCTGAGAATATCAAACGGTCATAATCACGTTTAAATTCAGACCTGTCATCATAGCGTTCGGAATGTCTCTCTTCTTGTCCGAGTCGCTTGGTGGAAATTAACTGTTGCCATTTCATAGTGCAAATATAATGTTTTTCTTCGTTAAATTCGTATAATTCATTCTTGATAATGCATATTTCTGCAAATAATTAATTATTTTTGCACTTTAATTTGAGGAATATGGTAAAAATACAAGTAGTGAACCGTGGTCGTCAGCAGTTGCCACAGTACGCCACGCCTCTGAGTGCGGGCATGGATTTACGAGCCAATCTCGATATGCCCATCGTGTTGCGTCCGATGGAAAGACATCTGATACCTACGGGATTACACATCGCATTGCCTGAAGGATATGAGGCACAGGTGCGCCCACGCAGTGGTCTTGCGCTGAAGAAAGGCATTACCGTGTTGAATAGTCCGGGTACCATTGATGCTGATTATCGTGGTGAGGTGATGGTATTGCTCATCAATCTTTCCCAAGAGGATTTCGTGGTCAACGATGGTGAGCGTATTGCCCAGATGGTTATTGCACGCCACGAACAAGGTGAGTTCGTCTTGGTGGAACAGTTGGACGAGACGGAACGAGGTGAAGGCGGCTATGGACATACGGGCGTGAAATGACGTGTTGTAAAAAATGAAATGGTGAATAAGAAAACGAATATATTACATTTATTCTCTATGCGTGAAGATAAGGGATTGAGGTGGAGTGCCGTGTTGATAGGGTTGGGCTTGGTTGTCCAAGTGATTGCCATTCCAGTTGTTCGCTCTGTTCCTGCGTCTAAAACAAAGAAATCCAAGACGGTGGAGGTGACTGATACCGTCCCAAGTGTGAGTTATGTAGATAGTGTTCGTTTTAAGTATTTCCTATTAGAAGCTGAACGTCAGCAAAATGCCGACCATTATGATGCAGCTTTCGATTTGTTGGAACATTGCAAGACCATTCATCCATACGCCTCAGAAGTGTGGTTTATGCAATCGGTGTATTATTCGGAACTGAAAAAAGACTCGTTGGCATTGCTATGCCTTCAAAAAGCTGTGCAACTTAATCCCGAAAACAATGGTTATCAGGAACGATTGGCACAGATGTATATCTCTGCACGTAATTTCAACCAAGCCAAGAGCGTGTATGAGAACATTGTGGAAAAAAATCATGATAGGACAGACATTCTCAATATCTTGGTACAACTTTATCAACAAGATAAGGAATACGACAAGATGTTGTGGGCGATAGAGCGCTTGGAAACCATTGAGGGTATCAGTGAGGAACTCACACTTTCCAAAATGCGTATATATGAGCGCAAGGATGACAAGAAATCAGCATGGAAAGCTTTGAAAACATTGTCAGACGAACATCCCAACGATTTGAATTACAAGGTGATGATGGGCAATTGGCTCATGAAAAACAACAAACGTAAGGATGCTTATAAGATATTTACGAAAGCTCTCAAGGAAGAACCAGACAACTCTTTTGTTCAGTCGTCGCTGTATGATTACTACCGTGAGGTGGGGGAAGATTCTCTTGCCACTAAGATGATGGATGCGATGCTGACAAGCAAGAAAACGGAGTCGTCGGTGAAAGCCACCATGCTCAGGCAACTCATCATGGAAAATGAGAATAAAGGTGGAGACAGTACGCAAGTGATTGCGGTCTTTGATCGTGTGATGAGAGAGAATCCACAAGATGCAGATATGGCAGAGCTCAAGGCTGCGTATATGTCGCTGAAGAGTTTTCCCGTTGACACCATTAACCAAGCGTTGAAACACGTATTGACCATTGCCCCGGATAATGCTGGTGCTCGTTTGCAGATATTGCAAAATCTCTGGCCACAAAAACGTTGGGACGAAATCATAGAGATGTGTCTGCCCGCCGTACAGTATAATCCCGATGAAATGGCTTTTTATTACTTCATGGGACTGGCTTATTATCAAAAGGATGACCAAGATAATGCCCTTGATGCTTTTCGTAGGGGAGTGGGTGAGATTACACCACAGAGCAATAAGGAAATAGTAAGCGACTTTTATGCCTTGATGGGAGACATCTTGCACCAAAAAGGATTGGAGAAGGAAGCGTTTGCCGCTTATGATAGTTGCTTGCAATGGAAAGCAGACAATATCGGCGCTCTCAATAATTATGCCTATTACTTGAGTTTGAACGATAGTGACTTGCATCGTGCAGAACAGATGAGTTACAAAACCGTAAAGGCTGAACCCACCAATGCCACCTATTTAGATACATACGCATGGATATTATACATGCAAGAACGTTATGAGGAAGCGAAAATCTACATTGACCAAGCCGTGGCAAATGATACTGACTCGGTACAGAGTGCTGTAATCCTTGACCATGCTGGTGATATATATCTGAAGGTAGATGATACCGACAAGGCATTGGAATATTGGCAAAAGGCTTTAGATGCTGATGCTGGTGAGGATGCCGATGCAATAACACAGAAAATAATGAAATATAAAAAAGAGGAATAATATGACACGACAAATGAAAATGAATTGGCGTTATCAAATATGTATCGCTTGTGCATCACTTATGATGGTAGCATGTGGTTCAAAGAAAGTGTTGACAGAGTCGCAAACAGGAGTCTCAGGAACTACTTCTTCACGTACGGAAACGGCTTCTTCATCGGTACCATCAGCAGCCACACTGGTAGAGAAAGTGATGGACAACCAAGTGTATGCAAAGAATATCGTAGGAAGCATGACATTCGACATCAATGTCAATGGAAAGGAACTCTCCGTTCCTGGTTCTGTACACATGCGTAAGGACGAGGTGGTGCGACTTCAATTGTTTATTCCCTTATTGGGAACTGAAATTGGACGTTTAGAGTTTACACCTGATTATGTACTCGTGATAGACAGGTTGCATAAAGAATACGTTCAGGCAGACTATAACCAACTTGCATTCTTGAAAAACAATGGATTGAATTTTTATAGTATGCAAGCATTGTTTTGGAATGAATTGGCATTGCCAGGCTCAAAGCAACTGACCAAGAAAGACTATGGTAAATACCAAGTGGATATGAACGTGGAGGGCAATATGTTGCCATTAACGTTGAAAAACGGAAATATGCAATATACGTGGCAGGTGAACAAGGATAATGGGCAGATTTCTAATACCACTGTCAATTATGTCAGTGCCAATCATGGCAGTTCTGACTTGATATGGGACTACAGCGACTTTACTGCCGTAGGTGTGAAGCAATTCCCATCTAATCAGAAATTTAAGTTTACTACTACCGCTACGGGAAAGAAAAAGGCGATAGAAGTGAATATCAAAATGAAATCCGTGAAGACCAACGATGATTGGGAAACCAAGACCACGGTATCTGAAAAATATAAAAAAGTGCAACCAAATGACATCTTGGGCAAATTATTGGGAATGTAAATGAGACGCGTATTAATTACTATCTTTGCCATACTGATTTCTGTTTCGATGCCTGCTCAAACCAAAAAGACATCGAAAACAACTACTCGTGTAACTACGACACAGAAACAGAAAACCACTCAAAGGTCCACTGTGAGAAAGAATGGAAGTGGGAAGAAATCCAATACTTCCAATCAATCCAAGAAGTCGGTCTATACCAATTCGTCTATCAAAGGGTTGGAGAAACAGCGTTCTCAGATTCAACAGAAGATACGCGAACAAGAAAAAGCATTAAAGGCTAATCAAGCAGACGTGAAGCAACGCCTGCAAAACTTGCTTGTGCTTAATACAGCCATTGAGGAACGCCAGAAAAGCATTGAGAATATTCAAAAGGATATTACCCATATAGATAGTGACATCGACATTTTAAGGGCACAACTGAAAACGTTGAAAGACCAGTTGAAAGACCGTAAGTTGAAGTATATACAGTCGATGCGCTACATGGCCCGTTACAGGAAAGTGCAAGATAAACTGATGTTTGTCTTTTCTGCCAAGAATTTCTCCGAAATGTTTCGTCGTTTTCGATTCGTACGCCAGTATGCTGATTACCAAAAGGCTCAAGGCGAATTGGTCAAGTCGAAACAAGACCAGGTAAACGAAAAGTACCAACAGTTGGAAGCGGTAAAAGGACAAAAGAATGTCTTGCTTTCCAAAGACCGTAAGGAAAGACAACAGTTGGAAGGACAGCAAGACGAACAGAAGAAAATGGTTTCCTCATTACAGCAACAGCAGAAAAGTATTCAGGGAATTATTGCAGAACAGCATAAGAAAGATGCAGCATTGAATGCACAAATAGACCGACTGATTGCCATTGAGGTAGAGAAGGCAAGGGTACGTGCCGAGGCTGAAGCGAAAAGAAAGGCTGCTGCTGAGGCTGCTGCCAAGAAGCGTGCTGAAGAATTGGCTCGTAAGAAAGCTGCCGCTGAAGCTGCCGCACGTGAGAATGCTCGAAGAATAGCAGAAGCAAAGGAACGAGAGGCGAAAGCAAAGGCTGAGGCTCGTGCCGCAGCTGCTGAAGCTGAGAAGGCAAGAAGGGCAGATGCACGTGAGGCAAGTCTTCGTGCTGCAGCGGAGCGTAAGACTCGTGCCGAACAGGCTGCTCGTGAAGCTGAGACGGAACGATTGGCAGCTGAGCGCAAGGCTGTGGCAGAGGCAGAACGTTCTGAACGTGAGATAGCCGAGGCTACAAAAGTACATGAGGAAGGTATGCGTATGAGTACGGTTGACCGTATGTTGAGCGGTGGCTTTGAGGCTAACAAGGGTAGGTTGCCAATGCCAATTACGGGTAAGTATAAGGTGGTTAGCCATTTCGGTCAGTATGCCGTTGAAGGATTACGTAATGTGACGCTCGATAATAAAGGTATAAACATCTTGGGTAGTCCTGGTTGTATGGCTCGTTCTATATATGATGGAGAGGTGAGCGCCGTGTTTAGTTTCTCTGGCACGATGGTGGTCATGGTTCGTCACGGTTCTTATATTTCTGTGTATTGTAACTTGAAGTCGGTGGGCGTTTCAAAAGGTCAGAAAGTTAGCACAGGACAAGCACTTGGTTCTGTAGGAAATGACAATATACTACAGTTCCAGTTGAGAAGAGAAACCTCCAAACTCAATCCAGAGGCTTGGTTACGCCGATGAAACGGATATGCTATCCTCTTTTAGAGACGAATCAGTTCAATATATTCATCGATGGCTTGTTCTAATTCACTGATACGGATATATTCGTCAGCAGAATGAGAGCGAGAAGATTCACCTGGTCCCATCTTGAATGATGGGAATGGCATCAGAGCTTGGTCGCTTAGAGTGGGAGAACCAAACGGTTTCTTTCCCATTCTAAGGCATTTTTGGACGAGTGGATGATTGATGTCGATGTGTGATGAATGTAAACGGAAAGAACGAGCTTTCACCTCTGAGTGCAAGTGAGAACGTAGAAACTCAAATACATATTCGTTTTTGTAATACTCATTGGTCCTGATGTCTATCACGGCAGTACATTCATCGGGTATTACGTTGTGCTGTGTTCCTGCATGAATGACTGTTACTGTCATTTTCGTTGGTCCTAAGAACTCACTTTCTTTCCTGAATTGATATTGACGAATCCAAGCCAAGTCGTCTATCATCTCATAAATGGCATTTACCCCTTCATTGCGAGCCGCATGTCCACTCTTCCCCCTTGCAGTCATATCTACCACCATCAAACCCTTTTCAGCTACGGCAGGTTGCATTCCTGTAGGTTCTCCTACGATGGCAACATCTATGTGAGGTAACAATGGCAACACACTGCTGATTCCGTTTGCCCCTGATACTTCTTCTTCCGCTGATGCCAAGTATATGATGTTGTAAGGCGATTCATGTTTCAGAAAATAGCGATACACTTGCAACAGGGTGACTAATCCACCGCCACAGTCATTGCTTCCCAGACCATATAAAGTGCCATTTTCCAATGTAGGTTCGAAAGGATTCCGTGTCCATGAAGCGACGGGTTTCACGGTATCTATATGTGCATTGAGCAATAAGGTCGGTTTTCCTGCTTCCATTTGTGGAGGAATGCACCAGAGGTTGTTGCCTTTTCGTTCGTAATCCAATCCGTATGATTTCAGTTCGTTCTCGAAGACATCGGCTGCATGAACCTCTTCACGGCTAATGGAAGGTGTTGCAATGAGTTTTTGGAGAAGTGAAATTGCATCTGAGAGAAGTTGGGCTTGTTCCATAACTAATAATGAGATTTATTTCCACAAAGATACAACTTTTCCACTATTGAAAGCAATAATTTGTGAAATAATTTTGGATTTTGCTTTGTGCTTTGCCCGATTTACACTATCTTTGCATAAATTAATAATGTACGCTTATGCAGAATAATCAACATTTATCGATTCTCGTTCATGAGCAAGCAAAGAAATATGGAAGTCGTCCGGCTCTCACGTTTCGGATGTTTGGCAGTTTAGAATGGAAGACTGTCTCTTGGAATCAGTTCTCCTTGCGAGTAAAACAAGTGAGTAATGCCATGTTAAATCTTGGCATACGTCCACAGGAAAACGTTGCTGTGTTCTCGCAGAATTGCATTCAGTATCTCTATACCGATTTTGGTGCTTATGGTATTCGTGCTGTGACGATTCCCATTTATGCCACGTCAAGTGAGCAGCAAATTCAGTATGTGGTAAAAGATGCAAATGTACGTTTCCTCTTTGTGGGTGAGCAAGATCAATACGACAAGGCTCATCGCATATTTGCCCTTTGTCCTACATTGGAGCGTATCATTATCTTCGACCGAAGCGTGCGTATATCCACCCACGATCCTAATGCACTCTACTTTGAGGATTTTGTGGCATTAGGAGAAAACCTTCCAAGACAGTCACAATTGGAGTCTTTATGGAAAGAGGCAAAGTTTGACGATGTTTGTAACATTATTTATACCAGTGGAACGACGGGTAATTCCAAGGGTGTTATCTTGACCTATGGCCAGTATTTTGCTGCCATGCGCAATCACAATGGTCCCGTCCCCGTTGGAGAAAAAGACCGTGTGATAAATTTCCTCCCGTTTGCCCATATCTTTGAGCGTGGATGGACGTATCTGTGTATTACCCAAGGAGCGCAATTGATAATCAATACTTATCCTCTCGAAATCCAACAGTCTATGCGTGAGACGCATCCCACATGTATGTCTTCCGTACCACGTTTCTGGGAGAAAGTGTATGTCGGTGTAAAAGAGAAGATTGACGAGTCAAGTCCTGCCAAGCAAAAGATTTTCAGAGAAGCACTTGCAATCGGAAAGAAATACAACATCGATTATCTAAGTAAAGGCAAACGACCACCTGTTGGCTTGGCTCTGAAATATAGGTTGGTAAACAATACGATATTGAGTCTGGTTCGTCAGCAAATAGGTCTTGAGCATCCCAATATTTTCCCAACGGCAGGTGCTTACGTGTCGCCAGAAGTAGAGGAGTTCGTTCATTCTATTGGCGTGAACATGGTAGTTGGATATGGACTGACCGAGAGCTTGGCTACCGTGTCGTGTGACCAAAAGGGCAAGACCTATACGGTGGGATCCGTTGGTAGACCGCTTGGTGATATTCAGGTGAAAATCGGAGATAACAACGAGATATTGTTGAAAGGCCCTACCATCACTCCTGGTTATTACAAGAGAGACGATGTCAATGCGGAAGCATTCGACGAGGATGGCTTCTTCCATACGGGTGATGCTGGATATATGCGAGATGGAGAGTTGTTCTTGACAGAGCGTATAAAGGATCTTTACAAGACATCCAATGGCAAGTATATCGCTCCCCAGATGGTGGAGGGAATGTTGCTTGTGGATAAATATATAGACCAAGTGGCAGTGATAGCCGACCAACGTAAGTTTGTTTCCGCTCTTGTCGTACCAGAATTCCGTTTGGTAGAGGCATGGGCAAAAGAGCATGGGCTTTCTTTCAATAGTAGGGAAGATCTATGTGAGAATGAGCAGGTTCAAAAGATGATGATGGAACGTGTGGAAACCTTGCAGCAACCATTGGCCAAGTACGAGCAAATCAAGCGCATCACATTGTTGGCTCACCATTTCTCTATGGAGAATGGAGAACTCACCAATACGCTGAAGCTCAAACGCACCGTCATCAGCAAAAACTATAAGGATATTATTGATAAGATGTACGAAGAATGATAACAGCCGATCAATTGAAAGACGTGATGGACCGTGCCGATGCACTCCATCGATACTTGAATATCGACCAGAAACAAGTGGAATTTGAAGAGGAGCAACTTCGTACCCAGGCTCCCGACTTTTGGGAAGACGTGAAACGTGCCCAAGAGCAGATGAAAAAGGTAAAGGGTATTGAGAAATGGATTAAGGGATACCAGAATGTCAGACAATTGGCTGATGAGTTGCAATTGGCTTTCGACTTCTATCATGATGACATGGTCACCGAGGAAGAGGTGGATGCTGATTATGCAAAAGCTATTGAGGCCATCGAAGACTTGGAACTCAAGAATATGTTACGCCAAAAGGAAGATCCAATGGATTGCGTGTTGAAAATCAATTCGGGTGCTGGTGGAACGGAGAGCCAAGATTGGGCGCAGATGCTGATGCGTATGTATATGAGATGGGCAGAGGCTCATGGACATAAAGTGACTATTTCTAACCTCCAGGAAGGTGATGAGGCTGGCATCAAGAGTGTGACCATGGAAATAGAAGGTGGCGAATACGCATACGGATATCTGAAAAGTGAGAATGGCGTGCATCGGTTGGTGCGTGTGAGTCCATTCAATGCGCAAGGCAAGCGTATGACCTCCTTTGCATCGGTTTTCGTGTCTCCTTTGGTAGATGACACCATTGAGGTGTACGTAGATCCCGCTAAGTTGTCTTGGGACACATTCCGCTCCAGTGGTGCTGGTGGACAGAATGTGAATAAGGTGGAGTCGGGTGTTCGCTTGCGTTATTGGTACACTGACCCTGATACGGGTGAAGAAGAGGAAATCCTCATTGAAAATACCGAAACGCGTGACCAACCCAAGAACAAGGAAAAGGCGATGTTGCTCTTGAAATCCCAACTCTACGACCGTGCCATGAAGAAACGTTTGGAAGAGCAGGCAAAGATAGAGGCTGGAAAGAAAAAGATAGAGTGGGGCAGCCAGATACGTAGCTATGTCTTTGATGACCGAAGGGTAAAAGACCATCGTACCAATTACCAGACCACTGACGTGGATGGGGTAATGGATGGTAAAATTGACGAGTTTATCAAGGCATATCTCATGGAATTTCCAGTAACAGATGACGAATAATGTTTATTGTTATAAAAACAACAACTTAATAATATAAAAACTATGAGTCAGAAAAGTAAAGTCAATCGCGAGCGTCGTGCCATAGAACAAGAAAAGAAAGGCAGGAAAGTCGTTAATTGGATTTTTGGAGTGTTGATTGTCTTGGCAATCATCTTCATGATTTACACTACTATTCTTGCATCATGAGCGGACTGGAGATTGAAAGAAAGTTTCTCGTGAAGAAAGGCGACGCGTTTAAACGCGCCGCCTTTTCAAGTAGCCATATCAAACAAGGATATATCCCTTGCGACAATGCCACCGTACGTATTCGCATCCGTGATGACAAGGCTTATCTTACCATCAAGGGAAAACCTTTTGTTGGCTTCCTCACGCGATATGAGTTTGAGAAAGAGATTACCATGAACGAGGCTGAAAACCTCATGTATCTCTGTAAGGGTGGTGTGATAGATAAGTGTCGTTACTTGGTGAAATGTGGCGACCACACCTTTGAGGTAGATGAATTTTATGGTGATAATGAAGGATTGGTCTTGGCAGAGGTAGAGTTGAGAAGCGAGGATGAGAGTTTTGAAAAGCCTGATTTCATCGGTATCGAGGTGACAGGCGACCATCGTTTCTACAACAAACAGATGCTCAGGAATCCTTTCTCCCTTTGGCGCGAGACCATACCAGAAGAATACCGAAGATAGCAGCCACTAACACCCCCAGGGAGTCTGCGATGAAGTCGAGCCATTCGCCACTTCTCCTGCCTCCCGTGCAGTTGGCTTGCAATATCTCTATCAATCCACCCATGAGAATGGGCGCAACGATACCCAACCACAACAATTTCTTGCGGTTGATGGTGTCGTTTTTTCGTATGTATTCTATCCATAAGATGCCAAATGTTCCTGCATACATGACAACGTGAGTCCATTTGTCAATAAGGCTTATATCGTCAAGAACAGTTTCGGGAAATGCAGGGATGAAACAAAGTATCCAAATAATGATGATTAGAATGGTTGTTATTGGATATTTTGTCGCTAAATGACGCAAATAATTCATGTTTACTTTCAATTTTGATGCAAAAGTAAGAATTATTTTATAATTTTGCATTGTTTTTTAGCGATATTTTTTAATATGTCAGAAGAAAGAGCGAATTTTGGAAGTAAATTAGGTGTGATTCTTGCCACGGCAGGCTCAGCTGTTGGATTGGGAAACGTGTGGCGCTTTCCATATATGACAGGTCAAAATGGTGGAGCAGCATTTATTCTTATATATATAATATGTGTATTGGTTTTGGGCATTCCGTGTATGGTGAGTGAATTTATCATCGGTAGACATGGAGCATCCAATACGGCACGAGCTTACTCCAAACTTTCCAATGGAACACCTTGGAAATTCGTAGGATTCATGGGAGTGCTGACGGGATTCCTGATTACGGGTTACTATGCCGTGGTGTCAGGATGGTGCTTGCAGTACGTCTTCTCTTCCATCATGGGAGAACTGAAAGGTGATCCTTCTTACGTGACCTCTTATTTCCAGAATTTCTCCCAGGATCCCATTCGTCCAGTCTTTTGGACGTTGTTGTTCTTGTTGATAGCCCATTTCGTGATTATTCACGGAGTGAGGTGTGGTATAGAAAAGGCGTCTAAGTTGTTGATGCCAGCCTTGTTTGTCCTTTTGTTGGTTATCGTTGTGGCTTCATGTATGTTGCCAGATGCTGAGAAAGGTATATCATTCCTTTTCAATCCCCATTTTGACGTGGTGGATAGTGGCGTATTCCTTGGTGCTTTGGGACAATCGTTTTATTCCTTGAGCATTGCAATGGGATGTATTTGCACTTACGCCTCCTATTTCAGTCGTCAGACCAACTTGTTGAAATCAGCCGTCCAGGTTTCGTTGGTCGATTCTATTGTGGCTATCTTGGCTGGTTTGATGATTTTCCCTGCTGCATTTTCCGTGGGTGTCAATCCAGACAGTGGACCGTCGTTGATATTCATTACGTTGCCTAATGTCTTTAATCAGGCTTTTGCAGGACTTCCGGTTATCGGATGGATTATATCCTTGTTGTTCTATCTCTTGTTGTCGTTGGCAGCCCTCACGTCTCTCATGTCACTTCATGAAGTGAGTACGGCGTTTTTCTTTGAGGAGTTGCATATCACTCGCAAGAAGGGAGCAACCATTGTTACGGTGACCACGTTTATTTTAGGTGCATTCTGTTCATTGTCTTTGGGAAAGATTGACTGCCTGCATATCTTCAATATGTCTCTGTTTGATGTCTTCGACTTTGTTACAGGTCAGATATTCCTGCCGATAGGTGGTTTCCTCACTTGTCTTTTCTTAGGATGGTATGTGCCCAAAGATATTGTACGTGACGAGTTTACCAATTGGGGTACGCTTAAAGGCACATTCTTTCAAGCCTATCTGTTTTTGATTAGATTTATTAGCCCGATAGGTATCTTAGCGATATTCTTGCATCAATTAGGAGTAATTTAATCTTAGGATATCCTAGGAAATTCTAGGAAAATATAGATAATCCTAGGTATCCCTAGGCATCCCTAGAAAATCCTATAAAAATTAAGAAAACCATTAATCATCAAAATCTATCCAATGAATCAATCAGAGAGAGGCAATTTTGCTACAAAGATAGGCGTGATACTCGCCACAGCTGGCTCTGCCGTAGGCTTGGGCAATATATGGCGATTCCCATACATGACAGGTCAGAATGGTGGGGCTGCATTTATCCTGATCTATTTCGTGTTCATATTCCTGCTCGGCATTCCTGGTATGATGAGTGAGTTTATCATCGGACGACATTCTTCTGCCAATGCAGCCCGTGCCTACAAGATGCTGTCTCGCGGCAAACCTTGGCAAATAGTGGGATATATGGGCGTGATTACATCGATGATTATCCTTGGCTTTTATGCAGTGGTAGCTGGTTGGTGCTTGCAATATCTATTCGCTTCCATTATCGGACATCTCAATGGCGATGCTCAATACGTGATGGATTATTTCAAGGATTTTTCATCACATCCCTTCAAGCCAGTAGTATGGACAATTGCCTTTATCCTCATCACCCACTACGTAGTGGTGCATGGTGTGAGAAATGGCATTGAAAAAGCCTCAAATTTGCTGATGCCTACGCTTTTCGTGTTGATGCTTATCATCGTGGTGGCTTCATGTTTGTTGCCTGGTGCTATGAAAGGTGTAGAGTTCTTGTTTAAGCCTGATTTCAGCAAGGTCAATCATAATGTTCTTTTAGAGGCTATGGGGCAGGCATTCTTCTCACTTTCTTTGGGTACTGCTTGTCTTTGTACCTATGCTTCATATTTCAGCCGACAGACCAATCTCATGAAGTCGGCTTTCCATATTGCTCTTATCGATACGTTTATAGCCATCCTTGCAGGTTTGATGATATTCCCATCCGCCTTTTCCGTGGGAGTCAATCCTGATAGTGGACCTTCGCTCATTTTCATCACATTGCCCAACGTGTTCCAACAGGCTTTCTCGGGTTTTGCTGGGGTAGGGTATGTCATTTCCATCCTCTTTTACGGACTGTTGGCATTAGCGGCTCTTACTTCCACTATTTCCATGCACGAGATTGGAACGGCATTCTTTTATGAAGAGTTGCATATCAGTAGAAATAGGGGGGCTTGGATAGAGACAATCGTTTGTTGTGTGATTGGCGTGTTCTGTTCTCTGTCAATGGGAGCTGTAGATAGTCTTTCGCTCATGGGAATGCCTTTCCTCGATTTCTGTGACCATCTCACGGCACAGTTCCTTTTGCCGTTGGGCTCATTCCTCACTTGTCTATTCGTCGGATGGTTTGTTCCGCAGCAAATCGTAAAAGACGAGTTTACCAATTGGGGTACTTTGCGCGGTTCCCTTTTCCAAGTATGGCTCTTTGTCGTTAGGTTTATTTGTCCCATTTGTATCCTGGCAGTTTTCCTCCACCAATTGGGCATTATTTAACTTGCATCTCCGTAATCATCATGAGGTTTTAGACTTATGCTATTGGGCATTTGATATTGGTTTTTCATCATGTAACCGATGGTAACTATATAAGAAACCATCGGTTTCTTGCATAGTAACCGATGGTTTCTTGATATGTGACTGAATGGGAATCTACAATGTATTATTCTAAACTTGTAGATTTGCCATCATGAAATGAATTTTTTACTTGACCATTATCTTCTTCACGCTTCTGTCACCATAAACAACGATGTTTATACCGCGTTGGAGCGTGTTCTGGCGAATGCCGTTGAGGTTGTAGATACCTGCGGCAACATTCTTCTTAGCCACGTTCACGTCTTGAATGCCAGAAGCGTATTCCTCATTGAGTTGTTCAAGCAATTTCTGTGATTCCTCACCAGCGTTAGCTACGTAAATGTCGAATATCTTTGCACCGAGAGAGCCAGTGATTTGTGCCAAGCGAACATACACCTCATCATTACCGTTGTAGCTGTTGGTGTATTTCTTCCACATACGAGTGTAACCCGTGGCGGCTATCTCTTCACCCACATTCGTCCAGTTTTCACCGTCAGCTGATACCTGTACGATGACGGGACCACCTTGCATGTTGGCAATAGTTACTACATCAAGAGGAGCTTGGTACTTGTATTTAGATTGGATAACGGCATTTCCTGGCTCGTCGGCTTGCATCTTGTAGAACTGAATGTCATAGCTGGTTACGGGGAACAACTCGTCAATATCTTCTGCCGTGGCAGGGAAGTAACCGCCCTCGTTAGAGCCGATGGTGGTGGTAGATGGGCTGTTGCTCTGCCAGATTACAGATTGTCCTTTCGACATGATGGTCCATTGTGGATCGTCACCTGGCTCGTCAATGGTCTCGTATGGCTTTTCCTCGCCATACCCAATCGTTTCCTCACCCGTCACTGGATCTACGATAATCTCAGAACCTTCTTCTTCGTACATGGAAGCAGCACTCTTACCCCATGAGAAGAGACCAGAGCCGTTGGAGATGTTATCCCACTTGGCGGCACGGAAGTGTCCAGCCACGTCAATCACCACTCTTGGATTCTTTACGAGAATGCGCTGTTGTGCAACTTCTGACCACACTGCGCCACCAGCTACTGAGAATACCGAGATGTTGGCTGGCATGGTGATAACAATAGGCTCCGTGTATTTAGATGACTTGATGGTATCGGTCGTTTCATCGAAATTGTACCATATTTCAGCATCTTCACTCTCGCAGGTAATGGTGATGGTCGTGTAACCGTCGCTTTCCTCGTATGAGATTTGCGGAGTCTTGGGCTGCGATTTGATTTCAATTTCTTGTTCTGCTACATCGCTCAACAAGTAACCTTCTGCAATGGCAACAGCCTTGACAGTGGTAGGAGAGGTGAGGTTGATGACTCCCCTGTATTCCGTACTTTCTGTGGTGGGCTCAGTGCCGTCGATGGTATAGAACAGACGTGTCTTGGGCAAATTCCTTGATGGAGAGATGGTCACATTGGTGTTCAAGTCCTTGTATTCGTATTCGATATTGGGAGCTGGAGCCTTGGTGATTTCACTCTTCGAGTCGAGGAGCATGTTGATGGCATTGTCGATGATTTGCAGCATGGCAGGTGTCGGACTTGCAGAGCCTGGCAGATACATGTAGCTGTTGTGTCCAGGATTGTGTATGTGTGCCAATGGTGTCACGTTGTCGCCACTGACGATGGGAGTAGCATCGCCGGCGAAATACTCGCCAAGCATAATACCCGTCAAAGGCTCGGCAGAGAGTTCTACGATATTCATTCCGTCAACCTCTATCACTTCCACGTTGCTGAGTAGTGGACTCTTCTTGTCGGTAACGATGCCGATGGGCATGTCTTGTGGCACTTCCTCGCCATATCCCCAAGCAGGGTAGAGTTTAGAACTGAGGTTTAACATGGGCATCCAGGGCATTGCCTCTTTGATGGCATTGATGAGAGGAGTACTTGCTGGTACGGAAGAACCAATCACCAACATGTCAAATGCTTGTAAAGCCTCAGCCGTGTAGTCATTGCTACCTAAAGCGTCAATAGATGTTACCTTGGTGTTCTCACGTGCTTGTAAGAAGTTAAGGATAGCATCATCCCCTGCGGAGAGGTAGCCAATGTTTGCATTGACTGCTGCATCGCCTTCGTCAATCATAAACAAGGTAAAGTCGATACCTGCATTGGGAGAGAGTTTAAACTGCACATCAACAGGATCCGTTTCAGTGGTTACAATTTCCCATGTGAACGAATACGTTCCGAGAGAACCCTCCACTTGATTGCCCAAGAAGATGCACTTGTCGTTGGTGCGCTCACCGCTGACAAACTGGATGTGGTCTTGAACGGGCTGAATACCACGGTCGGTGGCACTTCCGTTAGCCGAACGTCCCACGATAGTTACCTTTTGACCATTTTTCAGTTTGGGAAACGTGATGGTGGTGTTGGCACGTGTCAGACGAATCTTGTTTTGAGCGAGGTGGATACTGTTCGATTTGTTATTGCCAATATCGAACAAGAGTCCTGCCGTCTCCTTGATAACCATACCGTTGGCGGTCAGTTCCTCATTGGGAGAGGGCTTCACGGCATTTTGCCAGTTGTTGGTATTGCCGTCTCCATCTGTACCGTTGGCTTTCCAGTTGGTTTCATCGGCATTCAGGTTGTCAACGGTTTCTGCACTCAGACCTTTGGTGAAGTCCCAAGTCTTCTTGTCTTGTGCATTGACTCCCATCGCAATGAGCAGTGAGAGCATCGTCAGCGTAAATAATCTCTTCATATATTTGTAAATTAGTTAATAAATACTTTTGCAAATTTACAAATATTTATACAAAATGAAAGTGAAATGCAAGAAAAAATGTGCTTTATGTGCAATAATATCAATATTTTAACTAAATTTGCAAGCAAATCGCAATAATACTATGAATTACAAGGAATTTTTTTATTTTCAAAAGTCCGACCGTTCTGTATTGGTCGTGCTTTTGGTGTTGGTTGTGGTGGTTTCCGTCTTGCTCTATGGTATTGGTGGAACAGAGGAAACGACAGATTCAGAAACTATCCCCCAATTCGTTCAAATTGACAGTAGAGACACTGCTTACATCGTCGTCAGGGATGGAAAGACCGAGATAGATGGGAAGAGAGATTTGTTTGACAAATCAGAGTCTTATTATGTGGAAAGGGAAAAAGTAGAGCGATTTCCGTTTGACCCGAATACGGCTGACAGTACCCAACTATTGCGTCTGGGTTTGAAACCTTGGCAGGTGCGTAGCATTTATCGTTATAGAAGCAAGGGAGGTGTTTATCGTGAGCCGAAAGATTTCGCACGCTTGTATGGACTTACCGTGAAGCAATATCGGGAGTTGGAACCATATATCAAGATTTCTTCTGACTACCTGCCTGCTGCCTCTCTTTTTGCACATGACAAACAGACAAAACCAAGGAAAGACACCACGGTGACGAGATCTTTCCCTGCAAAACTGAAAGAGCATGAACGCATCAACTTGGCTGAAGCTGACACTACGACACTGAAGAAAGTGCCGGGAATAGGCAGTTACTATGCCAAGGAAATCGTGAGATATGGGGAGCGATTGGGCGGATATGTGAATGTGAAGCAATTATATGAGATAGAAGACTTACCCGAAGAGGTGATGAAATACTTTGAAATACGTCGTATGAACGTCAGAAAGATGAACCTTAACAAAATGACGCTCAGACAGATGAAGAGTCATCCTTACCTGAACTTCTATCAATGCAGGGCAATACTCGACTACAGACGACTGAAAGGAGCATTGACAAGCATGGAACAATTGCGCTTGATGAAAGAGTTCAGCTCAAAAGATATTGAACGCCTACAACCATACGTGGAGTTTGAATCACCTATTGGAAAGTGACATATTCCTTCAACATGGCTTCCTTGATGTCGTGGTGTTTGAAAGGCAACTTTCCCTTACCCAATTCCGGAGCATTAAACGACTTGAGGAAATGGTCGTAGAAGGTTGGCCTTTTCTGTGGGAGGCAGAATGGCTTGTGCACCTTGCCGTTTTTGTCAACGTAGCAGAAATAGGGCTTGCCGTATAAGCCATCGTCTCGCTTAGACGCAAACACAAACCAACGACTGTTACTCGACCAACTGTGATAAGTGTCGCTCTTGTGGCTGTTTACAATCTGCAGGGAATCTATTTCCTCAGTTTGGAGATTCATCATCTGAAGGTCGGCTTCAGGGTGCCAGATGGGGAAAGTGCCATAGTCGGCAACGGTGTAAAGAAGGTATTTCCCGTCGGGCGAAACCCTTGGGTGGCAGACACTGTGTTTGCCTTTGACATTGTGGGCAGACACCAACGTATCTACCTTCGTGCCGATGGTGCCGTCCCATTCATTGAAAGGAATCCGGCAAAGAGCGTATTGCAACTTCTTGACATCTTGCGGGAGGGCAACGTTTTGGGCAGCGCAATAATATATGTATTTCCCATCGGGTGAAAAGGCTGGGAAAGTCTCTTGTACATTCACATCAGCCAAGAGGTCTGAGCGCAAGATGGTATGAGTTTGTAGGTTGGCAACGAAAACATCCGACTCCTTATCATATACTTCCAATCGCTTGTTGGCTTGTGAATGAAAGGCAGGAATGATGTTGTTGGTAGAGAAAACCACATATTTGCCGGTAGGACTAAAGCCAAAGTACACGCTTCCGCCAGACATGAAATCGGTCTTGATATTGAGCTTGCTCAACGTCCCTTGCTGGTTGAGAATGGCTCCTCCGTTTTCGCCACGCACATACAGCATACTGAGGTTCGGGTCTTGGTTGGCGTATGTGTGGCAGTTCATACATCTATTTCCCACAGACTTGTAAGATGCGATTGCCCGTTCATCAAAATTCTCCACACATCGCTCATGCAGTTCGAGATGATTGAAGATTTCGTAATCGGGTTCAATCAGTCTGTAAGTCAAATATGGGTCGATGGAGTCGTTTGCCACATGCCATTGATATTTCCATTGTCTCCATTCCTGTTGGTTGTATCTGGCAGAGAGTGTCACGTTGATGTCTTTCCCTTTTGCACTGAGCAAGAGTTGGTGCCATTCTTTCTCGTTGAAGCAAACCTCATTGCCTTTGGCGTTCACGCAAATGCGTTGTTCGCCACATTCAGCAATACATTCCACCGCATCTACCTCATCCCGTAAGAGGAAGTTGAGCGGTGCGATATTGACGGGAATGGTGACGTCGGTATAATCAGGATATGTGTTTGGAACTCCTTTCATCCTCTTAGCCTGATTGTCTGGTGTAGGTGTACAGGCAATCAGCAACGAGAGAAATGCAATAGGCAATATATGGTAAAAGAAATGTCTCATAACTGTGGTTGTGGCGTTTTGGCTTTGTCGAAATAATACCAATACGTGTCGGCGAATTGATTACTTCCACGTTGTTGGTTGTATTCTACAAAACGGTTGAACACTTGGCTGTCGTGAATGTATTTCTCCCATTCTTCAGGTTTCGCATTCGTTCCAGCCAACCAGATGCAAAGGGCTTCTTGGAAAAGTCTTTCGTTTGGCTCTCTTCCTTGGTCCATGCAAAAACGGTCATAGTCGCGTTTGAAGTTCTTCATGTCTTTCAACAGCAGGTCGCTACATAACAGATAATGCAAGGCAATGGTGTTGTTGGGATTCGATTCCAGCAGTTCCATCATGATCATGTGCAGGTTATCCGTTGTTTGCATGGTGTCTATGCGATTCACGAATTGCCTTTTTTGCAAAAGCCTCTCGTCGTTTCTCATTCTCTTTGTTTGTTTGGCGTAAACCCAAGTCTTGTCGAGAATGCGCATGTATTTATTCATTGCCATCGTGTCTCCGCTTACCAGGTTGACCTCAGCCAATCGCTTCACCATCCTGACATTGCGGTTGTCTGGCGAAAACACGTTTCCCATCATGGCGGCACGTTCGGTAAACGTCATATCGCCCAACACCCAATACAGTTCGTTCATGTTCTTGATGGTGAGCATGGGTGTGTTGGGACCGATGCGATAGAATGTTCCCAAGTCGTTAGGCACGTATTTCAACAACACATTGGGCAGGTTTCCTCGTTGGGCTTGCACGAGATTATAGAAGAATTTCATTTCTGGCGTAGGGTCTTTCTCTGCTTCCACTATCTCAATCACACGGTCGTGGTTGCCAAAATAATACTCATTGTCCACCGCGAATTGCTTTTCCAAATAGAAATTGGGTAAGGCAAACTTCCCCATCTTGGGCAATCCGAAAAGCCAGACGAATGGGACAAAGATAATGATAGAGAATAATTTAAAGATATCATGATTCCATCTGTCGGGAAGAAAGCTGCAAATCCAGAATCCACCCATGATGCCTATGGCACTGATGATGTTTGACAATCGGTAATCGTACCTGAAGGAAAACACGGCGAATACCGTCATCAGGAGAATGGCAATCACAAAGCTCCAGTTTCCGAGATGGAGACGTTGGAGAAACCTTCTGGTGATGTCGCCCAATGTCAGTAGGGCAACGGTCAGGATGATGGGACCTGCGTAGAGATAATAGTAAAATTGCGTGAGGAAGTCGCCAACGAGTTGTGCTGCCCAACCCATATCGGGCAGATACGTCTCCACGTAATCCCATGCCAAGAGAAAAAGTTGGTTTTGCTCTTGGTAAAAGAAGTGATAAGGATAGTAAAACTGGAAGAAGACAAAACACACGATTGCCCATAAGCCCACCGCCCCGTAAGCCCATAGATTTGTTTTCTTCATAAGTACGTTTAGTTTCATGTGTCTTTTTCTTATTTGCCCATCTTACCTGTTTGCAAGATGCGTTTAAGGGTGTCTAAATCCTTGTTGGTGGTAGCCCAACTGGTGACGAACCGACAAACAAAATGCTCCTTGTCGTAAGGTTCCCAATGCGTGAAGATGACTTTCTTCTCCAGTTTCTTCACCGTTTCGTTAGGGATGATGGCAAATTGCTGATTGGTGGGGGAGTCAATGAACAAGTCGAAACCTGCCTCTTTCAAGATGAGTTTCAACTTGTTTGCCATGTTAATGGCGTGTCGGGCAATGTCGAAATAGAGGTTATCCGTAAACAATGCCTCAAACTGAATGCCCGTCAATCTACTCTTTGCCAACAATGCACCGTGGCGTTTGATGTTGGAGAAGATGTGTCGGGGAGTATTCTCATGCGTGAACACCACCGCCTCTCCACAGAGTGCGCCCACCTTGGTGCCACCTATGTAAAACGCATCACAATGGCGAGCCAACCAAGGCAAGGAAATGTCGCACGCATCCGACATCAATCCGTATCCCAAACGTGCTCCGTCAACAAACAGATGCAGATGGTATCTTCTGCAGAGTTGGTAGATGGCATTGATTTCCTCGGCCTTGTAGATGGTGCCGTATTCAGTGGGGAAGGTGATATAAACCATCCCTGGTTGAGCCAAGTGGTCGCGACTCTCATCATTTTCAAACCTTTCCATGTATGATTTGAGGTCTTCAGCACTCAGCTTCCCATCATGAGCGGGCAATGCAATTACCCGATGACCGCTTCCCTCAATAGCTCCAGCCTCATGTACGTTGATGTGGCCTGTCTCAGCCGTAATCACCGCCTCACAACTCATGAGCATAGAGTCGATAACCACGATGTTTGCCTGTGTTCCACCAGAAATAAAGTAGATGTCGGCATTGGGTAAGCCGCAAGCCAACCTAATTTTCTCCTTGGCATTTTCACTCCATTCATCGAAACCATACGTCAGGCTCTGCTTGTCGTTGGTAGCCATGAGGTGTTGCATCACTCGTGGATGAGCACCGTTGTTGTAATCACACTCAAATGAAATCTTCATACACGAAAGGTAAATATGGTGTTTGCGATGTGTAAATCTATGGTTTGTAATCGGTAAAGATGGTGTTTAGAGACTCTCAAGAACACGTTTCAATACCACCTCTGCCGAAATCTCACGGTTGGCAGCTTCGGGAATGACGAGAGAGTTCTTGCTTTCTATCACGTCATCGGTTACGATTAACCCACGTCTCACGGGAAGACAGTGCATGAATTTGCCGTTGTTGGTCCAACTCATGTGCTCGGTGTCGATTGTCCAACTCATGTCTTTGGAAAGAATCTTTCCGTAATCGTCGGGATTGGTCACACCTGGACAACTCCAGTTCTTGGCATAAACGAAGTCGGCACCTTCGAGAGCCTTACGCTGGTCATATTCCACCACGGCGTTACCTACGAATTTCGGATCAAGCTCGTAGCCTTGAGGATGAGTAATCACCAAATCCACGTTGGCTGCATTCATCCATTGGGCGAATGAGTTAGGAACTGCTTGAGGAAGAGCCCTGCAATGTGGAGCCCACGTAAGCACCACTTTCGGACGTTGGTTGGTCTTATGCTCCTCAATGGTGATCAAGTCTGCAAATGCCTGAAGAGGATGAACGGTAGCCGTTTCCATTGCTACAACGGGGCGTCCACTATACTTCACGAATTGGTTAACGATGGTTTCGGCATAGTCGAACTCACGGTCTGTAAGTCCGGCAAACGACCTTACGGCAATGATGTCGCAATAACTGCCCATCACGGGAATGGCTTCCAGCAAGTGTTCGCTCTTGTCTCCGTCCATGATAACGCCACGTTCGGTTTCCAGTTTCCATGCTCCCGCATTCACGTCGAGTACGATGACGTTCATGCCGAGGTTGGTTGCTGCCTTTTGTGTGGACAAGCGAGTACGCAAACTATTGTTGAAGAAAATCATCAACAAGGTTTTGTTCTTACCCAGTTCTTGGTAAGCATATCTGTTTTTCTTTACTTCCATTGCCTCGGCAATGGCTTGGTCTAAGTTTCCAAGGTCTTCAACGTTAAAGAATGTTCTCATATTTTTGTGTGTTTTATTTTCGTATTTGTCCGTTTCCGTTTATCAACCACTTATAGGTGGTCAGTTCTTCCAAAGCCATCGGTCCGCGAGGTCCCAACTTCTGTGTGCTGATGCCGATTTCGGCTCCTAAGCCAAACTGAGCACCGTCGGTAAAACTGGTGGGGGCATTCACGTAAACGCAGGCAGCATCTGCTTCCAACTGGAACCGCGTGGCTTGTTGCTCGTCTTGCGTGATGATGCTCTCACTATGACCACTGCCGAATTGTGCAATGTGTTCAAGTGCTTCATCAATGGAAGAAACGGTCTTGATAGCCATTGCATAATCCATAAATTCAGTTCCGAAACTATCTTCCGTGGCAGGTTGGAGTAATTCTTGAGGATAGTGACCGTCAAGGGCGGCAAATGCGTCTGTGTCGGCAAATATCTTCACGTTACTGTCTTGTAAAGGCGAAACCAATTCGGGTAAGTCGTTGAGTCTTGCTTGATGAACGATGAGGCAATCAAGCGCATTGCACACGCTCACGCGCCTTGTCTTTGCATTGTTGACAATGGCTTTTCCCATTTGCAAGTCGCCCGTCTCGTCAAAGTACGTGTTCACCACGCCCGCGCCTGTCTCGATGACAGGTATTCGAGCCGTGTCTCTCACAAACTGAATGAGCTTCTTGCCTCCGCGAGGAATGCATAAGTCGATGTAACCCACTGCATTGAGCATTTCACCCGTAGCTTCATGCGTAGCTGGCAATAAGGTTACCACATCTTGGGAAATGCCGTATTCTTGCAACACCTCTTGAATTACTGCCACACCCATGCGATTGCTCTCGTCAGCATCTCTTCCACCTTTCAACACACATACGTTTCCGCTCTTGAAACAGAGTGAAAACACGTCGAAGGTAACGTTGGGACGAGCCTCGTAAATGATACCCACCACGCCGAATGGCACACTCATCCTTCTGAGATACAATCCGTTGGGAAGTGTTCTCTCCTTAGTGATGTGTCCCAATGGGGTAGGGAGTTTCGCCACGTTGCGCATATCGCCGGCAATATCTTCCAGTCGTTTCTCCGTCAGCATCAGCCTGTCATAGAGAGGATTGCTTTTCTCCATCCTGCTCAAGTCGTTGGCATTGGCTTGAAGGATTCTCTCCTTATTATATATAATAGCGTCGGCAACGGCATTGAGTATTTGGTTGCGCTGCTCGTCAGAGATGCGTGTGAGGCATTTGCCAGCATCCTTGGCTCTCTTGAATGTTTGTTCTAATTGCATATTGAAGTTAGCCCTCATGATTATGCCTTACGGGGATAAACTCCGTATGGGGCGTTTCGTCTTTATGTTCTATTAAGTTGATGAGGATGTCGTCTCTCTCGCCATTGGCGATAAACACGCGAATGCCGTTTTGCGACACCTTGCTTGCGGTAGTATATTTAGAGTGCATTCCACCTCTGCCGAAAGCACTCTTCTCGGGTTGGATATATTCACTCAGGTCACGTCCTGGAGCCACCTCACGGATCAGTTCTGCTTGCGGGTCGTCAGGGTGTGTGGTGAAAATCCCGTCGATATTGGAAAGCAAAACGAGTGTTTCGGCTTCCATCATCATAGAGATAAGTCCCGACAACTCATCATTGTCGGTAAACATCAGCTCCGTTACAGCCACCGTATCGTTCTCGTTGACGATGGGCAACACCCCATTCTCCAGCATCACTGTCATGCAAGCCCGTTGGTTCTCGTATTGTTCGCCGGGAATAAAGTTTTCCTTCATCGTCAGCACCTGTCCCACGTGAATACCGAAATCCCTAAACAAGTCATAGTATAAGCCAATGAGTTTCACCTGTCCAAGAGAAGAGAAAAGTTGCCTTTGCTCCACGCTATCGAGAGAATGGTTTATCCTTAGCTCACTCCTTCCGCTTGCCATCGCCCCACTTGATACCAAGATTACCTCATATCCCTTGCTACGAAGCCAAGCTATCTGGTCAACGATGGAAGACACACGAGTAACGTCCAGTTTACCGTCGAGACGTGTAAGAACGTTGGAGCCTACTTTTACTACAATCCTGTTTTGCATGATGAATGGATGTTCTTATGATTTCTTTTCCTTGTCTTTTTCCCTGATTTCCACACGGCGAATCTTTCCGCTGATGGTCTTGGGCAACTCATCTACAAATTCGATGATACGTGGATATTTATAGGGAGCGGTCACGCGCTTCACGTGGTTTTGCAATTCCTTGATTAGTTGGTCTCCAGCCTTGTCTTTCCATTCCTTTCCCAGTACCACGGTTGCCTTTACCACCATTCCGCGAATGTCGTCTGGAACGCCCGTGATGGCACATTCCACTACTGCGGGGTGAGTCATTAAGGCACTTTCCACCTCGAACGGACCAATGCGATAGCCACTCGACTTGATTACGTCGTCGATACGTCCTTCAAACCAATAGTAGCCATCTTCGTCGCGCCAAGCCACGTCGCCCGTATGATAGAGACCATCGTGCCAAGCCTCACGGGTGAGTTCCTCGTCACGATAATACTCCTTGAACAATCCGATGGGTTTCGTGTCGCCAATGTGAACCACGATTTCTCCCTTCTCACCATCTTCGCAACGTGTACCGTCGGGCTTGATGAGGTCGATGTCATATTGTGGATTAGGCATTCCCATGCTTCCTGGCTTGGGCTTCATCCAAGGCATGGTGCCCAACGTCATGGTTGTTTCTGTCTGACCAAATCCTTCCTTCAGTTGAATGCCCGTCAACTCATAGAATTTATCATATACGGCAGCATTCAATGCCTCACCTGCCGTGGTGCAATAGCGCAAAGAACTCAGGTCGTACTTGGCGAAATCCTCACGGATGAGGAATCTATATACCGTAGGAGGAGCGCAGAATGAAGTGATATGGTATTTCTCCATCTGTCGCAACATATTGTCGGCATTGAATTTCTCATGGTCGAAGACAAATACCGTAGCGCCGGCAAACCATTGTCCATAGAACTTGCCCCATACAGCCTTGCCCCATCCCGTGTCAGCCACGGTGAGATGAATGCTGTCTTCGTTGAGGTTGTGCCAGAACACACCTGTGGTAAGATGTCCCATTGCATAAAGGAAGTCGTGAGCCACCATCTTTGGCTCTCCGCTGGTACCACTGGTAAAATACATCAACATGGTATCAGAGTTGGAATTGACAAACGCTGGCTTAACAAATGCCGGAGCCTTGTCTATCTCCTGATGCCAATCGTGGAATCCATCGGGTACGATAGGACCGATGCTCACCAGTATCTGCACGGTAGGACTCTCTGGCAATGCTGCCATGATCTGACTCGTCACGTATTCCTCACCCACACAGATAATGCCCTTCACTGATGCGCGTGTGTTACGGTAAACAATGTCGTGCTTGGTGAGCATGTGAGTAGCGGGAATGGCAACTGCGCCCAATTTGCAAAGAGCCAGCATGGTAATCCACCATTCCAAGCGACGCTTCTGTATGAGCATCACCATGTCTCCATGTCCGATTCCCAATGATTGGAGATAAGCGGCAGCTTGGTCGCTACGTTCTTTCAGTTCCTTGAAAGTCAACTTGATTTCCTCGCCTTCGTCGTTTGTCCACAACAAGGCGAGTTTATCGGGTTTCTCTTCAGCCCATACGTCCATCACGTCGTATGCGAAGTTGAAGTTTTCCTTGACAATAAAATGTAAATTCTTCTTGTAGTCTTCTACAGAAGTAAATGTTGTCTGCTTTAAAAATCTTTCTACCATAAATGCTATTGTGTCTCGTGTCGTCGTTAAAAACGCACTTGTTTTTCTTTTAGAATATGATTGCGAGGAATCTGACGGGTTTCTCGTTGAGTGTTCTCATGCCATGAGGGTGTGTGGCATCAAAATAAATAGAGTCTCCCTCGTTGAGGACGAGTGATTTTGAACCGATGGTCAGTTCCATCGTTCCCTCCAAAACCATGTTAAACTCTTGCCCGGGGTGAGAGTTCATCTCCTTGGGCGTGTTGGCAGGCTTGGGCTCCACGGTAACGATGAATGGGTCTGCCTTTCTTCCGCGGAATCCGCTTGCCAGGCTTTCGTATTGGTAAGCCTTGCGTCTTTCCACACTCTTGCCTTGTCCTTTGCGGGTGAGGAAGTAGGCATTCATCTTAGGCTCCTCGCCAAACATCAACACGTCGAGCGACACGCCATATTTCTTGGCTATCTTCTGCAGGTTAGCTACAGAAAGTTCGCTCTCTCCACTCTCCATCTTCTCGTAATGGTTTACCGTAATGCCACAGAGGGCGGCTACATCTTCCACGGGAATGTCGAGCACTTCACGAAGTCCACGCAATCTCTCGCCTATTTGCTTTAATTGTTCGTCCATGATATTTATGTTTTTAATTTTTCCTGTCAAATCGTATATTTGCTTGCAAAGTTACGTATTTTTTTGATAACACACTACAAATCGTCAAATATCTGTATGAAAAAATTGACAATTGTTACCATTTTGTGTGGTTTTTCTGTTTCTCTTGTGGATAATCTTGAAGAAGATGACCCCTTTTTATAATATTTTAAAGAGGAAAATTTTGTTTTCTCTTGAGATTAACGTATTTTTGCATCAAATTTTTGTGATGTTACGTTTTAGAAATGGGAAAAAAACGAAATAGACCCCGTAATCGTTACAGATTGCAGGGCGTTACATTATGTATTAGCACGGCAATGGTGCTTGTGCTTTTAGGGTTAGTTGTGTTCTCTGTTTTGATAGGGAGAAACCTCTCTTCTTACGTGAAGGAGAACTTGGTAGTGACGATGATGCTCGACCAGGATATGTCTGATACCGAGGCGAAGCAGTTTTGCAAGATGCTTCAGGCTCGCCCCTTCATCAATAGCTTGCAATACGTGAGCAAGGAGCAGGCGCTGAAAGAAGGAATCAAGGAATTGGGCGCAGACCCATCCGAGTTTGCCGACGGTAATCCTTTCCTTTCTTCCATCGAACTGACGTTGAATGCCAATTATGCCAATACCGACTCGTTGCGTTGGATTAGCAAGGAACTGAAAAACCATCCCAAGGTAAATGAAATTACTTACCAGAAAGACTTGGTGGAAGCGGTCAATAAGACCATAGCCAAGATCAGCTTGGTGTTGTTGCTTTTGGCGGTGTTGCTCACCATCGTGTCGTTCTCGCTAATCAATAATACGGTGCGACTGGGCATTTATGCGCGTCGCTTCTCCATCCATACCATGAAGTTGGTGGGAGCCTCATGGGGATTCATCCGCAAACCCTTTGTCAAGCAAGCTCTTTGGGTGGGTATCGCCGCTGCCATTCTTGCCATCCTCGTCTTGGGTGGATTGATCTACGCACTTTATTATTATGAGCCAGACATCCTCACCGTTCTCGACTGGAAGGTAGCTGCCATCACCGCTGGCGTGGTATTGCTTTTCGGCATCATCATCACCACGTTGTGTGCCAATATCTCCGTCAACAAATTCCTCAAGATGAAGGCGGGCGACTTGTATAAGATTTAATGAATCAGTAATTATTTAATATATGGATAAGAAGAATTTTGCATTCGACAAGACCAATTTCATTTTATTGGCAGTCGGCATGATAGTAGTCATCATCGGTTTTATCTTGATGAGTGGCGGTGGTTCAACCGAAAACGCGTATGATCCCGAAATATTCAATGCCATGCGTACCAAGGTGGCACCAGTGATTTGTTTCGTAGGTTTCGTATCAATGGTTTATGCCATTATCCGCAAGCCTAAAGATGGGGAGGAGGCGTAAATGACGTGGATAGAGACAGTGATTATTGCCATCGTGGAAGGACTTACCGAGTTTCTTCCCGTTTCTTCCACGGGTCACATGATTATAACGCAAAACCTGCTCAACATACCGCAGGGTGACCCCTTTGTTCATGCCTTCACGTTTATCATCCAGTTTGGTGCCATCCTCTCGGTGGTTTGTCTCTACTGGAAACGTTTCTTCCAGCTCGACCATACGCCAGCTCCGGCAGGCAGCTCTTGGTTTCAGCGGATGAAGCATAAGTTTTATTTCTATTGGCTGCTCATTATCGGCGTGATACCTGCCGTTGTTATCGGATTGGCTGCCAAGAAGTCGGGACTTCTCGACTGGTTGCTTGACAGTGTTGAGGTGGTAGCCATCATGCTCGTAGTGGGTGGCGTGTTTATGTTGTATTGTGACAAACTCTTTAATAAGGGCAACGATGCAAATCGTGTCAATGAGAAACGTGCGTTTAACATCGGCTTGTACCAGTGTATATCGGTTATTCCGGGGGTGTCGCGCTCGATGGCAACAATCGTGGGCGGAATGACACAGGGACTCACACGCAAACGCGCGGCTGAGTTCTCTTTCTTCCTTGCCGTTCCCACAATGGCAGGTGCTACGTTGCTCGACCTGCTCGACCTCTTGAAAGAAGATGCTGCTTGGGCTACGAGTCATAACATTTCCATGCTGTTGTTAGGTTGTGTCGTGGCATTCGTTGTAGCTCTCCTCGCCATGAAATGGTTCGTGGCATTCTTGACCAAGTATGGTTTCAAGGCTTTCGGTATCTATCGCATCATCGTTGGTGGCATCATCATCGTATTGTTGCTGACAGGACATTCACTCGCAATGGTAGATTAAATGAATTTTACGCAAGGAGAGATC
>Ga0247610_10000296_pt1 | contig 77528 bp, 57 predicted proteins | sample 174DNAGHGhighgp2_FD_193483 | JGI IMG/M metagenome (GOLD analysis project Ga0247610, IMG submission 193483) | Sheep rumen microbial communities from Palmerston North, Manawatu-Wanganui, New Zealand - 1742 DNA GHGhigh gp2 | ecosystem: Host-associated > Mammals > Digestive system > Stomach > Rumen...
CAAATCCGACTAAGCGGTGTTAACAGGCTGCTCGGTTGGATTTGCAATCCAACCGTAATGAGTATAAGCATTTTTAATGCGTAAATATGTTTTGCGTACTCAAATGTTATTTATAAGCGCATTGCAAATGCTTATACTCGGTGACGTCGGATTACAAATCCGACTAAGCGGTTGTTCAACGTTCAACGTCGTGGAAAAAGTCTGCTCGGTTGGATTTTCTGCTCGGTTGGATTTGCAATCCAACCGTAATGAGTATAAGCATTTTTAATGCGTAAATATGTTTGCGTACTCAAATGGTATTTATAAGCGCATTGCAAATGCTTATACTCGGTGCCGTCGGATTACAAATCCGACTAAGCGGTGATAGTTTCATGGTGGAGTCCTGCTCGGTTGGATTTGCAATCCAACCGTAATGAGTATAAGCATTTTTAATGCGAAAATATGTTTGCGTACTCAAATGTTATTTATAAGCGCATTGCAAATGCTTATACTCGGTGCCGTCGGATTACAAATCCGACTAAGCGGTGTTAACAGTCTGCTCGGTTGGATTTGTAATCCAACCGTAATGAGTATAAGCATTTTTAATGCGAAAATATGTTTTGCGTACTCAAATGTTATTTATAAGCGCATTGCAAATGCTTATACTCGGTGCCGTCGGATTACAAATCCGACTAAGCGGTGTTAACAGGCTGCTCGGTTGGACCTGCTCGGTTGGATTTGCAATCCAACCGTAATGAGTATAAGCATTTTTAATGCGAAAATATGTTTGCGTTCTCAAATGTTATTTATAAGCGCATTGCAAATGCTTATACTCGGTGCCGTCGGATTAAAAATCCGACTAAGCGGTGATAGTTTCATGGTGGAGTCCTGCTCGGTTGGATTTGCAATCCAACCGTAATGAGTATAAGCATTTTTAATGCGTAAATATGTTTGCGTACTCAAATGTTATTTATAAGCGCATTGCAAATGCTTATACTCGGTGACGTCGGATTACAAATCCGACTAAGCGATTGTTCAATGTTCAATGTCGTGGAAAATGATAAATTTTGAGTAGAAAGTGATAAATTGGCCTGTTTTTGCACTTTGAAGTGAAGATTTTAACACTTTTTCCTTGTACGTTTAAAACTTTTTTACTATTTTTGTAGCCAGTTAAACCATAGACCTCGACCATTTTTGAGAGATCATCCTGTTGACACCATATATATAATCATAAGTTAAACCAATTAAAAACTAAAGAGTATGAAAAAACTGTTTACACTTCTAATCCTCCTTGGGGGAGTAGTTTTGGCACAGGCGCAGAGCCTTAAGATCGGTGGAACCAGCATTAGTCTTTCCGGTTCATCCACTATAACCGTGTCTTCCAGTGCCATCAAGTCTGGTACGGTCAAATATAACCAGGTAGCCAAGATTCTTTATTTGGACAATGCCACAATAGAGTACGATGGAGATTGTATTACAGCTAACGTAGAAGGTCTTATCATCGACTTTAAAGGTACGAATAAAATTACTTGTACATCGTCTAAAAGCAATTGTGCAGGTATTTACATCTGGGGTACGGATGTAGATAAGACCGTCAGACTCCGTTCTAACGACAACTACGACCCCGCCAGTGTTACGATTAATAACAACGGAACTGGTGGTTCCATCATCACACAGGGTAATCGTCTTAACATTTTTGCTCTTAATTTGAGCTGTAAGGCAAATCAAAACCATTGTATCTACGTCAACTACGACAACAATAGTGTGAAAGCCATATTTGGACCGATGTATTCAAAGATCAGTTTAACTGCAGCTTCAGGCAAAGCTGCCGTCTATGGCTTTACAGGAGGCTTGTACAGCTATAGAGACAATATCAACACCATAGCATGGACGGACAAATCGCTCAAGTTTAGCAAAGATTCCGACAAAGGTGGTTTTGTTAACTCAGGCGGCAACTTGGTAAATAGCATAACCATCGTGCCTGTGTTGAAGATCGGCAAGGCATTTATTGACCCATCCGACTTTACGCTCAGCACTTCCAATGCGTCAGCATTGGGATTGACTGACGGTACCATCAAATTTACAAATAGCACGAAGACCCTGACTTTTAACGGCGCTAAGATATCTAATGCCGCACAGATTGTCACAAGTTATTTGCCTGGCCTTAATATTGAAGCCACTGGTACCTCTACACTTACCTCAACAGGTAGCTATGGTATGAGCCTTTATGCGAATACAAACTTCACTGGTAGCGGCACGCTAAATGTCGAGGCTACAAGTAATAATTTTTCTGGTATAAAGGTTTTCAATTCATCCGATGTTACTATCAAAATGAAGAAAATCAATGTCAAAGGAAAGTATTATGGATGGAGCGGCTCTGACGGTGGAACGCTGACCTTAAGCAACAATTCTAATTCTGACTACTATTTTGAGGGAACTGGCAATGGAGCATTGAATGCAAAGAACCTGGTGTTGGAAGGCATGGACTATTTTTACAACACTAGCTATGGTACTCCTGGCTGCTATTTCGATGACGGGTTTGTTCGCCAGAATGGCGGTAATATTGTAAAAGGCAGTAATGTGGTGAATATCTACAAGCTCAATGAAAGTGACAAATACAATATTTTTGTTGCAGGTACGCAAGTGACTTACAATAACCATTTAGCTGTCGGCAGCAAGTACATCACAAAAGGAGGCAGTACGGCTGTTACATATGAAAATTCGACAAAGACGCTGACGCTGAACGGTGCAACTATCACCGGTCCTGCTGTATCAGGTACAGTTCAAGATACAGACAATACATTATGTTTAGGAATTGAAGGCCTGACTGTCAATGTGATTGGAGATAATTCTATTTCAGCTGCGTCCGCAAAACAAACCGGTTTGTACATTAAAGCAGACAATGTCACCATTTCCGGTACGGGCAGTCTTGGTGTTACCTCTACTGGTTCAGGGGCATATGGTGCACATGTTGCCTTCGCGAGTTATAAACTTACTATCCACTCCAAGGGCCGTGTTGAGTTCATCGGTGACACCTATGGTCTTGCCGTTGGAAAACTGGTACTGAAGAAAGATGCAGGTGAAACAAACTGGCACTATCGCTTTAAGTCAAGCGCTTCAGGTGCTGCTCTGTGGGTAAAAGAGCTTACGTTGGATAATGTGGACTTCTATTCAGGTACAAGTCGTAGTGAGCCAACGCTACATGGCTGTTACTGGGATCCTGAAGCTTCAAACATGATTCTGCAGAATGGCGGAAGCATAGCTCGCGGACTTGTCGCCTTCTGTGGCATAACAACCAAATATAATCTCTATGTCGGCAATACACAGGTAACCGATTGTAACGCTGCAGGCATCGGTAGCAAGTACATCAAGGCAGGTGGCCCAACGGCAGTTACTTTTAAGGACAATACCCTGACACTCAACGGTGCGAAGATTGATTTGGGAAGTGATGCTGGTAACGCCATTAAAAACAATACAGGCAATGACCTGATTATCAATGTAACTTCTGTCTGCGACCTGAAAGTTGGAGGTGCTAGCAATTCTGCCATCTATTTTGCCAAGGGTGGTACAGGAACTATTAAAGGTAGTGGAAAGCTGACCGTTTCAAGTGTTTCTCCTTTTAGTATTATTGCTCCTGATAATGGTACGCTCATATTGGACAACATCGACATGGAGGTAGAAAATAACATTGTAGGTTGGACAGACAATAAATCCACACTGAAGGTTAAGCTGACCACGCCAGGCAAGGTAATCAGAGTAAATGGCAACGTCAAAGATCTTGGTTCCATCATACTCGACGAAGGCACGAAGATTGTTGACCCAGACGGTGGCTACTTCAGTTCCAGCAAGTATGGCGTGGTGAATAGCGACGGCTCTACTCTGGCATCGCCCGTTGTCTTTGCCGACAAGACCAGCACCGCCATCGACGGCATCACCACCGACGCTGATGCTGAGGTCATCGGTATCTACGACGCACAGGGACGCAAGCTCGAGGAGATGCAGCAAGGCATCAACATCATCCGCATGAGCGACGGCACGACGAAAAAGATTATTAAGAAGTAAGAGGCCTCTCCCCCAATAGAAAGCGTTGCAGCATGAAAATGTTGCAGCGCTTTTTTGGTTGTTACAACATTTTGTGCTATCTTTGCAGGCAGGAACTATGAGACGACTCTATCCTAAACTGACAATGACAGCATGCTGGTTGCTCGTAATGGTGGCAGCCATAGCAGACACAGGACGACTGTTCACACCCGACCGCATGTCGAGCAGCTTGATAACCTGTATCTGTCAGGACCGCTATGGTTACATCTGGATGGGAACGGAGTACGGTCTGAACAAGTTTGACGGATACCGCTTCACACCCTACCTGCACCAGCGTGACGACACGACGAGCATCACTGACAACGAGATAGCCTCGCTCTTCGTCGATAAGGACGGCGAGCTGTGGGTGGGTTGTGCCAAGGGTTTGGTACGCTACGATTACGAGCGTGACGCCTTCCTGGCTAAGCCTTTCTCCATGGAGGAGCTGCACATCCTCATCAATAACCTTGTGGATAACGTGCGAAGGCTGCGAGGAAAGTTCTCTGGAGCACAAGACCAGGAAGAACGTCTGGAACAGGTGAAGGTGAAAGGCAACAACGATGTGCTCATGGATCGTATCATGAAGTCAGTCAATGCCAACCTGAACAATCCTGACTACGACGTGGAGATGTTGACCAAGGATGTGGGCATCAGTCGTGCACAACTGCATCGAAAGATGAAGGAGATAACAGGTATCTCCACCAGTGAGTTCATACGTAACCTCCGGCTGGAACAGGCAGCACGACTCATCAAGGAGCGCAAAATCAATATCACACAGGTGGCATACAGCGTGGGATTTAATAACCAGACACACTTCTCCACCGTGTTCAAGAAACACTTTGGCATGACCCCCACCGAATATGCCGAAAGCTGAAGAATCTATAATAAACTATAATAACTATAATAACTATAACATCTATAATAACTATCCCCCTATGAAAAAACTACTCACCACTCTTCTAACACTGGCATGCTGTATGACACTTGCAGCGGAGGACGGACACCAACTATGGTTACGCTACGACACACTAAACAAGGCGAAGGTGAACATCATGATTCCACCTGCTGTGCGTGGCGCACACGAGAACGTTACAACACCCTCCATCGACATTGCCATCAGAGAGCTGCAGCTCTTCTCCATGAATGATGTGACGATACGCATTGACCGGTCGCTGCCTGACGACGAAGGCTTTACGTTGTCTGTCGGCAGTGACAATAGCTTCACCATACGTGCACATAACGATATCGGGCTGCTCTATGGAGCATATAAACTGTTAGAGTTGCAACACCAGAATTATTCCTGGGGACAGACAGCGCGAACGTTCAACCATGACGCTCCGTTCTTCAAACTCAGATTACTGAACCATTGGGACAACCTCGATGGAAGCATAGAACGCGGCTACGCTGGTGAGAGCATCTTCTGGAAGGATGGACAACCCTCAGCTCTCGATGTTCCACTGATAGAAGAATATGCACGTGCCAATGCATCGATAGGCATCAATGGGACAGTACTGAATAATGTCAATGCGTCGCCAAAGATGCTTACCACACCTTATCTCAATGCCGTCAAGACTATTGCTGGCATACTGCGCCCCTATGGTATCAAGGTCTTTCTCTCTATCAATTTCGCAACACCAATGGCACTGGGCGATACCAGGACAGCAGACCCATTGGCACCAGAAGTAGCAGCATGGTGGCAGAAAAAAGCCGATGAAATCTATGATTTGATACCTGACTTCGGGGGATTTCTTGTCAAAGCTAATAGTGAGGGACAGCCAGGCCCTGGCGACTACCATCGTTCGCATGCAGATGGAGCAAACATGCTGGCACAGGCATTGAAGCCTCATGGTGGCATCGTCATGTGGCGTTGCTTCGTCTATGGAGCCAACCATAAAGGTGAAGACCGTGTGATGCAGGCTGTCAGTGAGTTCAAACCTCTTGATGGTATGTTTATGGATAATGTTATCCTGCAGACAAAGAACGGCCCACTCGACTTCCAGCCACGCGAGCCTTATAGTCCTATCTTCGACCAGATACAGCGCACGCCGAACATGGTGGAGTTGCAGATTACACAAGAATACCTTGGACAGTCTAAACACCTGGTGTATCTGGGACCTATGTGGGAGGAATTCTTCAAGTTCGTTCAGCCCAAAAACCTGAAAGGCATTGCTGGTGTGGCTAACATCGGAAAGGATCGTAACTGGTGTGGTCACCATTTCTCGCAGGCTAACTGGTATGCCTTCGGACAATTGGCATGGAACCCACAACTCTCCTCGAAGGACATTGCCGAGGACTGGCTCATGTTGACCTTTAGCCCTAACGCCCCGTACGTTGAGACTTTATCTCAACTCATGGAGCAAAGCCGTGAAGCCTGTGTCAATTACATGATGCCACTGGGACTGCACCACATCTTCAAGTTCGACCACCACATGGGACCTGAGCCTGACGGTTTCAAGGCTGAATATCCCATAGAGTGGTGTCCCGTTTATTACCATAAGGCCGATTCCATCGGAGTAGGTTTCGACCGTACCAAGGCTACGGGTACAGGTGCTACTGCCCAATATCGTGAGTCCATCGCGCGTACCTATGAATATATAGAGACGTGTCCGGAGGAGTACTTGCTATGGTTCCACCACGTGCCTTGGACCTACAAGATGAAGAATGGTCACACCCTGTGGGAAAACCTGCAAACGAAGTATAACGAAGGCGTTAGCTTTGTAGAACGAATGGCTGCGCAGTGGCAACAGGAAAAAGCCTACGTCGATGAGCAACGCTGGAAAGAGGTCGATGACCGTCTGCAGCAGCAGGTTCGCGATGCTCGTGAGTGGCGTGATGTTTGTCTTAACTATTTTGGAGGTTTTGTGAAATGAGACAGCTGTTAGTCTTGTTGTTGCTGCAAGTTGCTATCGTCGTCTGTGCGCAACAGCCTATTCTGGGTGGGGAACTAAGCAATTCGGCAGCCACCAGCGTGGAAGACATTGATGAGGTGATGCCCAGGATGAAAGCATTAGGACTGAACACCGTTCTTGTGCCTGCCTACTGGGAGTTTCTGGAACCAACGGAAGGACAGTTCGACTTCACGCTTATTGACCGTACAATAGCACAAGCACGTGCGAACCAGTTGAAGGTTGTCTTCCTGTGGTTTGGTGCATGGAAAAACTCCATGTCGTGCTACGCTCCCTTATGGTTCAAGCAGGACACACGGCGTTTCCCACGTGCACGTACGAAGACTGGCAAGCCATTGGAGATTGCTTCTGCGTTTAGTGACGACGTGTTCAAGGCTGATAACCGTGCTTTTGCAGCCTTGATGCAACGCATTGCTGATAAAGGTCGTGACGTGGTTATCATGGTACAGGTAGAGAACGAGATTGGTATGCTGGAGGATGCGCGCGACCACTCCTCGCTGGCAGAGAAAGCCTACAAGAAAGGTGTCCCCCAGGAACTGTTAGACTACCTGAATGCTCATGCCACGACACTTCATCCCTGGCTGAAAGACAGAATCAAGAAAACTACTAAAGGTGGTACTCCTTGGACTTCCGTTTTTGGTGACGACATCTATACTGATGAGATATTCATGGCTTATTACTACGCACTCTATGTGGAAAAATTATGCAAAACCGCCCATTCCATCGTGGATTTGCCTCTTTATGTGAATGCCGCCATGAACAGCAGGGGACGGCAACCAGGACAGTATCCCAGTGCAGGACCCCTGGCACATCTGATAGACCTCTGGCATGCAGGAGCACCCAGCATCGCCATGCTGGCTCCTGACATTTATGATACTGGTTTCAAAAACTGGGCTGCACAATACGCACTACCGAACAACCAGTTGTTTATTCCGGAGAGCCGTTGTTGCGAAAACAGTGGAGTGAGAGCCTTGTATGCCTTTGGAGAGCATCAGGCGCTGGGCTTCTCGCCCTTTGCCATCGATCAGGCCTCGCCACAGGAGACTCGTAGCGTGACACAAGCCTATGCTCTTCTGCGTCAGGTATTTGCGTACGCAGATGCATTGCCTCAGCCCCATTGGGGACTTCTCTTCGACCAGACAGACAAAGAGCGTATCATAGAGGATAACGGACTGTCTATTGTGTGTCGTCACTTCTTTACCTTGCCTTGGGATCCACGAGCCACTGATGGAAGTACGTGGCCGGAAGGTGGTGCTATGTTGCTGCGCTTAGCGCCCGATGAGTACCTATTGGCAGGCAGCGGGGTCGTGGTAGAGTTCAAAACCAAGAGTGAAAGAGACCAAGAGCAGCAGGTCGTGTTAGGTGAGGATGGCTTTGTTGCCAACAACACCGTCAATGCTACAACCACCACCCAACATGCTCCACGTTTCACTGGCTCCCGTTGTGGCATCGGATTAGTGGATGAAATAAGCATTTTAGAGGACGGAACGTTCAAATACCTACGTCGTCATAATGGTGACCAGGACCATCAGGGGAGACATGCAAGAATCTCTGTTGGGGACTGGAAAATACTGCATATTAAGCTATATAGATACCAATGAAACATTTTTAAACGTCCATGAAACATCATTTAATTGAAGATTGAAGGATAATAACTAATATCATGATTACCACCAAACGTGGTAAGAGTGGTGAGGCACTTATTACTTACGACGGATATGTGGGTTGGCAGCAGATGCCTAAGAAACTGGATGTTCTGAACCTCAGAGAGTATGCTCAGCACTATAACGATATTGCTGACGTGCAGATTAAGCCGCATGTAGGTTCGTTTATACATCCGGAGTTGCTGGGTGAGGGTACTGACTGGCAGGACGAGCTGTTCCACACAGCCTTCATGACCAACCACAGCCTCTCGCTCACTGGTGGTACAGAAAAGACTACTTATGCCATCTCGGCAGGTTATCTGAACCAGGACGGTATCGGTTTGAGCACAGGCTTCAAGCGTCAGACACTGCGTGGTAACCTTGACACACAGCTGAAGTCATGGCTCAAGGGTGGTATCTCTTTCTCACTGACTGACTCCAAGCAGGAGATGGAGAAGAACTGGGACATCATTATGACAGCCCTGCGTTCACAGCCTTCTGTAGCAGTACGTAATCCAGAAGGTGGCTACGATGGTCCAGACGATCAGTGGATGCCAGACAATGCTGTGGCATTGGCAGAAATCAAGACTAACTATGCCAAGCGTTTCAACTTCCGTGTCAATACCTATCTGGAGGCAGAGATACTCAAAGGCCTGACCTTCAAGACAGAGTTGTCGGCTGATTACAACTTGAACAAGACAAAGACTTACCAGCCTGACTATACGTTTGGTGTACGTGTCAGCTCACAGCGTGACGGTGAAGTGAGCTGTTTTGCAGACAATGAATAGGAGAGGGGAGCATTTTGGGTGCTCCCCTCTTTCTTTGTGTATTCCATTAAAAAACTATAATCCTGAGTGGTTAGTCATGCTGGATATCGATTTATTTTGTACTTTTGCACCCGATAATGGAAAAAGGTAAAAAGATAATTAGTTTTCTCAAGGAGTGGACACTGCCTGTTGCCATAACGGTGGGCACGGTGTGCTATCTCACGTTCGACTTGGTGCCAGCACTTGATGAGGCAGGTAATCGGTTGGCTCCTGTCTTCGATCAGTTGTTCCCTTTGACCGTCTTCCTGACGCTTTTTGTTACCTTCTGTAAGGTTGACTATCATCAGATGCGTCCCCACCGATGGCATGTCGGTGTGCTGCTGGCACAGCTGTTGCTGGTAGCCGTCAACGTCATCATTATATTATTGGTGGAAGCGGACATCGAACAAAAACTGTTGTGGGAGGCTTTGCTGACCTGTATCATCGGACCTTCAGCATCAGCAGCGCCAGTCGTTGTGGGAAAGTTAGGAGGAAACATCAGCACCATGACGGCTTATACGCTGATGTCATCGTTGGCATCTGCACTGATGATACCTGTTGTGTTTCCCATGCTTGAGTCGGCTGTCGCTGGCAGTCCTACCTTTCTGGAGGCATTCCTCATTATTCTGCAGAAGGTGTCGCTCGTCTTACTCTTGCCGCTACTGTTAGGATGGCTCGTACAACACTATCTGAAAGGTCTTTGCCGTTGGATAGCCTCCATGCCTAATCTCAGCTTCTATCTCTGGGCTTGTTCGCTGAGCATCACAACAGGCATCACTGTGAAGAATATCGTACACAGCACTGCCTCGCTATCCTTACTGTTATGGATAGCAGGTGCCAGCTTGCTGCTCTGTTTCGTACAGTTCTTTATCGGGCGTGCCATAGGACATAAACTGGGCGAGGAGGTGAATAGCGGACAGGCTCTCTTCCAGAAAAACACAGCATTGAGCATTTGGGTGGCTTACATGTATCTGAACCCCGTTTCCAGTATAGGTGCAGGGTGTTATGTGCTCTGGCAAAACATCATTAATTCGCTGGAACTCTGGCAATATAGAGTAAAGCAACAGGATGTTAAAAAAATATAAAGAAAAGGGAAAAGTATCCTGCTATCCCCAAAACCTCGAATTAAATCTGTACCTTTGCAAGGTTAAACATGTTTAATTAGTAATCTACTGAAAATGAAGAAGAGGTATTTGATATGGGGTATGGCTGTTTGTACTATGGGAATGACCATGGTTAGCTGTGCCGATGATGACCAGTATGATGCATCAAAAGGAATCAAGAACGCCGAGCAAGTGCTTGGACTTTCTATTGACCCTAATCAGGACTGGAAGATGACTACTGAGGTTACAGCGAATATTGCTGTGAACTTAGGCTTGGATCAGAACTATACCGTTGTGGTATATAATGAGAATCCCCTCTACAATAAAAATGCAACCTACTATCTGCGCCAGACGGTTGCAGAGGGAGAAGTGCTGACCAGACAATTCTCTGTCCCCTTGACTACCACTCGTCTCTATGTCGCTACTTACGATAGTAAGTATCGCAGAATAGTCAATGTCGCTGATGTTGAAGACAATAGGCTGACGGTGAATGTCGGAGGCAGTGCTACCACGCGTGCCGTTGAGGATGCTTCTGTTTACCCTGACTTCGTGAAGACGCTGGATAATTATCTGAATCCGGATGTGAACGACGTAAAAGAACTGATAAGGCAGAACAACCAGATTGCATGGTCGGCAGACTATTACAGTGTTGGTGCAGAAGTCACTTTAGCTGCCATGAAGGAATATACGGCTCTTACAAACGAGCTGATCACTAACGAGACAGGCGGAAACCACACCTTGAGCGACAAGTACTATGATAATGGAGCATATAGTGGTGGTGACTATCCTGGCCATGGCGACGGCAAGCACTTCCGTGTGCCGGCAGGTACGGAGCTGACAGAGTCCTTTAATATTAATGCTACTCAGTATGTCATCAACGATGCCGTCATCTATGTTGAAGGTAAGCTTCACCTCAATGGTAACACGCTGAACGGACCGACCATCGTTATCGGAGCTGGTGGCGAGGTGGTGCTCGATGGTACTACCAATATGAGTAATGCAGGACGTTTCGTCATCATGGCAGGCGGCAAGCTGACGGGTGCTGACGGCGTAGAGTTCAATATCAATAATGGCGGAGCATGTTACAATGCAGGAACCATTGAATTCAAGGGTACACTCAATGTCAACGGCTCCAATACTTATAACAACGGAACCATAAAGGTTGACATCTTGCGTAACACGGCGGGTGGCAAGTTCACTAACTTTGGTAAGATAACGGCACGCACCAAGATGATGTCAGGCGATGCCTACAACTGTGTTGTCATTAATGGATGCTACATGAACTATACGGAGAATGCAGGTATTGGCAATCTCACCATGTTGGACAACAGCCGACTGGATGTAGGAGGTAAGCTGCAGACAACAGGCACCTTCACACTCTATAATTTGAGCGAAATCAACACAACTGACCTGCAAGTTCAATCCACAAAGTTCAATGCTCCAACAGAGAACGGGAAATTCTCTGTCTTGAAGATTAATGGGGACATCTATGCAGGTTATGGCGGCGACTTTGAGCCGTCAGGTAATCTTTATGGCGATTGGGCCCGTTCAAGCGAGGGAATCTATGTGAATGGTACATGGGATACCTTAGATAACCAGTGGAGTGTGTTAGGTATTATAAAAGGTAAGTTCGCAAGCCTTGTATCGGAGTCAACATCGCCCGTAACCATTCCGGCTGGCGACTGCACAGGTACAGGTTATAACGACACAACCACTCCTCCAGACGACAAAATCATTGGCGAGCCTGAAATTTATACCTTCGCTTTCGAAGATTCGTTTGTCGGTGACTACGACATGAACGACGTCGTGCTACAGGTAAGAGAGAATCCTGACAATCCTAACAAGATTGACGTCATACTCTGTGCCACAGGTGCTATGTACGACCTCTCGGTCAACCTCCGAGTAAGAGACGAGCTACTGGGTCGATTCACCTATCGTGACCTGCAGATGTTCAATGGCGAGGAGGTTCACTCGGCACTCGGTGCTCCAAAGGGTAAGTTCATTAATACTGGTACGACAGACAACATCAAGTTCTTTGATGCAGAGCCTGTTACATACACCTTCAAAAAACCATCGAGCAACTTCGACATTGCAACGGCCGACTTCTGGATTAATTCACCACAAGGAGAAATCCACGTAGGAACAACCTATGGAACAGGTACGGCTCCTTACGGACTCATTATCCCCAAGGCTTGGCGATGGCCAAAAGAATGGAACACCATCACGGGTAACTCTGAGCGTACCAGCCCATATCCTAACTTCGCAGGCTTTGCAAGCGACAGAACCACTAACCAGACATGGTACGACGTGGTTGACGAGGATTTGGTGTACTAATCAACGGATAATCTATTTTTATTCAAATACTTCTTTGAAGGGGTGTCTGCGTGAGCAGATGCCCCATTCACTTTTATCCGCAAGTTTGGTTTAAAGAATGTTAATCTTCTAAGATTTATCGAACGAAAAGAAACGAAACGAACGAAAAGTCATATTGGACCGTCCCGTTAGTTGTATCTTTGCAGGAAAAAAGATTCTTGCTTAGCAAGCGACCAGAGGTCGAGCGGAACATTGAACAATCGCTTAGTCGGATTTGTAATCCGACGGCACCGAGTATAAGCATTTGTAATGCGCTTATAAATAATATTTGAGTACGCAAACATATTTACGCATTAAAAATGCTTATACTCATTACGGTTGGATTGCAAATCCGACCGAGCAGGTTACAAATCCAACCGAGCAGGTTTGCAAGCGACCAGAGGTCGAGCGGAACGTTGAACAATCGCTTAGTCGGATTTGTAATCCGACGGCACCGAGTATAAGCATTTGCAATGCGCTTATAAATAATATTTGAGGACGCAAACATATTTACGCATTAAAAATGCTTATACTCATTACGGTCGGATTGCAAATCCGACCGAGCAGGAGGTCGAGCGGAACATTCTTGCTTTGCAAGCGACCAGAGGTCGAGCGGAACGTTGAACATTCGCTTAGTCGGATTTGTAATCCGACGGCACCGAGTATAAGCATTTGCAATGCGCTTATAAATAATATTTGAGAACGCAAACATATTTTCGCATTAAAAATGCTTATACTCATTACGGTCGGATTGCAAATCCAACCGAGCAGGAGGTTGAGCGGACCATTGAACGTTGAACAATCGCTTAGTCGGATTTGTAATCCGACGGCACCGAGTATAAGCATTTGTAATGCGCTTATAAATAATATTTGAGGACGCAAACATATTTACGCATTAAAAATGCTTATACTCATTACGGTCGGATTGCAAATCCAACCGAGCAGGAGGTTGAGCGGACCATTGAACGTTGAACAATCGCTTAGTCGGATTTGTAATCCGACGGCACCGAGTATAAGCATTTGCAATGCGCTTATAAATAATATTTGAGGACGCAAATATATTTACGCATTAAAAATGCTTATACTCATTACGGTTGGATTGCAAATCCAACCGAGCAGGAGATTAAAGATTAAGGATTAAAAATGAAAGATTAAAGATGTATAAAAAACAGGTGCATGTATTTGGGAAAACAGGTGCACCCATTTGACAAAACAGGTGCACCCATTTGACAAAACAGGTGCATGTATTTGACAAAACAGGTGCACCTGTTCTGGAGAAAGCTTCATTAGTATAGCAATTGTGGACGAGTGGGGTGCTTGTACCAGTCAGTATTGCTGATGTGGTTTTGAATCCAGTAGGCAAACCCATCGTATGGACCATATACACCCTCGGTCTCTCTGTTGTAAGTACCTATGGACATGCCTTCTACAGGATAGCGGAAGTCACTTTGTGGAACAGTGACACACCAGCTGATGTGGTTGTCGTACAGGCTGGCATTGCCACGGAAGATGTTTTTCAGCACATCGTTGAACTTATAGTAATAGGTATGTATTTCCCAGATGGAACCGTTATACTCTTCGAGGATGAACGGGTCGATATTGTCGAACGTCAGGCTGCGTGCTTTCTCACGACTCTTGAAGCTGATGAGATAAGTGACGCTCTGTGGGTTGGCCTTTGCTGTAAAGCCTTCGGTCTCGTCCCTCGACGTGTTCAGGCGCATGCGTGAAATAGACCCGTTGTCATCCCGATTCTTCAACAGTGACCAGTGGGCATCCTCAAACAGGTTGAGCACGGCTTCCCCATTTCTTCCCCTTAGAAGCAACTCGTTACTATTAATGAAGTTACGGGGCAGAGGGTAACCTTCGTCCAACTTCTCGTTGCTGACCAGTTCCACCTGTGTGATGTCGTCGTACTGAACGCCGCCCAAGTGTATGGCGGCAGCTATTTGCTTGGCAGTACCTACTGCCTCTACCTTGACGGTGAGATAGATGTTGTACGACACATTGTCGTAGCCCTTGCTCACACGTAGCACCAAGTCGTTATAGTCGAAGTCGCCAGGCTCAGGGAAGTTGTCTTCAAACAGGTAGGTAAACGTCTGTTCCGTAGGGTTGGTGACTTGGCTGCCCTGTTGAAATGTGGATGTTGTCAGGTCAATGGTCTTCGTACCATATTTAAAAGGTACCACGCCCATATAGGAGCCATCCATGCCTATTACTCCTAAGTAGAGCTGCTCCTGCGATATGGGGATGGAGTAGCCCAGTGTGGCCTTGTTGTCGTAGCATACACCCTGTGCTGCCACCTCTGCCGTGTTGGAGGTGTAGATGTTGTCGGTCAGCACCTGTACCTCCAGCACGTAGCCTGATGTCAGCACGGTCACCTCGTCGCTCTTGGTGAGTTTCCAGTCGTGTGTGCGGTCCATGTTGTCAATCATGAACTCGTAGTCAACATACTGGTTGTAAATGTCTTGGTCGAATTTCTCTTTCTCGCACGCTGTCCATCCGGTTAGCATTGCTGTAGCGAGGATGAGTGTTAATGTTTTATGCTGTCTCATGTTCAAAGCTATGTTTCTTCCGTTGCAAAGGTAGTGCAAACTGGGTGAAATGCAAAATAAAATGAAAAGATTTTGTAAAAAAAGGTGCATAAAGAGATGACGAGAGTCAACGATTACGCAAAAATTTATTATTATTAACACATTAATGTGTGGTTTTATGGATAAATTTATTATCTTTGCACCCGAATTATGTCGAGAGAGAAAAAATAAACATATTATTAACACTTTAACAATTAAAAAACAAAATGAAAAAGTATTTGATGACTTTAGCTGCTTTTGCTCTTGTTTCAAGTGCATTTGTCAGCTGTTCAAATGACGAAGGTGTAGCGTATGATCCTACTGCAAAGAAGGTTAACGACTACAATGCCGCATTTGTTGCACGTTATGGTCAGCCTGCTGCTAACCAGGACTGGGGTTTCGGTACAACACGTAGTGTTGATGTAAACTCTAATGAATGGGAAGCAAACGGCAATGTAATTCCTAAAGACATTACCGATCGCGAGAGAGAAGTTGTAATGAAGTGGTTTACTGACAACAAGAATCCTCAGTCGGAGACCGTTGACCTGACCAACTATTTTGTTCAGAACGTAGGTCATGGTAATGTGAGCTATACTTGTGTTGACGGCAATGGTGCTTCTCACACAGCAGTAGGTTCCAACCATATGGACTGGATTTTCTGTGGACCTGGACGTTATATGTATTATGGAATGACTGAGCCTGCTCCTTACAACTATAACGATGGTGATGAGCACATCAACAACTTCAATGCTCAGAGCGGTGAGATTCAGCACATTCTTTACACGGGTACCGAGTACTTCGGCTACCACGACTCCTTCCAGGACAATGGACGTGGCAGCAAGTACAGCACTGTAAACCGTAACTTCGTGCTCCGTTTCATCGACGTTGACGGCGAGGTTGGCTGCTATGTCGGTTTCGACTATGAGAGCCATGGTAATCAGGGCGACATTGAACCTGACGGCTACTTCAATGACCGCGTTATCAAGATTGTTCCGGGCGATGGCTCCAAGTTCATCATCCCTGGTGTCTACACCGACCGCGTGATCTGCGAGGACCTTGGTACAACTGACGACTCAGACTTCAACGACGTAGCATTCGACATCCGCTATGCTGACGGTGGCGCTTATGTCCGCGTTGTATCTGTAGGTGGTATCTATCCTCTCTATGTTGCCGGCAATGAGGTTCACGAGATGTTCGGTGCTCAGCCAAAGGCTGACGGTACATACCAGATTCTGGGTGAGCGTACCTCTGATGAGTTCTTCGTACCCGGTGCAACAAAGGCTGCTGACATTAAGGTAGAGGTTACCTATATTGATAAGAGCGGCACTGCTACAGCAGCACCTGCCTCTACCTTCGAGCTGACTGCTGACCAAGGTAAGGTTCCTCAGAAGATTTGCGTATCTCCGAAGTTCCAGCTCTGCGCTGAGCGTCAGAATATCGGCGACAAATATACCAACTTCAAGGCTTACGTAGCTGATCCTACTGTTGCGTGGTATTAATTGATTACATCAAATACTCTATAATTTTTTTATAAGGAGGGCGTCTGCGTGATGCAGGCGCTCTTTTTTTTTGGTTATATCAAATAAAAGTACTACCTTTGCCTGCAATATGGCGAACATGAAATCATTGGCCAAGGATACGGCCATTTACGGACTGAGCAGCATCATCGGCAGATTCCTTAACTATCTGCTGGTTCCTCTATATACCACCCAGATGTCGGCAGCTGGTGGAGGCTACGGCGTTATTACTAATATGTATGCGCTCGTAGCGCTGATACTCGTACTGCTGACCTTTGGTATGGAGACCACCTTCTTCCGTTTTGCCAACAAGGAAGGTGAGAATCCGCAGCGTGTCTTTTCTACTGCACTCATTGGCGTCAGTTCTGCTGCCACGTTGTTTGTCGTGTTGGTATTGCTGTTTATTACTCCTGTTAGCAGTTTTCTGGGTTATGCCGACCATCCTTCCTATGTATGGGTCATGGCATTGACTATAGGTATTGACGCTATACGTGCCATACCCTTTGTCTATCTGCGACAGCAGAAAAAGGCTATCAAGTTTGCTTCCTTACAGCTGCTGAACATTGCCATCAACATTACGTTGAACCTGATCTATTATAAATGGTTCAACGTTACAGACCCGGGCTATGCGTTTTACATCAATCTCGTTACCTCGACGGTGGTGCTGCTCTGCCTGTATAAGGAGCTGTTCAGCATCCGTCATGGCTTCGACCCACAACTTATGCGTCGCATGCTCAGCTATAGCTGGCCCATCGTCATCTTAGGTGTGGCGGGCATACTGAATCAGGTGGCAGACAAGATACTGTTCCCCTTTGTCTATAAAGGCAGCGACATGCAGATGCAGTTAGGCATCTATGGCGCGACAGTGAAGATAGCCATGATTATGGCCATGATAACGCAGGCTTTCCGTTATGCCTACGAGCCTTTTGTCTTCGGCAAGACACACGATAAGGACAATGACGAGATGCAGGCTACGGCCATGAAGTATTTTCTCATCTTCACCCTGCTGGCCTTCCTTTGTGTGGTGGGTTACATCGACGTGTTGAAGTATATCATTGGTGACGACTACTGGGAGGGCTTACGCGTTATACCTATCGTGATGGCAGCCGAAATCATGATGGGTGTCTATTTCAACCTGTCGTTCTGGTACAAACTGGAGGATAAGACGTTCTGGGGAGCCGTCTTCTCAACTGTCGGCTGTGGTGTACTCATTGCCGGCAATGTGCTCTTTGTGCCTCGTTATGGATATATGGCCTGTGCATGGTCAGGTTTTGCCGGTTATGCCACAGCCATGACACTGTCGTACATCGTAGGGCGTATCTATCATCCTATTGCCTATCCACTGCGTTCCATCGCCATATATGTAGGCATGACGTTACTGTTCTTCGTGGCTATGAGCTATGGTCGCGAGTATTTGCCGTTATGGGCTTCGCTTGGGGTAAATACCGTGTTGGTGCTGCTGTTCTGTGCATACATCGTCCGTTACGATATGCCGCTGAGTAGCTTGCCTGTCATAGGAAATTTTTTTAACAAGAAATAAGTATGAAAAAAATTCTGTTATCAATCGTTGTGCTGCTCTCTGCTTTTCAGGCGAAAGCCGATGAGGGCATGTGGACACTCTACAACCTTCCACAGCCTGTCTATTCACAGATGCAGGCCGAAGGCTTCGCTCTTCCTTACGAGTCGCTCTATCTGGGTGAGCATGCCATTATGAAGGCGGTGGTAAACTTTGGTGGTTATTGTTCTGGCGTGGTGGTATCGCCCGATGGTCTGGTATTTACCAATCACCACTGTGGTTTCGACTGCATACGTCGTCACTCTACTGTCGAGCACGACTATATGCTTAATGGTTTCAATGCTCAGAGCTACGCAGAGGAGTTACCAAACGAGGACCTCTATGTCAGCTTCATGGTAGAACAGCGCGATATTACTCACTATCTGGACTCATTAGGCATGAAGAACCTGCCCTTTGCACAGATCAGTGAATTCGTTGACAGTGTAGAGAACGTGCTGACAGCACAGATACGTGAGAAAGACCCCACGCTGCGTGTGGAAGTCAAGCCATTCTATGAGGGTAATCAGTATTACCTGACGACCTATCGTGACTTCAAGGACGTACGTTTGGTATTTGCCATTCCTAAGTCAATGGGTAAGTTTGGCGGTGAGACAGACAACTGGATGTGGCCACGCCAGACGTGTGACTTCTCCGTCTTCCGTATCTATGCAGACCCAGACACCAATGGTCCTGCAGAGTACAGCGAGCGAAACGTGCCTTACCACCCACAGACATGGGCTCCAGTGTCCATGCAGGGATATAAGGATGGTGACTTTGCCATGACCATGGGCTATCCTGGTTCTACCAGTCGTTACCTCTCCAGCTATGGCATTCTGGAGCGTTATGCCGAGAATGCCGTACGTGCACAGGTACGTGGTGTGAAACAGGACGTCATGATCCGCCACATGCGTGCCTCCGAGGCCGTACGTATCATGTACGATTCGAAATATGCCAACAGCTCTAACTACTGGAAAAATTCCATTGGCATGAATAAGTGTATCGACAGCATCGGACTCGTCAGCCAGAAACAACTGTTCGAACACAGGCTGAAACGCTGGCAGGACGAGACAGGATACCTCAAGGGACAGTTGGACTTCAACCGTCTGTCGCAGCTTTATGGCGACCGTTATCAAGCCGTCCGCATGATGACTCTTTGGAGTGAGACATTCTTTGCCGACGAGCTGAGCGTGCGTGCCTTCTCTGCCTGCTTCGGACGTAAAGAGGTGAAAGGCCCAGATGATGAGCCTAAGAAGCAATACATCGAATTCACCGACAACACAAGTGAGTGGGACTATGATACTGACTGCGAAATCTTAGGTGCGTTGTTACAGAACTATCGTCAGCAGGCTACGTCGGCTTATCTGCCCGACTTCTACGAAACTATCGACCAGAAGTTTGGTGGCGACTGCATGCGTTATGCACAATATTTATATAAGAACTCCGTGCTGATGCGCTCTGGCAAACCTATTTATGTCAACAACGATGACTACAATGAAGACCCAGGCGTTGAGTTCGGTACCGGACTTATAGGTGTCATGATGAATATTGCCATGGGTGTTTACGGTACATCCGACGATGTTGACGAGCAGGAGAAGTTGCTTTGTGCTGCCAAGCTGCGCATGGAACAGGATATGCCAAACTACTCTGATGCCAACTTCACCATGCGTCTGAGCTATGGTCAGATAGGCGGTTATACCCTTGGAGGCAAACCATCAGGTTACTATACTGAGGCACAAAGCATGGTAGAGAAGATGATACTTGGAGAACGTGGCGTCATCGACTACGAAGCAGAACCCATCATGAAGGAACTGCTTTCTGCACGTGACTTTGGACCTTACACCGATGGTACCAGTGGTAAGATGCAGCTGTGCTTCCTCTCCAACAACGACATTACTGGAGGTAACTCCGGTTCACCCGTGTTCAACGGAAAAGGTGAGCTTATCGGCTTGGCATTCGACGGTAACTGGGATAGTCTGTCAAGTGACATCTTCTTCGACCGTGACTTGGCTCGTACCATCAGTGTCGATATACGTTACGTCCTCTTTATGATGGACCGTTGGGGACATGCCGACCGTCTGTTGCGTGAGATTAATGCAAAATGACACGACGCACATTCCTCGTTGTAAGCATCATGTGCTGTGCTGTGACCATTGTCATGGCACAGCGCATGCATCGCTACAGTCTGGGGTTTGAGTTGTCGAAACATGACTTTGCCGATACACTGCAGGTGGAGTGGGACGATAACCGTCTGCTGCTACCTGTTGAAATCAGTGGAAAGACTTATCGTTTCCTCTTTGATACTGGTTGTACACAGGGTGTCATCTTTACTGGCAGTCAGGTGCCTTATGTGGAGGAGATAGGAAATATTGTCTCTTATGACATCAATAACCACCGTGATACCGTACGTGTAGTACAGATGCCGCCCATGCGTCTGGGACAGATGACCATCGACGGCTATTTGTGTACTATAGCACATAGTGGCACTGCTACACGTGGTTACGATGGAATCATAGGTTTTGACCTCATCAATAAGGGATTGGCCTGTAAGATTGATGTAGAGAACAAACGTCTGATACTGACTGACCGTAAGAAGTTCTTTGCCGACGAGCAGGGTTATGAGGTGAAATACAAGCTACAAGGATTCGTGCCTTATGTGTGGGTGAGTCCTTTCATGCGCCACATGGACCAGGTGCTGTTCGACACAGGCTTCCGTCATCTCTATGCCATGAACAGCGAAAGTTTCCTGAAGCATGTCTATAAAAGCCGTCAGGTCAGTGAACAGGTAGAGGGCCGTGCCGTAGGTCAACATACCATTGGAGCCCATAGTGTTGAAACGGCTGACACAGTGTATTTCCTTGCCCTCGACCGTCTGAAATGGGACGCTTTCTCCTTTCGCGACTACCACACCGTGACACAACAGGGCTCGTCACATATTGGAGCCGACGTGCTGAACTATGGACGCATCATCATCAATCCTTTCCGTAAGCGCATCATCCTGCAGCCTTACACCAAGAATGACGAAGTGACCATCAGCAATCCACAGTTCCAAATGTATATTATCCCTATCAATAACCGCCCCACTGTCGGACTGATTAGACAAGAGAGTGAGGCATATAAGAGTGGTTTGCGTCAAGGCGACGTCATTTTGAAGGTTGATGGCCGTGACATACCCCATGTAGCAGCCTATATGCAGTATCCCTTTGTCAAGGGGGAAACCTATATCTTTACGGTACGGACGAAACAGGGCAAAATGAAAACGGTGCAGATAACCAAATAGGTATCCTGCATCGCTATGTGTATGTCTTGATATGGGTTACAGCTTTGTCTGTTTCATATAGCCCATCATAATCGTCTATGCTTATTTTTTAGGTAACATCACCTCATCGTTTAGTTGCTTTGTCTCCAAAAACATAATTCAAATTCCGCATGTTTGGAGTAAAGGGGAGTTATAGGCTTTTAACCTGAGGAGTAAAGCGACAAATGCTCTGTCGCTGCAAAGCTATTATCTGGTCAGTCCTAAAACTTCCCTAAACCCCTTTAGCTCCTTTGACTCCCTAAAAGCGTAAAAATGTACGCACAAACGGCCGAATAGTGTTAAAATTCGGAAAGTGCAGATACTCAGCCACCATTGTTTCCACGTATAACGTGTTGATAATTAGTGATTGTTGCAGTGTTTCTCCTTCTCGTCCCCCCAGCAGTTTCTTCCAGAGAAACGGATAATAATTCTATAGATTCCTGCCAAAAAGTTTGGAAATTCAAAAAATAGTCACTATCTTTGCAGTGTTCTCAAACCGAAGTCCTGCTTATGGGCTGGACTGAAAGGATGGGAACCTATATACAGGAAAAGCGTACTTGACGCTTTGTGCTTGACGAATCGGAATCTGGCAGTTCCAAACTAACAGTCAAGAACTTGGCAGCAAAGACGCTCATGGGTATGTTATATCCGATTCACATCTGCTGATAGTTTGTCGTGTAGGTGTATTCAGAATATACATACAGGCGTGGGCTTCGGCGTTGCTCGTTCAACTGTTAGGGCAATGCCAGAGCCTCGATTCGTGGGACGAGTAACAAGTTAATTCCCACGTCTTTTTTGTATATCAGTTTACATTATTATTAGCCTTGTTAGGGAATTGCAGGGTAGTAATAAAAAAGTTATGAAACACTTACTTTCTATTTTATCGATTAGCTTATTAGGAATTCTAACATCATGCTCTAGTGATTCTCCCAAAGATGATGTGGCAAAGCCAGATGGTAATGTAACTCCTATTATTGAAGTACCAACAGGGGCAGAAGATTATTTTTCAAAAAACATGGATTTTGATTATTCAGCCTCAGAAAAAATGTTGGCTTTCTCTTCTAATGTGCCATGGACAATAAAAGTAGCGGATACAAGAGATGGTAGTCAATGGTGCACGGTAACACCAACAAATGGAATTGCAGGTACAAGTACAGTCATAGTAAAAGTATCAGACAATAGTTCTTATGATGACAGGAATGCCGTTATTACTTTGACGGCAGGTAGTGTTACCCGTAGTGTCTTTGTGAATCAAAAACAGCGTCAGGCTCTGATGCTCACTTCAAATCGTTTCGAGGTACCAGTAGTAGGTGGTACAATAAATTTGGAGGTTAAGACGAATGTTGATTATAGGGTAGAAATTGCCGATGACAGCAAGGGTTGGATTCATTTGTCTTCGACCCGCAGTCTATCCTCGCATATTGTGTCTTTAACGATAGACCAAAGTAATGAATATGAAAAACGAGAAGGACATGTCATTATCCGAGGGAATGGAATAGAGGAAACTGCTACTATTTATCAAGCAGGAGAGGGTATCCTTACATTGTCAAAAAATCTTTTTGAAATAAGTTGTGAAAAGCAAGAGTTAACAATTGATGTCAGTAGCAATTTTGAATATTCTGTTGATATGCCTAATGTTGACTGGATAGAGGAAGTTAAAGGCGGAACACGTGGCATCTCAACTCATACGTTAAAACTATCTGTGTCTGAGAATACAGACTATTCTGAAAGAAGAGCAAAAATAAGAGTATATGATACAAAAAGCTCTTTGTCTGATGAGATACTGATTGTTCAAGCCCCAAAAGAGGCAATAATCATTGAAAAGCACGAATATGAAATAGACGAGAATGGGGGTATGTTCTCTGTCAATGTCCAATCGAATATAGACTATGATGTAAACATAGATTGTGACTGGATAAAAGAAGTAACTACCCGTTCGCTTTCTACACGTACTCATAACTTTGAAGTTTCAGCCATTAGCGATAATCATGATAGACAAGCCAAAATTACATTTACACAGAAATCTTCTGGAAGGTCTGATGCGATTGTTGTTAAGCAGATTTGTGGAATGTTTCTTGATATGAAATCCCTTACGTTGATGAAGGGTGAACAGAAGAAACTAAATTTAACAAATAAAACAAATCAGTCTGTGAAATGGGAAAGCAGCAACACTTCTGTTGTAATAGTAGATAACTCCGGATTGGTAACAGCTGTTGGAAAAGGAAATGCTACTGTTGTTGTATCTACAGATGATGGCAAACATTCTTGTGTATGTGATGTGTCTGTAAAGGATATAACGGAAATGATAAGTGCAAGTAGTATAGGTGGATCTGTTTCATCTATCAATAACCTCATTCAATATGGAAGCAAACTAAATTGGCGCTTTAGCAATAATAGCCCTGTTGGTGTTACTCTTGTCAGTATGCAACTTATTGATGGAGAAACAGGTAAGGAAGGCAATGTTATGAATGTCAATAAGACCGTAGATGGAGGGACTTCCGTTTCCTATTCTACTACAATCGGTTTGGCTGGTATTCACGCACCGGTAACATGTCGATTCAGATATGAGTATAATGGCGAGGATTATTATACTGATGCTGTTTTTACAAATGATTGGAGATGGTAAGGGAGTTTATATATTCAATAGAGCAAAATGAAAAATATATATGTGACTCTAAAATCGTATAAAAGTGTCTGTCAGTGGTGCACATAGAAATAGGGAACAGATAGTTCTCATGGTTTAATGTATGATGTTGTACAACAAAAGCGATTTGTACATGAAAAACAGATGACAGGAAAATCTGGTCTTGGTATGGAACTACAAAACGGTGGGGGTACAAATATTTTTACGAATCTCGTCTTTGGCCAAAGTGCTGTGGGCGAGATTTTTGATGAAATATTTGGAAGAAAGAAAAAGTTGCCGTATCTTTGCGGATGAAAACAAAATGTAGTAAAATGATGGAAACAACAACTGCAAGAGGACAGCGTATCAGACACCCCATGAGCTACTATTGGGGAATGGTGAAGGACATGGACGATAGCCAGAAACTGGAACTTGTCACAATGCTTGTAAACAGCGTAAAGCCTTTACAGACTCGACCGCTGGCCGACATTCCGCTGGACGAGGAGTTTACTGACATGGACAAGGAATTATATACACCCGAGGAGGCCTATGAAATGACGATGAAGGACGTCAAGTCTATCTATGATGAAACAGCAGTATAAGTATCTGTATACCAAGCGCGTCGTGTCCAAGATAAGGTCTTTCTACTGGAATGTGGCCAGGAAGTACCGCCACACTTACTCGTATGAGGACATGGAGCGGAACGTGCGTGACGCCTTCTTTGCCATCTATGCAATAGAGCGCACATTGCCGCGCCGCAAACCGACCATCAGCCGATGGGCTGGCTACCACATGGCGAACACCGATAAGTGGTACTATGCTTACACGATAGAGGACAACACGATTAAGGTTGTCGATGTGTGCCATGCGCAGAACATGAGGTAGCAGTGAACACACAGCAGGACCCTGATGTGAAATGATTTCCTCAAATAATGTATATCGTCTTTATCCCAAGTGCTATAGACGAGTTTTTTGATGAAATATTTGGAAGAAAGAAAAAGTTGCCGTAAATTTGCAAGCATGAAAAAACTATTAACATTGGCCTTACTGGCCGTTACGACAATGACACTGGCGCAACAGCGCATTGACTTGTGGCCCCAGGGAGCGCCACACGTTAGTACGGACGCTAAAGATACTGCTTATGTTAAGGTGTTCTTAGCTCCACGAAGTGAACAACCTGCTCCTTGCGTTGTCATCTGCCCTGGGGGTGGTTACACCCACTTAGCCATGAACCACGAGGGTTATGACTGGGCGCCTGTGTTCAACAATCTGGGTTTCAGTGTCCTGGTACTGAAGTACCGTATGCCTCATGGTGTGAAAGAGGTACCGTTTGAGGATGCTCAAGAAGCCATCCGACTGGTACGTCGCCATGCCGGAGAGTGGAACATCGACCCACAGCGGGTGGGTATCATGGGTTCATCGGCTGGTGGACACTTGGCATCTACCACTGCCACCCATGCCACTGGCGATGCAAAGCCCAACTATCAGATATTGTTTTATCCTGTCATCACGATGGATCGCTCGTTCACTCATAAAGGCTCGCACGACTTTCTGTTAGGAGCCGATGCTTCTCAGGCCTTGGAGGAACAATACAGTAATGAGAAACAAGTGAAGGCCGACACACCCAAGGCTTTCATTGTGTTGAGTGATGACGACCATGTGGTGCCGCCGATGAATGGCATCTGTTACTATGCAGCGCTCAACAAGGCTCGTGTGCCTGCTGTACTCCATGTCTATCCCACGGGAGACCATGGCTGGGGCTTGCGTTCTTCGTTTGCATGGCATGCTGAGATGCTCATGGAATTGAAGGCTTGGCTACAGAGGTTATAGCTCCGGTCTGCAACGATTGATGGTATAAGGTATCGTCTCTACCTCTGCGGAGGTAGGGGCGATTTTTATCCTTACCATGCATCCTCGGGTGTTGATGGGTTTGGACTGGTCGAAGATGAAGTTGCCTATGCTGTAGTAGATAGGCTTACCATTGTAGGTTTCTATGCTTTGCAGGGTATGTGTGTGGTGCCCCACGATGATGTCAGCACCGGCATCAATCCATTGTCGTGCAATGCGCCGTTGTTCCGGATAGGGCTTCAACTGGTGTTCCACACCCCAGTGAGGACATATAATAATGTATGCAGTACTGTCCTGACTACGTAGCTGACGGATGCGCATGGACAACGAGTCGGGTGACTCCATCGATACACTGGCCTCTTGAGGCAGGTAGGGGAAGTTTTCCAGCGGCATCTGTAGCGTGGCAAAGAGCCAGATGTTCCGAGGCTTCCCTGCCGAAGAACAGTTGGGCGCTGTGGTGAGGAGGACGGGTTTTACCGCCTCTTGCATGTTACGTCCTGCACCGATGGGTACAATGTCTGCCTCACGACAATGGTCCATGGTGCTGAGTAGTCCGCCCCGACGCTGATCGACGGAGTGGTTGTTTGCCAAGTTCAGATGGGTAATGCCGTGTCGTCGCAGGTCATGTAACCATGCAGCGTCGGCTCTGAACACAAATTTTTTCATGGCAGGTGTACGTATCTCGGTAGCAGGACACTCCAAGTTCCCCACTACCACGTCGCTTTGTGCAAACACTGAATCAATAGCTGGTGAGAACAGACTGTCGATACCTACCTGTCTGATGCGGTGGCGCACACCACGGTCAAGCAATATGTCACCTGTTAGGGTAATGGTTTGTGCATGAATAAATGAAGAATTTGCTACCGCACTCCAGAGTAGGCAGCATGCTATGAACATACGGCGCATCGTCAGTACGGTAGCAAATTGGCTTTCCCCTTCGGGCCGCCGAGCTAAACCTTCTTTACTCTTCACTCTCACTCTTCGCTAATAAAGTCAGCATCCGGAGCTGTAGAAGAATGTCTCGTTGGCAGCAGGAGTTGTTTCCAATGGGACGGTAATCTCCTGCATCCAGTCAGGTTCGCCAGTACGTGGCTGCTGCTTCAGTTGTTCCTGCCACTCCTCGTCAGTCCATCGGGGCTCTGAGAGTGCACGTTGGAACTCACGATAAGAGAAGACGGCACCACGAGTAAGGTAGAGCAAGCCATCGATTTCCACGATGACATATATCTCGCAGGCCGGTCCTACAGCCTCGTAGAGGATACTTCGTTGATTAATAGGAATATTCTTGTAGCTGGCAGTTATTACATCAGCCACCACAGAGATAGAGCGGTCGGCACCTTCAATGCTCTCCCAACCATAAAGATACTCCTGTTCAGGCTGACGCAGCAAGTCGAGTGTCAAGTTCTCGAATTCAGCACCAATAACCATAATCTGCATGTATTCCTGGTCGTTGAGGCGCTTACCCTGCAGCTCCTTCTTACTGATATTGAGCAGGAATTGTGCTTCCTCACGCAGACGGTCACTGATGTCGTGCGTCTTCTCTGTGCTCAGGTTATAACGGGTATATACGGCCTCGGTGGCATCAATGAGCGTGAGCGCCAATTGCCAGTAGCTGACGTTTGGCTCAACATATCCTTTGACAATGGGGGGTGGGGGACCGCCATCGCCACACTCAGCACCTGCAGGCTGCTTGGCATACAGGATAGCATCATGTTTCAGTTCAGCCCATGAAGCCAGTGCACTGTTCAAGTTCTTCTTGTCCCACTGTGGTGTCTGCATGAAGTAGGGGTACTTGCTGTTCTTGTCGCAAAGCACTTTCAGTGAATTAATCCACTGGGTGGCCACTGTCTCATTCCAGTCAATCTCCTTCATGCGCTGTTCCATCTGTTCCAGGGCTTTCGTGAAACCACTCCAGCCTTGTTGTTCCTTCAGTTCCTGAAGCAGTATGCGCTCTGCAGCAGGGATGCCTATGGCAGCCATCACATCCAGACCCTTGGGACAGACACGCTGTGCAGGATTATTCTCGTGGTCCACCATCTCCTGTAACACCTCGGCATCGGGCATGTAACGTTGTGGCATGAGGTTGACCATGTAGCTGTATTCCTCGTCGTCCTTCGGCAGGATGCGTGTCTGCTGCTTTGCCATTTCTACGGCAGCATCATGCAACTGTTTGGTCTTACGGCTATTGCCAATAACGGTTTCGGGTGTCAGTCCTAAGCCAACCATCACTTCGTTCAGTTGCAGAATGGTGATGTTATCTGGTGCTCCGAAGAGGAAGGTAATGGGGTCGCTGACACTTTTATAGGTCTTCACCAGCTTGGCATTGTTGGCAATCGACGATGCCATGAGTGCTGCAGCGCCCAGCTTGAAATCGATATCCAGCTTGTATGGTGCCGTCTGTAGCCACATCATGCCTCGGAAGTAACGTTTCAGTTTCTCTGAGCGTGTGTAGTGACCACGCGGACGGAATAGTGAATAAGGGAAGCTATGCTTGGTGTAATCTAAGAACTCAGAATTATGATCGCCAGCTTGTTTGGCAAAGTCCAGCTCTTGTTCTGCCAATGTCTTCCATTCTGTATCGACGGCAGGCAGCGGCTTGTCTGTCAGTAGTGCGTAACCTATGGCAAAGAATGCAGCATTGAAGTTAGCCGCCCGTCGTATGTCTTTTTTCTGAGTGGTACGAGCCACGCGGTTCATCTCTTCATACATCTGATGTGACAGCTCAACCATAGCATTAAGCAATGTGTTTTCCTCCGCCTCGCGTGTCATGCAGTCGAAGTACATGTGGAATGCCTGCAGGAAGAGGTCGGTAGTGACAAAGCTTGGGAAGTTTTGGTAGTCGTTTTTCTCATAGATATGGAATAGCTGTTCCTTCTGTTCCGGCACGATGGCAAAACCGTAGCGTCCCAGCATCTGCTCCAGTCGTGGGTCAATGTTTTCTAACTGATAAGGGTTGATGATGTTCCGCGTGTTCACCAACTGACCGGCAGGTACCACGAAGTTCTGCTTCTGTAGCTCTGCCTCACGTGCTGAGATGCGTTTGGTGAAGGCTGACTCCTTTGGGGTATATTTCAGTGGAATGGCACTGCCTCGCTCTTCTTCAAGGTCCCAGCGGTTCATCATGATGGAGTCGTACCACGTTGTGCCACTGAAGACACTGCGTAGCTCAGCAGAGGTAAACGCATATCCCTGACGGGCTGCAAAGGCATTGCGTAGCACGCGCAACTCACTAAGAGTCAGTTTCGAGATGTCCATGTTCAAGTCGATGTGATGAAGCATGGTCTCCAGATTGAGGTGTCCAGGTCCAGGCAGAACAGTGTTGGGCCTGTTGCTGATGAACTCCTCTTCTTGTGCACTGGCAGTCACTGCTGTCAGCAACAAGAGCATGAAGGCTAAGATTTTTTTCATATCACTTGGTTTTGGGGTTATTGTTGGAATATCTTGTCTGCCGCCTCGCGGTCGGTTGTGTTAGTCAGGAAACGTAGGAAGCGCATGCCAAATCCTCCCCACTCGTATTCTGCAACTACATAACGGTGGTCGGTCGTGGTCTCGAGGCTGCGTATGAGTCCGTTAGTAAAACGGAAGTCGAGCAATATGCCTCCCAGTTTAGAGCCAAGCCATAACGGACGTACATGTCCGTGGTAGTTCTTGAAGATGAATAGCCGGCGGCCATAGGCATAGTATCGTGTTGCCTTCTCCACCCCCACCAGGGCATCTGTGCTGCCGTCGCCATCGACATCGCCCGTACAGAACTGATAGACAGGGTAGGGCAGTCGCCATTTGCTTACCGTGCTGTCAGTGGATAATACCAATTTATATAATGTGTCATTCTGCTGCTCTAACGAGAATGTTTGTGCCACGGCATGGACAGATGCCAGATGGCAAAGGAGCATCGACAGTATGACAGCACGGTGCATAGGCCTACAGCAGCTTCCTTATTTCTGCCTCTAAATCGTCAATCTGCGACATGCGCTTCACCAGGTTGTTGCCACGGTCAATGATGAAGTAGTCGGGTACGCTGGGGATGTTATAGGTTAGCAGGATGTTTGAGTTCACACCCTGAGCATCACGTACGCAGATCCATGGCAGTGCTGCCGTCTGCTGTTTCCAGAAATGCTCGTCGCCGTCGATGGATACTTGGTAAATCTCAAGACCTTGAGCGTTGAACTTGTCATATAGTTCGCGCATGGCTAAGATGCGTTTCGGAGAGTCGTCTAAGGCAAACACGTGGAAGTCGAGCAGCACAACCTTTCCCTTGAGCTCAGACAAATGGCGTATGCGACCCTTGTTGTCTGGCAGGGCAATATCAATGATGCCTGCCTGTTCTACCTGAGCAGCATCAACTGCTATCTGGTTGTTTCGCTGAACTATTCGCTCGTTCTTCATGCCATTGATGGCAATATTGTAGAGGTTCTTTGTGCGTAGGGCGTCAGGATAATTGACGTTCCAACTGGTAGCCACGGCACTGAAGGCTCTGATGTCATCATGATTGTTCTGTGGATTGAAGATGAGCAGGCCACCAATGGTCTGGAACAGTGCGAAGTAAGAATACGACTTGTCTGGTGCAGCAAAGATGTAGTTACGTTTGACGTCAGTCTTGAAGGTTTCTATCATGTGCTGCAGGGAGTCAATGCCCAGTGCTCCTGGCAGTGTGCGCTGCACATCGAAGCAACGCTGTTGCAGCTCAATCTGCTTGAGTGCCAGTTCCTTAATCTTTGCACAGTTCTCAGAACCCTCTACCTCATACTTCGTAATCATGGTAGGGTAGGAGGCTTTCACGCTGACCGTCTCTGTGGAATCAATGGAAATATTGATGATTTGGTCGTGGATGCGCAGACGATAGAACTCTGGTGAGTTCGACGGCTCTCCTTTGAAGGTGAACTGTCCGTCGGCAGACAGTTTAACAGAATCTATGACAGCTATTTGTTCCAGTCCTATATTCTCCAAATACAGTACGGAGTCTTCTGCATCTGTAATGGTTCCTTCAACAGTAAATTTCTTCTGGTTGCACGAAGCAACGGTCAGTGCAGCCAGCGTAAAGGCTGCGATTTTTAGCATATTCTTTCTCATTGTTTTATATAGCTCTGTGATAATTCTGATGCAAAGTTAAGGTTTTCTTTCGATATTCTCGTCCTTTTTTCATAAAAAACTCAAAAACATGCATGTATTCTTCGTTTATTCATGATAAATAGTGTAACTTTGTGCGATTTTTTATTTTTAGATGTTTTAAACAAGATGAATGTAATTACAAAGAGTATTCAATTGCCCGATGGAAGAACCATCACAATTGAAACCGGGAAAGTGGCAAAGCAGGCTGACGGAAGTGTTGTTCTCCGTATGAACAATACGGTGCTTCTGGCTACTGTTTGTGCCGCAAAAGATGCAGTTCCCGGAACAGATTTCATGCCTTTGCAGGTTGATTATCGTGAACAGTACAGTGCTGCAGGACGTTTTCCTGGCGGATTTACCAAGCGCGAAGGCAAAGCCTCTGACAACGAAATCCTGACGAGCCGACTGGTTGACCGTGTGCTCCGTCCGTTGTTCCCGTCGAATTATCACGCAGAAGTATTTGTCAACGTTATGCTGCTCAGTGCCGATGGTGTTGACCAGCCCGATGCATTGGCAGGTTTTGCAGCATCGGCAGCGCTGGCATGTTCAGATATCCCCTTCGAGTGTCCTATCTCTGAGGTGCGCGTAGCCCGTGTGAATGGCGAGTATGTCATTGACCCGACTTTCGAGCAGATGAAGGAGGCCGATATGGACATCATGGTTGGTGCTTCGGCAGAGAACATCATGATGGTGGAAGGCGAGATGAAGGAGGTCAGCGAACAGGACATGATTGGTGCCTTGAAGGCTGCTATGGCTGCCATCAAGCCTATGTGTGAGCTGCAGACTGAGCTGAGCAAGGAGCTGGGTAAGGACGTGAAGCGTGAGTACAACCACGAGGTGAACGATGAGGAGCTGCGTGAGCGTATGAACAAGGAGCTTTATCAGCCCGCTTACGATATCACGAAGCAGGCACTGCCCAAGCAGGATCGTGCTGATGCTTTCGACAAGCTGCTGGCCGATTTCAAGGAGAAATTCTTTGCTGAGCGCAAGGCAGCTCAGGAGACTCAGGAGGCTGATGAGACCCCGGAAATCAGCGACGAGGAGTATGAAGCAATGATGGACCGCTACTACCACGATGTAGAGCGTGACGCCATGCGTCGTTGCATCCTCGACGAGGGCATCCGTCTCGATGGCCGTAAGTGCAACGAGATACGTCCTATCTGGTGCGAGGTTAGCCCACTGCCCATGCCTCATGGAAGCAGTATCTTTACACGTGGTGAGACACAGTCGCTCTCTACCTGTACGCTGGGTACCAAGCTTGACGAGAAACTCGTTGATGATGTGCTGGACAAGAGCTATCAGCGTTTCCTCCTCCACTATAACTTCCCTCCATTCTGCACAGGTGAGGCAAAGGCACAGCGTGGCGTTGGTCGTCGCGAGATAGGTCATGGTCATCTGGCATGGCGTGCTCTGAAAGGTCAGATACCTGAGGACTTCCCCTACACCGTACGTCTGGTATCGCAGATCCTGGAGTCGAACGGTTCGTCATCTATGGCTACTGTTTGCGCAGGCACGCTGGCTCTGATGGATGCCGGTGTACCTATGAAGAAGCCTGTATCAGGTATTGCCATGGGTCTGATTAAGAACCCTGGTGAAGAGAAATATGCTGTATTGAGCGACATCCTGGGTGATGAGGATCATCTGGGTGACATGGACTTCAAGACCACAGGTACGAAGGATGGCCTGACCGCTACTCAGATGGATATCAAGTGCGACGGTCTGTCATTCGACATCCTGGAGAAGGCGCTGATGCAGGCTAAGGAAGGTCGTGAGCACATCCTGAAGTGCCTCACCGACACTATTGCTGAGCCACGTCCAGAGCTGAAGCCACAGGTTCCACGTATCGTACAGATAGAGATTCCTAAGGAGTTTATTGGTGCTGTCATTGGCCCTGGTGGAAAGATTATCCAGCAGATGCAGGAGGACACTGGTGCTACTATCACTATCGACGAAGTTGACGGTGTTGGTAAGGTACAGGTGAGTGGTCCTGACAAGGAGAGCATTGACGGAGCCCTGGCAAAGATCAAGGCTATCGTTGCCATTCCTGAGGTAGGCGAAGTCTATGACGGTGTCGTACGTAGCATCATGCCTTATGGCTGCTTCGTAGAGATTATGCCAGGCAAGGATGGTCTGCTCCATATCTCGGAGATTGACTGGAAGCGTCTGGAGACTGTCGAGGAAGCTGGTATCAAGGAGGGTGATCACATCACCGTGAAACTGCTTGAGATAGATCCTAAGACTGGCAAGTATAAACTGTCACACCGTGTACTGTTAGAGAAGCCAGAAGGTTACCAGGAGCGTCCGGCACGTCGTGAGCGTCCTGAGCGTCGTCCACGTCCTGAGCGTGGAGAGCGTAAGGATGAGCGTGGTGAGCGTCGTCCTCGTCCTGAGCGTGGTGAGCGTCATCAGCGTAACAATGAGGATTTCCATGATGTAACCGAGCAGCACGAACCAAAGGATTTCAGTGATGCACTGGATCACATGGACTTCTAAATAAACGAAGATATTAAAAGCAAACATCCCTGTCACACCAGTTGTTGACAGGGATGTTTTTTTTAGTCTGCTAAGCGAACCTGCAGCCGTTGACCGGCCTTTGTCTCTATGTCGTATTCATAGACGGTGGGTATGGTGACGGAGCGGTCTTGTACCTCGCTTGATACCAATGGCGTCTTACTGTCGGCAGGAGCATAGAGCGCATTGGGACATGTTCCCTGGGCTGGCTTTAAGCCCTTGCCCTTTAGTGGTACGGCAGAACGTAAACGCAGCGTGCCGCCAATGGTCGAAAGGATGGTGGCTTTGGTCAGGTGGCTGTCCTGCCATGTCATATCTACAATGAATCCTCCACGCGCGCGCAAACCTTTTACTATACCGTTGCTCCATGCTGTTGGCAATGCCGGTAACAGATGAACGGCTCCGTCGTGACTTTGTAACAGCATTTCGCAGACACCTGCAGCACAACCGAAGTTTCCATCAATCTGGAAGGGAGGGTGCGCATCAAATAGGTTGGGGTAGGTCCTGCCGTCAGGATAGTCGCGCATCTGCATGTCGTTGGGCAGCAGATGAAGCATGTTTTTGATAATCTGAAAGGCATGGTCACCATCGAGCATGCGTGCCCAGAAATTAATTTTCCAACCTAAGCTCCATCCTGTAGCCATGTCGCCACGCTGTTCGAGTGTGGTCTTGGCAGCACGATACAGCGCTGTGTGATTGAAAGGAGATATTTGGTTAGAGGGATACAAACCATATAGATGTGAGATGTGTCGATGCTGGTCGTTGGGATTATCACCGTCCACGAGCCACTCTTGTAACTGTCCGTAGCGTCCTATCTGCATGGGTGGAAGTGCCGAGAGTGCAGCCTGTAGCGTGTTGAGTGTCGTGTCGTTGATGCCTAACACCTGTGCAGCCTTCAGCGTCTGACTCAGCACGTCGAACACAATCTGGTTGTCCATCGTAGAGCCGGCAGTAACAGTTGTTTGCTTGCCCATGGGACCATGCTCTGGCGATACGGTGGGGACGGTGACAAGGTAAGTCTCACCCCCAACCCCTGTCCCAAGTAGTGGGGAGTCCTTTGGGATAGGTTGCATATAGTCAACCAGGAAGTCTGCTGCACCTTTCATGACAGGGTAGTACTTCCTGAGGAATGTCTGGTCGCCAGTAAAGAGATAGTGTTGCCACAGGTGAGTGGTAAGCCATGCACCTCCAGTGGGGAACATGCCCCACGTAGCACCGTCAATGGGACCTGCTATGCGCCATAGGTCGGTATTATGATGAGCCACCCAGCCTTTGCAGTCGTACATCACCCGTGCCGTTTGGGCTCCCGTATGGCTCAGGTCTTCTGTCATGTCGAACAGTGGCTGCTGTGTCTCTGCCAGATTGCCTATCAGAGCAGGCCAATAGTTCATTTCAGCATTGATATTAATGGTATATTTCGAGTCCCAGGGCGCATTCAACTTGTCGTTCCATACACCTTGTAGGTTTGCTGGTTGACCACCAGGTTGTGACGACGTAATAAGTAGGTAGCGACCATATTGCATCATGAGCGACACCATGTCCAGGTCATTGCCGTCGAAGGCTGCCAGACGTTGGTCGGTAGGGAGGTCTGGCGTACTTCCGGCAAGGCTTAGACTCACCCTGTTGTATTGTTCCTTATATATCTTCTCATGGCGCTTGAGCAGTTTCTTGTAGTCGAACCGTTGGTTCCTGAGTTGTGCCATCGTTTGGTCGTTACGTTGCGAGGCACTGCCACTGATGTCGTGGTAGTTTACGTAGTTGGTAGCAGCAGTGATGAAGAGCGTGGCAGTGGTGGCGTTGGTCACCTCAAGCTGTTCGCTCACATTGCCGTCAGTCACCACATGAATCCTGCACTCTGCCGTCAGTCCACCCCGTATGCCCTCCTGCTCCACATTGTGTACCGTGGCTGTCATGCCGTCGGCAGTGGTTTGAATGGTGGCTTCCAACTGGCTGTTGAATGCAACGCCAAACCTTAGGGCACCCTTCTTGCTGGCTTCCAGTCGCACAATAATGACGTTGTCAGCCAGCGAGGCGAAGGTGCTTCGCTCGTAGCTCACTCCTTTATATAAATAATGTGTGGTGGTGACGGCATCGCCAAGTCGCAGCTCACGCCGATAGTCACTCACGTCCTTATGGCCAAAGAGCAGGCGCACACTGCCCAAAGGCAGGAAACGCATGCCGTGAGGTCCTTTAATAAAGTGTTGGTCAATCAGCTGTTGTGCCTCTTCCTCATGACCACTGAAGATGAGTTGGCGCACTTCTCCCAGACAGGCTAACGACTCGTGGCTGTCGTTGTTGTGGGGTGAGCCGCTCCAGAAAGTCTCTTCGTTCAGCTGTATCTCCTCCATGTCTGTACCACCATAAACCATTGCACCCATGTGGCTGTTGCCGATGGGCAGTGCTTCGAGCCAGTGGCTGGCAGGTTTGTCGTACCACAGACGGTGCTGTTGTGCTGAGGCTGACAGCGACAGCAAACAGGTAATGCAAAGGGTGAGGACGTGTTTCATAACCTATGGCTTGACTATTTGTATGTTGTTGGTGTCTGTCTCCTTACCTAACAGGAACTTGTCGATGAACGCTTGTACCTCTGGGTATTGACTCTCTGGCAGCATGCAGTGCATGTGGCCTCCCACGATGGAATAGCCAAAACGATCGGCAATGCCAAACTGTTGCCATACCTCACGTGCTGCCTTGGCCGATACCAGCATCGACTCGTCAGCCAGCCACTTGTAGTCAGGATTGCCCAACAGGAGCAGTGCTCGCGGACAAACCATGGCACATAATTCATGCTGGTCGTAAGGCAGCCTATAGACATTGTCGCCACCGAAGTTGTCACGCTGACTCTCCATGAACCAGTGGTAGTCTGTTTTGTCCAGGTTCTCCACACTGTCCATGGGGTGCGAGATGCGCCATGCAGCAGCACCGCCACCGCCTGGCTCCTGTGCAATGGTGAGTGTCACACGCTCGTCGAAGGCTCCGCAATACAGTGCCATCTTGCCTGCATACGAACAGCCCGTAACACCAATATGTCTTGTGTCTATCTTCGTCACCTCAGGACCCAGCAGCTGTAACCCGTCAATCAGTCGGCTCAGTCCCCATGCCCACTCGCTGTAGGCACCGTTGTCCTTCAACTCTGGGTACAGCCGGTCGAAATTATGCTCGCCACGCTCATGGTGTGGTCCCCATTGGCTATAGTCGTTAACCTGTTTCTCGTGGAATGTCATTACGGCAATGGGGCGTCCCTCGAACAATGGGCGGGGCAGCGACATCATGCTCGTGCCTATCATCACAGCATAAGGCGGCTCGCCTACTGGCGGATAGAAAATCTCTGAGCGTAAGGTCAGCGTCTGGTCTCCCACTGTTACCTCTACGTAAATGGTGTCGGCATCCATGCGTGCCTTGATGTTCTCGCGACTGACTGCTGGCTTCTTGCCAATGCCGTAGTGCTGTATCATGGAACTAATCTCGTTACGGCGCTTCTCCCAGTCAGCAAACGAGCTGACAGAGCCACTGCCGTCGAACCAGCTAAATGGGTTGGGCAACTCCTTGATGACGGGCAGCTCATTAGCTGCTGGCAGGGTGGGGGCAGCAAAGTGACTGCCGGAGTTCTCCACGTCATAGACTAACGGCTGTGCTGCGACATGCTGCATGCAACATGCCATTGCAACGATGATGAGTAACTGTAGTTTTTTCTTCATGATTCTGATGATTGTTGTTGATGGGTCAAAGGTACGATAAAAAACGCAAATAGCGCTTTTGGGATGTATCATATATTTTGTGTTCCGTTTCAGAATGTGCTTTTTCGACCGTTTTTCTTTGTTTTCTCTACGAAAAGCACTAACTTTGTCACCAAACAATTAGACCTGAGACAATAATGAAACGAATCATTCTTTGCATGACACTCTTGGGAGGAGTCATGTCCTTAACAGCACAACAACGTATGAAAAACTTACAGGATTTAGAACGACAGGCCGAGGCTATCATTGCGCAAATGACCTTGGAGGAGAAGTTTTCACAATTGATGAACGAGACACCAGGCATCCCACGACTGGGCATTGAACCTTATGACTGGTGGAACGAAGCACTGCACGGCGTGGGACGTAGTGGCAGGGCAACAGTGTTTCCAGAACCCATCGGACTGGGTGCCACGTTCGACAGCACGCTGGTGAACACCATTGGCGATGCCATTGCCACTGAGGCACGTGCCAAATACCAGGTGGCACGACGGAATGGTAACCATGCCCGTTATACTGGTCTGACGTTCTGGAGCCCTAATGTTAACATCTTCCGTGACCCACGCTGGGGACGAGGCATGGAGACATGGGGCGAGGACCCGTTCCTGACAGGTACCATGGGGTCGGCCTTCGTACGTGGCATGCAGGGCAATGACCCTGTCTATCTGAAGGTGGCAGCCTGTGGCAAGCACTTTGCTGTTCATAGCGGACCAGAGATGACACGTCATAGCGCTGACGTCGAACCAACAGCCCGTGACCTATGGGAGACCTATCTGCCTGCCTTCCGCATGCTGGTGGAGGATGCAAAGGTGGAGATCATCATGGGAGCCTACAACCGCGTCTATCATGAGTCGGCATCGGGCAGCAAGTTCCTCTTGACTGACGTGCTGCGTAAGAAATGGGGATTCCAGGGACACATCGTCAGCGACTGTGATGCAGTGGCTGATATCTGGAAGGGACACCACATCGCCAATAGCGAGGCAGAGGCTTGCGCCATTGCCATCAAGGCGGGTCTGAACGTGGAGTGTGGCTCTACGTTCAAGGCACTACACGAAGCGCTCGACCAGCACCTACTGACTGAGGACGACATCGACAAAGCACTGAAACCACTGATGATGACACGTCTGAAACTGGGCATCCTGGGCAATGACCCTGACTGTCCGTATAATCATACGGACCCGTCCGTCGTTGGCTGCGACAAGCATATCGCTCTGGCATGCAAGGCAGCAGAGGAGAGTATGGTGCTGCTGAAGAATAATGGCGTGCTGCCCCTGAAGAAAGACCTGCATACCATGTTCGTAACGGGGGCAGGAGCTGCCGATGCCTTCTGGCTGATGGGCAACTACTTCGGCATCAGCGACCGTTACTGCACTTATCTGCAAGGCATTGTGTCGAAGGTGAGTGACGGAACGGCAGTCAACTATCGCCCTGGCGTGCTGGAGAGCACACCCACACGCAACAGCATCAACTGGGCTCTCGACGAGGCTGTAGCTGCTCAGGTAACGGTGCTCGTCATGGGTAACAATGGCAATCTGGAAGGTGAGGAAGGCGAGGCCATCGACAGCGAGCGTGGCGACCGTGAGAATATCCGTCTGCCTGAGAGTCAGATGAAGTACCTGCGCGACATTCGTGCACGTAAGCCGCAGGGACTGGTTGTCGTGCTGACAGGTGGCAGTCCCATCGACGTGCGTGAGATATCCGGTCTTTGCGATGCACTCGTCATGGCGTGGTATCCTGGTCAGGAGGGTGGCTATGCGTTGGCAAACCTGCTCTTTGGCGATGCTAACTTCTCTGGACGACTGCCCATCACCTTCCCTGCCGATGGTGACAAACTGCCGGCCTTCGACGATTATTCCATGCGCGAGCGTACCTATAAGTATATGACCGACAACATCTTCTATCCCTTCGGCTATGGCTTGTCCTATGGGCATGTTGACTATTCCGGCCTCCGTGTCAATGCCGACAAGAAGGGTATGACGGTCAATGTCACACTGACCAACCCCTCCGACCGTGACATCGTGGAGACTCCACAGCTCTATCTTTCTGCTCCAGGAGCAGGTGCAACGGCACCGTTGCAGCAACTCGTGGCCTTCCAGCGTGTGACGCTCCGTGCCGGTGAGTCAAAGGAAGTGACGTTCAGCGTCTTGCCTGAGCGCATGCAGACCGTCCAGGCTGATGGCAGCAGTCGGCTACTGCGTGGCGAATATACCGTCACGGTTGCGGCTGCCGCTCCCTCGCAACGTACTTCAGAGTTGGGTGTTCCCTGCCTTACCAGCAGGTTTAAGCTGTAAATAGGGAAATCCTCCTTCACTTTTAGGGAAATCCTCCTTGGAGGTTTTCCCCTTTTTTGTTACTTTTGCACCATAGAATTACTAATAACCAAATAATTAAAACAAAGACTAAGTATGAAGAAACAGCTATTTTTGCTACTCATTTCAATGGTGCTGCTGCCACTTAGTGGTGCTGCACAGAACGTGCAACAAACGGATCCACCTGCCGTTAACGGGCATATCGCCTTCATGGGCATCCCCCTGAGCGAAACCGCCAATGGCATGAAGACCAAACTGCTGGCCAAAGGCTTCAAGCTGGAACGGATAGACAGGGATACCAAGTACATCTACCTGACGGGTAATGTCTATGGAGTGCCTTCACGCATTGAGATAGCTCCTGACTATCAAGGAAAGATCACCATCCGTGTCTATGCCAAGTCACAGCGTCTGCCACAGGCTAAGAAGACCTTTAACACCCTACTGGCAAAAGCCAAAGCCGTATATGGCAATGGCAGTTACGAGACCAACGAAGACGGGTGGAAGAAATACATGATAGGCCGACCTGACGGCACTGCCATCGTTGAGCTCTTCAACGAGGACGAGATGGACGGTGCCAGTGACTTCTTCCTCGTCGCCATCTGTGTGACAGAGGAGAAATACTAACGCCAAGAGCGTTTCTATCCGAAGAAACAGAGTACAACGGACAAAACAGAAAATAATAACCATTTTTTTTTGTTATTCGTTAACTAATTTGTATCTTTGTAGCCGACTCGAGTGGTCCTGTAGTGGGCTTGTGGGTCAAAACTTATTGGAATAGGACGTTTACGAACGTTATCTTCGACCGTAGAATCTCGCAAATTCAACAGACCAGAAGATACGCAACCGGAGCGTCTGCGAAGGGAGAATTGTATTCGTACTACAATATCTCACGACGTGGGCTATCTCGAGTTGCTTATCCTGGTCAAGGCAATGCGAGAGCCCTACGGTGGGATAAGCGAGAAGTAGAGAACTCCCACGTCTTTCGCGTTTTATAAAGCGAGCCATTTTACTACTAACCTGCCTGATTTTGGGGGCCTAAGGCAACAAAATTGGAATAACTATGAAACATCGGTTTTTGTTGGCCGTGTTACCACTTGTCGCGTTGCTGTTACTTGTTTCTTGTATCAACACTGATAAGATTCGCGACATTCTCCATTTAAATAACAAACCACTGACATTTGAAGTGTACGAGCAGAAGGCGGAGGTGACAGGTTTTTCTGACGACCCGGAGCAGGAACAGTCACTTGTGTTAGCGCTAAGCATACCGGCAGCCAGTGGTAAACGACAAGAAATAATCACTAAGGCTCTCATTGAAATCATAAAGTCAACGGCTGTTGCCAGGGCTTTGGGAGAGCCTAAGGGTGATGATATAAAAGAGGTGGCCGACAATTATGTATTGAAGCTGAAGACCGATTTCAGACAGTTGTATGAGGACATGAAACGCCGTAATGATTTCTGCGGCAATCTGGTTCTCCGAATACACTGCATCTATCAGAACGAGGCATGCGTCGTTTTCTATGTTGAAGATGCCGGCTCTTCCTTTGAAAACGATCGGAGTATAGAGCTTGTAGTACGGCTCTCCGACGGACATGTAATGACCAACGACGAAATAGCCCATATTGACAGGGAAGACTTGAAACGGCTGGCAAAAAAGTGTTTAGGCATCAGTCTGGAAGCTGACGTTGAACTGGACGACAAATATGCCCTTTCTGTAGGACCGGAAGGTCTGTTGCTGAATTCGGACTTACACTACACAAAGGAGTATGTCATACCCTACGAAGCTGCAGAACCCTTCCTTACCGATGAGGGAAAGATGCTGCTTACCGCCAAGAGATATGACAATCCAGAAGACGGAAAGCCATCAGAGCCAATCAAGGGTGACCTGGCACTATATGAATTACGAGGCCCCGTCCAACAGTTGGAGATTGTTAAAGACGGCTTGGTTTCTGTCTTTACTTTCGACAAGGAAGGCCGTCTGACCAAAGAGAAACATGTTATAGGTGGAGACATGGTGTTTGAGGAACTTACATTCGGCCGTACCGATCGTGACGCAGAAGGACGTGGAGCCGTACGGCATATAAGTGAGATTGCCAAGGAAATCAATACATTCGATGAGTATGGCCGCCGTATAAAAATGGATTATAAGGTGAACGGCCGTTTGGAGTTTGCCGAGGTCTATTACTACAACAGTCAAGGGTTATTGTACAAGATGAACAGCTTGTCAACCGTTCATTCCAAGTATTATTCGATAAATACCACTAAGTACTTTGATTACAAGACCGACTCCTTCGACAACTGGACAGAACGCCGAAGCACTGTCTCTACGGAAGGGGGAGTGGAAAAACGGAATATTACCTATTACCAATAAACAAACAACTTAAGAACAATATCAATAACTAAAAAAATACTATTATGAAAATGAACAAGTATTCAATTTTGAGATGGTTTATCATTGCAATTTGTGCACTGCCCCTGATGTCCGCAGGATGTGAGAAAGACAATGATGACACAGGTGGAAGCAGTAGCAACAATCCCTCTGCTCTCAGTAATTATCTGAGAGTTAGTAATGCTAATGCTCATTATGTTGGAAAGGATATCATTGTTGATTACGACCTAACCAACAAAAGCGGAAAAGACTTGAATGATCTTGTAATTGATTCATACGCATTTAATGATGATGGAAATGAGTTTATAGGAACTGTTGAAGGTTCTATAGGAGAAGGAAATCCTTGGAATTGGAGATTATCGAATATCAGCATCGGTAAGAATGAAACACGTAAGATGAGGACTAAAATTACCGAACCTAATTATCCCATTAAAAATGTAAAAATAAAAATAGAAGGAGGTTCCAATATGCTTGGTGTACTGAATGACAAGGCAATTATATTCAGTACTAACGTGACTGATCCTCGTAAATCATCCGATGCCGTTTGGACAAATGATGACAAAATGTTATACAGCTATCCCAGATGTTCTCGTAACGGAAACGACCTTCTTGCTACGGTTGCAATAACTAATAAAACAGGTGTGGGGTTGGAAAAGGTTACAATTACTTTTGAAAAAGCAGACGATGGTAATGGGCGGCAACTTGACCCATATATTGATGGTTTATTCATCAGTATTGATGGAACTGAAAATATATGGCGTAATACATGTTCTATTCCGAATAATGAAACACATAATGTTACTTTTCGCATAAAAGATTTCTACTTAAAGAATCCTTACTGTCTTAATGCAACAATAATTATGTCTTCCGAAAACTATATATTTGCCAGCAACGCCTTTTATTTAACAGCAATCAAAATCATCTAAATGTTCCATTATGCCCTGTCGGCGGGCTCCGTCTTGCCGACAGGTTATTACAAATAAAAACCTAAAAAATACGATTATGAAAAAGTTACAAGTATTATTTTTTGCTTTGGCTGCTATCCTATTCATAGGGACAGCACAGACGGCAACGGCACAAGCACGTACTGCAGGACAAGGAAGCAGAACTTTTACTATAACTAACGGAAAGTTAGGCCCTATCCAGATAGGAAAATCAATGAGAAGCATTCCGAGTTCGTTTGCCGGTCTCTATGATAGATACAAAAAGGAGACGTTTGATTTTTCAGACGGAGATATTGGTGATGAGGACGCTCCGACTGTGAAAGTAACAGAATATTCCTTCTTCAAGAATGGAAAGAATATCTTTAACGTTACAACAGACGAGAAGTTGGTAGCTAATAAGATAGAATTAAAATCTGGCTCTTCGTTTATTAAGACTCCAGAAGGTTTTTACGTTGGCTACTCTGCTCGTGAACTCTTTAAGAAGCATCCTCGCAATTGGGATAATGCATATGAGGGAGAGGCTTGGGTCGATAGTGGTAACTTCAGGTACTGTGTGAATGACAGATTTTTGACGACAGAATATCCCACAGCTATCTCTCACTTCCGCCAAAATGCTAAAATAACAACCATCTATTATTTTATGAATCTTGGTGAATAAAGGCTGCTGAAATGAAGAAACCACTATTTCATATATTATTCAAGTTTCTGGCAAGTTCAGTTTTGCCGAAAGAGCTTATAACTAATCAATAAATCAATTGCGAATATGAGAAAGAAACAACTATTATTACTGATCTTGACAATGATGCTACTGCCGATGACGGTAGTTGCACAGTCATCTGACGCAGCGTATCCAATAGGTAGTGATTGGACAAATGATTCTCCTGATAATGAAGATAAGGGGTTGGCTGTGAGTATAGGAATAGAACGTTACACCGACCCTGAATATGGTGGTGGCTGTGGCAGAATATATGTTTACGATAGAGCGACAGGTAATGATATTTTAAGAGCAAATCTATACTATGCAGGAAAAGGCCTTAATGGTAACATGGGTAATGGTATTTATTATTTTAAGGTAAAAACCAATAATGGGAAGACAGGACAGTTAGGCTTAAAAAAGAATAAAGATGCTGATCTGGTATTTGTATCTGCCACGGGTATCATGGAAGGACAGCCTTTCTTGAAAGAGTCATTATGGCGAAGAGAGGGTTGTGGCCATTATGTTGATCCAACTCCACAAGCAAACAATGAGCGCGAATTGCTAAGCTTATTACGTGAAGCAGACAAAGATCCTGATATATCAACTCCAGGCTTTGGTAATCGCAGACTATACATTAATTCCCATGCTAAGCTCGACCCTTCTAAGCCAAAGTATGCAAAACCCAAGGCACAAACGGCTGTAGTTATTCGTAAGACAGCAAACAAAAATGCTGCATCGTTAGGGCAGTTAAAGCCAGGTTATACATTGTTAGTAGTTGATGAGTACAATGGCTGGTGCCAGGTTCGACTTGGTGAAAGCACTTTCGGCTGGGTTCCCCTTAGTGCTGTTACCTTGACCAACGTACAGGGAACTGCCGCTGTTATCAAATAGACACAAATCATCAATAATTAAAAATAATGACTATGAAAAAAGTATTATTATCTATGGTAATGTGCCTCTTCTTGATGGCACTGGTGACAAGTTGTGGCCACGACAACACACCAAGGGGTGTGGCAGAGGCGGCTGCTAAGTGTTTAAAGAATGAAGACTACAAGGGTCTGGCGAAACTGTCTGATGTGTCCGATTCGGAGAGGGATGCCTTCAAGTCTATATTGGAAAGTAAGGTGTCGAAGAATCTGGAACAGAAAGGCGGGTTGGACAGTTACGAAATTCTGGACGAGAAAATCAATGAAGAAGCGGGCACCGCAACCGTAAGGGTAAAGTATAATTACGGTAATGGTTCAAGCAATACCGAGTCCGTAAGGTTAGTGAAGAGGGAAGGCGATTGGAAACTAAAGGCTGGAAAGTGACAAGAGTTAACTGGCTTTTGGCTTTTGGCTTTTGGCTGTTCTCTTGTGTATCCTGTCAAAACCACCAAACAGAGAGCATCCTGCCTACCGATATGCAACTGAAGCCTGGCGACGTGGTGTTCCGAAGAGGTGAGGGCATTACAAGCCATGTAGTGCTGACGGCAGACAATAATGGCGATTACTCACATGTAGGCATTGTGGTTGACTCGTGTGGAATGCTGATGGTTGTTCACGCTGTACCTGACGAGCCAGACTATAAAGGAGATGTAGATAGGGTAAAAATGGAAAGACCGGAAGTGTTCTTTATGTCCACGAATGCCTCTATAGGTGCGGTCTGCCGTCCAAAGGACCCCGTTCTTGCCAGAAAAGCCTCGGAGGTGGCACTGAAGCTGTATCGACAAGGAGTCATGTTCGATCACGACTACGATGAGACGGACACTACGCGGATGTACTGCACGGAACTGGTGGAGTATGCATTCAGTCGGGTTGGACATTCCTTAGCCGACGACAGACGTCATACGGTGAGTCTGCCCTTTCTGCATGCTAAGTGCATCCTGCCTTCTGACATATATGAATCCGAACTTCTCATGACTGTCAAGGCCTTCTGAAATGTTGTTGAAAGTAAGTAAAAGAATTATGGAAAAGAGTCATGTAAGATACGTTATACTGACAATTGGACTGCTGCTGCTTGGAGCATCAGGCATGCATGCCCAGTCTATCATCACGCCTCCCTCTGTTCGTCATGCTCCACACCCTATGCCCAACACTCACCATGCCGCTCCTGAGCCTACAGTGATGCCGGCTACTGAGATGTACGACAAAGGCTACGAGTACCACCTGGAGGGTGACTATGAGTCTGCACTGACATGGTTTCGTAAGGCTGCGCTACAGAAGAATGCCAAGGCTCAGAACACCATTGGAGAGTACTATGAGAAGGGACTGGGCGTGGAGCAAGACTTGGAACAGGCCGAGACATGGTACAGGATGTCTGCCGACCAAGGTTATGAGCCGGCTGTCAGGAATCTGGAAAGATTACAGCATCATTGAACGTTGAACAATTATTGTGACTGATATGAAAGAAAAAACAGAAAAGACTGCCCGTCAGTGGGTAACAAGAGTATTATTAGCCATGATGGCATGTCTGTTGCTGAACACGGCCGAGGGCTATGCACAGCAGTTGACCCAGCAGCAGAAACAGGCCATTCAACGGCGAGTGAAGAACAAGATAGAAGAGTTCCAGTTCTACCTTGAGCAGTTGGGCGACCGTCGCTTTACTGACCGTGGCATGAGGGACGAGGCTTACAATCTGGCATTGAAGCTGTTTGTGGGTCATGGTGACCAATATAGTATCTATGAGCCGGAACAAGGTGCCTACGTTGTAAAACCTCCTGTGAAGATACAGACCTCAAGCAAACGAAACTCTCGGATTGTGGGTAGGACGATTAAGAGCTATCTGGCCAATCTGAAGAACGATGCACGATACACACATATCTCTATACAACAGGCTGATGCGGTGTATGTGGATGAAATCTATCAGAAGGGTGATGGTATTTATGAATGTATGGCTTATTTCTGTCAGAAGTATGTGGCCTATCGTGAGGGACGCGTGGTGTATTCGGACATAACAACGAAAAAGGTACGTGTACGCATAGAGAAGTTTGAGATTCCTCAGCCAGATGGCACTACGAGGGTAGTGTGGAATGTGCTGTTAGGCGACATTTATGTGGTAGAGACACACTGACAAAATATGAAAGATTAAAGATTAAAAATTAAAGATGAGGAAGAGCTTGCTTGTAGCTGTTGGCTTTTGGCTGTTAGGTGTTGGCAGTCAGGCTCAGGTGTTGCCTGACGAGATGCTGAACCGCGACTTTGCTGCACAGGTAAAGAGTATGAACGAGTTTGTGGCTCGTTTCAATGGCACGGACAGCACCTATAAGGGTGGCGTAGTGAGACTGTTTGACTATCAGATGAGCCATGACGGCATGACAGACACAGAGTTCCGCCAGCACATCAGCGACTTCGTCCAGATGGTGGAGCAAGGTTCCCTGCACATCAGACTGACTGACGGCGGCATGTATGCAGAGGTGAAAACAATGGCAACGGTATGCGAGAAGGCTGTTCCTCTCACCTTAGTGCTTCACAGCGAGACCTATCAAGGCGACTACGTCCGATGGGCTATCGTGGGTGCGAAGGGACTGGCAGCGGCAGGCATCATCGATACCAGCCGTGTGGCAGCCATCAGTCCTGTAGAGCATGAGCTGCACTTCATGACCATTGACGAGCTGTTCACCCACGACAACTGCCAACACATCATGGCATATCGGGGTAGTGGTGTGAGGATTGACGAGCTGTCGGTGTTGTTGACGCTGGCTATGACGGACAAGATCAGGATTCGACAGGTGGACGACGTGACGCTGCACTGTATGGACATACCCGGCTATGTGTTTACCATCAACGAGTTAGGACGGCGTGGAGATAACTGTGGATGGCTGATTACTAACCTAAAGAAAATGAATGATAACGATAAAACAATTTACCTAAAACAACTTTTTGGACTATGAATACTTACAGACGATTATTGGCCTTAGGCCTTGCCTCTTGTCTTTGGACTTTGGGTACTTGCCCAGCACAGGCACAGCGTCACTTCTACAGACGCATAGAGTTAGGAACGGCTAATGCCATGACAGGATTGGCTGCCATTGGACTGTCAACACTGATTAACAGCGCAGCAAAGACCTCACTGGTAGAGGCTCAGATGCGATTCTCATCGGTTTCTCCAGACAACTGTGAGCTGGCAACCTACGAAGGCGTGTTCGATGACAAGACAATTAACGACCGGCTGAACACTTACGAGACATATTATTCTAAGGGTGAGGATATGCGCGTCTCTGGCTCAGAATACTGGGACTTGGATGGACGTCACCTCTTCAACCATGTGATGGTTGGCGCAAAGATGGGATACCTGACCGACTATCTGAGTTCTACCAACTGGGGAATATTCGGCACCGTACATTATAACTATCGTAAGCTGAAGCAACCGCTCGAAGGCTTGAGCCATAACATCGGACGACTGCAGATTGGTGGCGGCCTGATGATGACGTTCGGCAGTCTGGAGTCTGAGACACGTGTCATCGTCGATGCTGGCATACGTTACAACTCGCCTATAAGCTACTCTAACAACCTCCATAGGAAAGAGAACGACGCTCTGAACAGTGGCATAACGAGTCATTATGGCATCAGGTACAGCACTTCTGACGGCTTAGTGTTTGGTCTCCAATTTGACATGATGCACTATAACCTCTTCAAGAAAGACAGAGTGGCTGGCGAGAAAAACAGACTGGACGAAGGAGCCATTGTCTTATTGTTTTTGTTCTAACATTAAAAAGGTAGGCAATGAGAAAGTTAAACGTATTCTTTTTTCTGCTCGCATGCTTAACGGCAGGAGCCATAGAGCCTCCTGCCAAGGTTAAGCAGTTCTACGATAATCTGCTGTTGCTGGATAGGGCAACCGACGAGAATGAGGCATATAGGGCACAGCGCAATATGAACCAGTGCTTCAGTGAGGGTCTTGAAATCACGATGGATGGCAGTGACGCAGAGATGACCTATGGGGTTTATACCTCCAGACTCTATACTAATATCCGTAAGACACATACGCTAAAGGTTGTCGGCTACAAGATTGAAAATGTGAAAACCTTGGAACAGCCTGACCATAAAGGAAATGAGGCAACTCATCGGTCCACGTATGTGACGAAGACATATATTCGTGATGGACAGACGATTGTGTATCGCGACTTCGTCTCGACGCTTATATCCAATGGGCTGATAGCTACGATGCAAACAGAAAACCGTAATGGACAGCTTCCTCTTTCGCACTCCATGAACATCGAACAGCTGCGGGCCAGTGCTGCTTATTACTATACGAACAAACGCTACGAGGATGCATACAGCTGTTATGAGATGATTGTGAAGAACGATCCCACAGATGGCGATGCCTGCTACCGTCTGGCACTGCTGACCTTCTGGCGCAAAGGATGCAAAGACCGTTTCACCAAGAAAGAGGCACACCAAATAGCTCAGGAGTACATTGAGAAGGCTATTCTCTATGCGTCGCCTGACATCTCAGTGAAAGCAAGAAGGGTCGAGGCTAACTGGCGGCGAGGAAATGTGTATTTTTAGTTCATCCAATCGACTACTCGTTGCTATTTTTTGCTTTCTGCACAAACTCGGCTGGTGTCATCACCAGAATGCCGAAATTGTTGAATCCTCTCTTGTCACGGGTGATTATTACGTCAGGACGGCTTGGCAGTGACGACAGATACTGAACAGCGTCTTCATAGTCGTAGGGGTGGAGCTCTGCTGCACCCGTCAATTGGCTTCGCTCTATTGGCATTATGTCAAGTAATTGGCACAATATCTCAACTTTTTCGAGCATAAGGTCTGAAAGATACAGGCACTCGAGAAAAGCAATTCAAAAAACTTCGTCTTTTGCTTGCATTTCTTCTCGTTTTTTTGTATCTCTGACTTCGTCGAAGATACAGGCACTCGAGAAAAGCAATGCAAAAAACTTCGTCTTTTGCTTGCATTTCTTCTCGTTTTTTAGTATCTTTGCACTACAAAAAGAATGAACGCTATGCCAAGAAAGACTACAGGAATGGAATTTGAACTTTACCCTCGTCCGACGAAGGGAGAAGATGGGAAACCGCTGTTATATGCACGGCCTGTGACAAAACAGAAGGTTTCCATGCGACAATTAGACGACTTCTGCAATAAATACCGTGGTATGAGAGCCGGCGAGATGAGCCGACTGTTCGATTGTTTCATTGATGTCGCAACCATGTATATGGAGGATGGTTACCGTGTGGAGACGCCTATAGGCTCGTTTGCACCAAAACTGAAACTCTCCGGCGACCATACCGAACCTAAAAAGGTGACGCCGCGCGATGTCCACTATGCCGGCATCGAGTTTATTCCCAGCAAGCAGTTTGCCAAAGAACTGGGACAGCGCATCCGCTCGTTCCGTAGGCATATCGCCCCGACAGACACGAAGCCCCATGCCGACAAGGCCGCTCTCGACGAGGCACTACGTAAGAGCATGCAGCGTGGCTACTGCACTGTCAACACCTTCCGAGTGATGGCGGGGATGAAATATCTCTCTGCCAAACGTTATTTGGAGGGTCTCTGTGAGGGTGAACATCCGCAATTGAAGAAGGTAAAAGAAGGTAGGATGTTGCTTTACTTCCCCATTGGCAAAACCAAGGAAGCGTAATCACTGGGAATTTCACGTACGCCAAACAACTTTATCACGCTCGCGATAAAACATTATCACGGGCGTGATTTTATTTTATCGCGCCCGTGATAATCCCGATGCACCCGTATTAAGCACCCATAGCACCCGTATTAAACACCCATTGCACCTATGTTAAACCCCCAAAGGAGTGACTTGAAACAATTACCTTTAGTATCATTAGCATCACAAGCTTTTGTTTCATTTTGTACTTAATTGTTGTGATTTGCTAAAAATAGTATCTTTGCAATGGCGCAACATCTCGAGCGACATGAAAAAAGCCAGAGCATTGCTGCCCTGGCCAAGCTGTGTAAAGCGATGTTGTCAAGCAATAAACTATACAACAGCCATAAGTGTGCGACCAATCTTGTGTATGCCATCGATGATGCGCTGCCGTTGCATTGGTCGCGGCTGCTTTATGCCGTTCGCATAGTGTGAAAGTAAGTGCTGGTTGATGCCAGATGCACGGCTGAGTGCAGCCAGCGACACATAAGGCTCGTATGCACGAAGCACTGTGGCCACATCGGCGAGGTTGTATTCAAACTCATAGTCACCATCGCGCAGCCACTGTGGCACATCATCACCGTCGTCAACCATACCTTCTACATGGAAGCGGAGTGTCTCAGGAACCTCGCGCAGCAGTTCCTCATACGACTTGGCCGTAAGCACTACGGAACCTGGCACATTGTCGCTCAGCGATGCGCCGAAATTCTTGTCGCACCATTGTACGTTTACTTTAATCTTCTCCATAACCTTATATTATTCGTTATTTTTTTTATTAAGCAGAGGGTGGTTATTTCCACCCTGCCTGCTTCCAGATGCTGTTTAGAAGGAACTGGCTAAGGACCTCATTCATTGCACCTCTGACTGTAACCTTTCCTGCTTTTGTAGGGTGCTTGAACTGGCGGTGGTCGCCTCTGGTGGTGTACAGGATCCATCCATCTTCTTCCAGCAGTTCGATGACCTCTCTTACTTTGTAGCGTCTCATTGTTGTATTGTTTGACGATACAAAGGTAGTAATAATAATACTATTTTCCAAATAAACAACAAAGAAGAGTAATATTTTTAATACTATTTATGAAAGACCATGAGCGGCTGTCTCAGTGGAGAGAAGGTGAGATGGTGGCATATCTGACGCCATCTCACCTGTAACACCTACACGACCACGAATCTCACGAATAAAACGAATAAGTTCTAACTACACTATCAGTTGGTAGTCGCTGTCACGCCACCGGTTGACTATGTCAAAGGTCTCGCGTTCCACTTCAAACATGTCATCACCTTCTATCGTCACAACCTGACCTGTCACATCGTTTCGAATACGCATGACAGACTTCAAGTTCTCATCCATAAAAAACTCCAGTACCGTGAAATGATCGTGAATACCAGAAAGGAGACAATGGCTGAGCTCTCTTCTCTGAAACTTCATCGGTTTATACTCAGGTTCTGGCTTCAGCGCCTCAAAGAATTTCACCAATACCCATCCTATGGCCATGACGACCCAGAATGCGAAAGCTCCTTCTGACAAATAATCAAACATAACTTCTTCCTTTCTTTTCTGCTACAAAATTACAAATAATATTTCAATGATGCAAGCATATTCGCAAATCTTTCTTCGTATCTTAGCACACAGAAACAATATAATTATAGAACGATGTGCGGGTGTAGTGTAACGGCAGCACGCAAGACTTCGGGACCTGAATGTCAGCTTCCAATCTGATAGAAGGGGGCGACTCTTCTTGCCCGTTCCATCAGTCTTCCAATATTTATAAAAAAGGTAAAAGGTATTAATGATTATAGATTTTCTATAATAGAATTTGTATAATTGGGGAGTTTTGTTTACTTTTGCTCTGGAGGATAAGAAGAAGTAGTTTACAACTGTTATGAGTTATTTTGACGAATATTTCAAAGATATACATGCAGGAAACGGTTTTATACATTCCTGCCCGGAACTGATGGAGTGTGTCCAACGGACAGGTTTCCTGCCGTTGTTGGAGAGTGGCATACAGGGTTATTCTGCAGAAAGCCTGATGGCAGAGGAGTGTCGTTTTACCCAATTTGATGATGGCAGTTGGGAATGGCCGTTGTGGCAGTGGAAAGGCTCTGTTGTAAGAGAGGGGAATTGTGTCTATGGCAAGTTCTTCGCAGGGAAGGCCGGCTTCATCAGCCGTGAGTGGTGGCCAGACTTCTTCAACTGGCGACGTAGCCAGCATCCTGCACCAGAAGAAGGCAGTATAGAGGATATTATTCTTTCCACCCTTCGTGAGCATGGCAGCATGATAACCCGTGAGTTACGTGCTGCATGTGACTTCACGGGTAAGAACATGCGTTCTAAGTTTGATGCCTATGTAAGCCGCCTGCAGATGGCAACCTATATTGTGACAGAAGACTTTGTCTATCCTGTAGATAAACACGGAAGGGAGTATGGTTTCGGTTGGTCACTGCTTACCACTCCAGAGCGTTTGTTGGACTATGACACTTGCCAGTGCGACCGTACGCCAGAGCAATCCCATCAGCGCATGGTGGACCATTTGTCACGTTTATTGCCTACGGCAACGGAGAAACAAATCATGAGGTTAGTTAAATGACGAACAACTTCATTGCCATTGACTTTGAGACGGCCAATCAAGAGCCATCGAGTGTCTGCTCTGTTGGAGTGGTCATGGTACGTAACAGGCAAGTAGCCGATTCCTTCTATAGCCTGATACAGCCAGAGCCCAACTATTATAGTTATTGGTGTCAGCGGGTTCATGGACTGAGCTGTCAAGACACTGACGATGCTTCCGTATTCCCAAAAGTATGGGAGCAGCTGGAGGAACGTATTATGGATGTCTTCTTCTCCGACCAGCTGGCATTTGAAAACAGAAGAGACTTAATAGCCAGTATTCCTTTTGTTGCCCATAATGCCCGCTTCGATGAGGGATGTCTGAAAGCTGTATTTAAGGTTTATCAGATGGACTATCCAGACTATCGGTTTTACGATACGCTCACTGCCTCTCGCCGACAGTTTGGCCAGCGACTGCCCAACCATCAGCTCCAAACGGTAGCTGCTGCCTGTGGCTATGACCTCACACATCATCACCATGCCTTGGCAGATGCTGAGGCTTGCGCTGCTATCGCACTCTATCTCTTATAGTATCAAACCTTATTTCTTCAGGAAGTGGTGGACATAGCGAACAGGTTCTCCATCGGTCTTTAGTATGTCGGCAAAATCCTGTGGACGCCAGGTGACTGGACCTTTCATAAACTCAGGAATATTGTAACACTTCATGAACTGACGGTGGTAGTCGGGGTCGGCTGCTGGCAGTTCGAAAGGCTTGGTGGCATGACCGTCCTTGTCGATATGTGCAAAGAAGGGGCGTGTGAAGTTTCCGTCGTCACGCCTGCTGCTAAAAACTACCCACCGCCCGTTGCTGGACCATGAGTGATAGCTCTCCGTGTCGGAAGAGTTGATTTCGTTGAGTGCCCGTGCCTGTCCTGTGGTAAGGTCAATCAGCCATAAGTCGGCATCACGGTGCCAGATATGGAACACACCATAACGTGCCATGGTAAACATGAGGAAGCGTCCGTCGGGTGAGACACGTGGCAGTGTGGCGCTACGCCCACTGGCAGCAGCATCGAAGACAAGCTGTCGGGGTCCGAACTGTCTGCTCTCTGGGTCGAATGTCTTTTTATATATATTGTACTTCACATCGTATGCCCTGCTGATGACTTCGACGGCTTTGTCGTCGATGGAATCAGGGAAGACAAAATGAGCACTGCAGTAATAGAGCGTCTTGCCATCGGGTGCCCAGAAGGGGAATACCTCGAACTCATCTGGTGCGTTCTCGATGTTCATCACCTCGTTGTGTTCCAAGTCGTAGGCAATAAGGTCGCTTCCAGAGTCGAACACCTCTATTTTGTTTGGGTGAACAGTATGGAACGTCTGGTGGGTGTTGTTGGTGGAATAAACGATGAATGGCAGCCAAGGGTGCCATGTAGGATAGACGCCGGCGGAGAGGATGGAGTCATTCTTCATGTTGATTTTCCGTAGTTGTCCGTCATAGGCAATGACTGTTCCTCCCTCGTGTTGACGAGCATGAAACTGCATGCGCTGTGGGTTGTACTGCTGGTAGTTGTGGCAGTTGATGCACTGCCCGGCTTTCTCAGTACTTCCAAGCATGTTGTCGTAAATGACCGTCTCGTCATAGTTCTCTAAGCAACGTTGGTTAATGGTAAGTTCCTCGTAGGTAACATAGGAGGGTGATATGAGCCTGTAACTGATGTAACTGTCGATGGAATCGGGAGAAATAGCAATGCTGAAGGGCTGGAAGCGCACCCACTGACCATCATGGCATGCATATACCTCAACTTGGAGCGCCTTCCCCTGTGCCTGGGTTAACAAGTCACGCCACTCGTCGGCATCAGGTGCGGCATTGCGACCACCACAGATGATTTCGTTGCCTTCGCTGACTGCTCCGCCAATAGAAAAGCGTGCTACCATCTCGTCAGCTGGCTGGTCCATCTGGAAGGTCAGCGGTGCCATGTTGACCGGTATGGTGACATTGACATAGTCAGGATAGATTTTTGGCAGTTGTTCTGACTGTGTGTAGTCATGTGGCAACCGTGGTCCGCAAGCCATCAGTAGTATGGCTGCTGATATCAGATATAGGATATGTGTTGCAGGATGTCTCATCATTAATCTTTCATTTTTCATCTTTCATCATTAATCTTTCATTTTTCATCTTTCATCTTTCATTTAATACAGTGGTAGGTCCTTCATCAGGTAATAGTCGTAGTAATAAGTATGACCAAACTGCGGATAGAGTATTTCCATTGCTTTGGCAATGGTCATGCCATCGCAGCGACGGTAAGCCTGCATGAAAGCCTCATAACCTTGGCGTACATCGGCCCTGAAAGGTAGTTTGTTGATGTTTTGACGATTCTCTAAATGTGCAAACAGATAAGCGGCCTCTTGATAGAGACGCGGTATCTGGTCGTGGGGATGTAACTGTGCATAATGTAGAAATCGTGGCCAGAAAGCCTCGGGATTTCTGGTGGCCATGGTAGCCAGCAGTGCCTGTTCCTGGAAGATGGGGTCGTCGGCATCGAGATTGGAGAGTAAGCCCATCAGGTATTTCTCGGTAAAGCCATTGTCTGAGCCTAAGCCGTTGGTATAGTGCATCATGTGAGTAATAGGTCCCATCTCGGCAGTCTCTGGAATCTTCTCAGGATGGGTCAGCAGTGGCTCGAAGTGCTCTACCCACTGTCCGTAGAAACGTGTCTGTCCAAGAATGTTAAGGAACTTGCGTGAAGCCTTCCGCTCACCACAAAGCAAGGCACAGCGTGCCATGTACTGCAGGTGCTCTGTGCGCCATCCGTATTCTACTCCTTCCTCCATGCACATGTGGTGGCACTCGTTGAGTAGTCCATACTGATAATAGATGAGGCGACCAACGATTTGAGAGGAGTAGATAGGGAATGGTGAGTCAGGACGCTTGGAACCGCCCTTGAAGTGATACATCAGTTCTCCCTGCTTTCCTATACGTGCAAGAGCAAGGTTGCGCATCATGACGATGCTACGTGTGGGTTCGTCCTGTTGACTTTCCGCTTCTTTCAGGACGGCTCCCCAGTCGAGTCGTTCAACGGCATGCTGCATGGCTAACTCGTGATGGTAGTTCTCGTCGTTGTACCATGACAGCCATACGCCAACAACCATTATTACTGTCAAGACGCCTTGCAGGAGGCGTATTCTCCCTGATTTCATCGAACTGGTCAGCCGATGAGAGAAGAGTACCATCAATACCAGGTAGAGCGCCAAGAGGACGTAGGGAGTATAATAGAGCGGATAGTCTTCTATGAATGTGAAGACTGGCAGCGCCGTCCAGTAGATGCCATGTAAGTTGGTCTGGTAGAAGTAGAAGCGGTAATATAATAATGGTACTGCCACGACAAGAAGCACTGCCACGATGGTGACCATCCAACGGTGCCGGCTGTCAGACTCTAAACGCCACGACCATAATGCCATGAGTAATGCAGCAGCTAAGGCATAGAAGCCCAGCAGCGGATAACCTATGATGACGGTCAGCACAACGAGTAAAGCACGAAGAAGAAACCTATGTCCTATGTGTCTATAAAGTGCCAGCAGTCCCACTACCAGTGTCGTACCGATGGTGGCACTGAAGAAAAAACCTCGCAGTTTGAGGACGTAAATCCAATAGCCCATCTCCACATTGGCAACTAATAGCAAGGCAACGGGGATGAGAGCTAAGAGGTACCACTGGCGAGGAATACGGAAGGTATGTTGCAAAAGCCAGATAAGCACTCCCCACCATGTACACAGCAGTAACACACCCAGCCATGGATGGAACAGGAACTGCGTGAAGTAGGTGCCGAAATAAGTGAGCAGTCCTCCTGATACCACCATTTGTTGTTTCAGGAACAAAGGCGTATAGAGGAACAGGTTGAGTTCCTGCAGCTTCCATAACAGATGGCTCTCGAACAGCAGCAACAGCATTGCCACCACCAGTAGAGGCGCGGCCAGTAGCGATGCATCAATGAGTTTTTTCTTCATACATATATGATTATCGTTTACTGTGCTCACGCATGAAGTCACGTGGCGACAGTCCATAGAATTTCTTAAAGATGGTAGAGAACGAGGCTGCATTATTGAAACCACAGGCATACATTACCTCGGTAATGTTCATGTTCTGGTTGGTCAGCAGCTGTGCAGCCCGTTTCAGACGGATGTTACGAATGAAGTCGTGAGGTGTCTGACCTGTCAGTTCCTTCATCTTACGATGCAGGTGTACACGACTGATACCTACCTCGTCGGCAATGGCATCGACACTGAGGTCGGAGTTTGACAGGTTTTTGTTGATGACATTCATGACACGCTCGAGCAGTTTCTCGTCTGGTGACTTGATCTTAACGTCGCTCACCTGTTCCTCCAGTTGGTCGTTACGCCCGTATTTGAGTTTGAGCATACGGTGACTTTGGATGAGGTTGATGACGGTATGCCGTAGGATTTCCATGTTGAACGGCTTGACGATGTAAGCGTCGGCGCCTGTCTGCAAGCCCTCTAACTGGTCTTCGTCGCGTGTCTTGGCGGTCAGCAGGATGACTGGCACATGGTTGGTGGTAGGGCTGGACTTAATCTTCGAGCAGAGCGTATTACCATCCATCTCTGGCATCATGATATCAGAAATCACAAGGTCAGGAATCTGTTTCAGCGTTTCAGCCAGTCCTTCACGACCGTCCTTGCAGGCAACGACATCGTAGTCACCCTGAAGCTCAGAGACGAGATAGTCGCGTATGTCCTCGTCGTCCTCGACTATGATGAGTCGTTTGCGGCGACTGTTGCTCAAATCATTCTCTACGGTAACAGGTGCTACAGGTATCTCCTCCAGCTCATCCATCAGGCTTGTAGCATGTGTTGTCTTGATTTCTTCTTCATTTTCGATGATTTCATCGGGTTTGAGATGGTCTTTCCCCAATGGTATGCATACCACGAACTCACAGCCTTTGCCGTCTGGATGATTATGTGCTTCGATGGTTCCGTGATGTAACTCTACCAGCGAGCGTGTTAGGTCCAGTCCGATGCCTGTTCCTATATTACGGTCGTTAGCAGCCGACTGTACCTGATAGAATCGTTCGAAGATATGAGGCAGCTTACTCTCTGGTATGGCCTCTCCATTATCCGACACTACGATGCGTGCGTGCTGGTCAGAGTGTGTGACATGTATAGAAATTTCTCCACCGGGGGGGGTAAATTTAAATGCATTAGAGATGATGTTGACAATCACTTTATCGAAGTTACCACGGTCAATCCATACGGGTAGCTTCTCAATGTCATGGTCGTAAAGGAACTGAATGTTCTTCACTTTGGCCTGCTGCGAGAATAGCTCATAGATGTCGGCAACAAAGCCAATGAGGTCAGTCTGACACATCCGCATCTGCATCTGTCCTTTGTCAATCTTTCTGAGGTCCATCATCTGGTTGATGAGTCCGAGAATACGCTCGGCATTGCGACGTATGGTATCATAGACGCTCCGACGGTGTGGGTCATCATCTTGTTTCATCAGTGACAACAGAGGCGTAACGATGAGTGTCATAGGCGTACGTATCTCATGACTGATGTTCATGAAGAAGCGCAGCTTGGCATCTGCCATCTCCTCCGCATGGATATGTTCCTGAATGCGCAGGCGGTTCTGCATCTTTCGCCTACGGTAGAGAATGTACTGCCAGATGAAGAATCCCAGCAACAGTATATAGATGACATAGGCCATCGTAGATTTGTACCAAGGTGAATGGACAACCACGGTAAACGTTCGTTCGGCTGTCTGTATGCCATTGCGTTCCGCTTTTACGCTAAACTTATAGGTGCCTGGCGGCAAATGGCTGAATGTCATCTCGTTGGTTCCAGGATGCAGTCGTGTGAAGGGCTCGCCGTTGATACTATATAAATAAGTAATGTGTTCCGGGTTGTCGTAGGTCAGCGTTGAGAACTGAACGGCAAAAGTGTTGTCGTGGTGTGACAAATCAAAACGACTGGCAGCAATAACCGTCGTGTCGCACACCTGGTAACCGTCAGAATAAGTGCTGCTGTTGACAGGTTCGTTGCCAATAATAAACGATACCAGTCTGACTTTTGCGTTCCATTTCGACTGATAGATACGTTCTGGATGGAACCACGTAATTCCTCCTACTCCACCAAAGAGCATCACTACGCGTGAGCCACGGTCGATTGCACATGACGCACCGTCACTGAACTCATTTGACTGTAGGCCATTGTCAACGAAGTAGCTTTGTGTTAGTCCTGTCTTGGGATTGTGACAACAGAGTCCATGGTCGGTACCTATCCATAGCCTGCCGTCACGGTCTTGTTCTATAGAGGCTATGCCATTGTCAGCCAGACCTTTTTCTGTGGTGTAATGCTTCAGGTCTTTCTTCTTGATGTCGTAGCAGAAGAGTCCATCATTGGTGCCTATCCACAGCCGACCTCCATATTCCTTTGCGATACGTGTGGGAGTACCATAGTTAAGACAGTTACGCCCAAAGAATGATGTCCAGCTATTACGCTCAATGTCATAGCAGCATACACCCATGGTGGTAGCAGCATAAATGCGTTTCTCGTCCGGTGAAATGGACATTTTTGAAATGTAATCGTTGGAAATACTATTGATGCTATGGTTGTCGCCTGCCCGTTCGTGCATGGTATATGCTTTAATGGATTCTGGAGCACCAAACGCTGACTTGCCAGAGATGTCAATGCGTAAAAGTCCCTGACCCATGGTGGCAACCCATAACTCATCTCTGCTGGTCGTCAATATGGTAAATCCGCTGGAATTAACATATTTGGGGAACTGGTGATAATTGACAGCCTGGGCATCAATGTAACCGAAGCCTTCGCCATAACTGCTTACCCATATACGACCGGTCCTGTCTTCCGTAATGCTCAATACCGTAGCGGGGAAGCCGTTGCCCGTGAAATGCTTGATGGGTCGCTGATTATCATCCAGACAATAAAGTCCGTCCTTGTCGGTTCCTACCCAACAACGCCCATGACTGTCAATAAATGTGCTGACAACACAAGCCTGTCCGATAACGTTCTGTGCTCCTAACTTATAACCCATGTAATCGAAGTCGGACGTCTCTTTGGGTTGCATGTAGATACCTTTTTGCAGCAATCCCAGCCAGATGTTTCCTCCCGTATCTTCGACAATGGAATAGACTTTCGACATGGCGAGATTGACATCGCGACTGAAATAAGGGTTGTCATCGATAGCTCCTGTGCGAGGATTGAGTACCGCCACACCCAGTCCGTCGTAGCCAATCATCATCTGTCCGTCCTGACGACAGTAAAGCGCAGAAACGTGTTTGTTGCCTGTAACCTCCAAATGATGGAACTCGCCGCCGTTGACTGACCGTACATATACTCCATGGTTGGACGTTCCTACATACAGGTTTCCTTGTTGGTCAAGGCAAAGCCGACGCATGGTTCCACGTTGTTCGTCAGTGTCAAAATGGCTCTTGACCGTCTTTCCGTCATATTCTATTAGTCCCTGATTGTCGGTTACCATCCATAAATGTCCCTGACGGTCTTCATCCATTGCCTGAACGGTATGGATATTGCGCAAAGCACCATTTTGCTGAACAGCATGCTTACTGTCTGTAATCTTCAGTACACCATGACCGGATGTTCCTGCCAATAGCTCGCCATTCTTTCTATGAAAGAAACATGTCATGTAACAGGGAACAACGTTTCCTTGAAGGTCACGTACCTCAACATCAACGAAATGACTTCCGTCGAAAGTCTGTAATGCACCGTACATACCCAGATAGAACAGTCCGTTCTCGTCCTGTGTCATACAGTTGACATAGTTGCTGGCCATGCCGTGGCCGTTGGCTTGTTCTTTCTTTATAATATGGAATTGGTAGCCGTCGTACTTGTTGAGACCATTGCGTGAGGCAATCCAAAGGAAACCGTCACGGTCCAGATAGACCTGACTGGTGAAACTGCTTGACAGTTGTTTATCGGCATCAAACAGCTTTCCTGTCTGAGCGTGCATGCTCACACAGGAAAAAATAGTCAAAAGATAGGTTAGAACTTTACTTTTCATTTTTGTATTAGGTTACAAACACTTTGCAAATGTAACACATTTCCTGCACACTTCCAAATATATGTTACAAAATGTAAAATCCGTGTTACAAAAATATTTGTTTATATACCATATTTAATATACTTTTGCACCTGTAATTTGTTTGTTTAGGTTAAATATAGTTAGTAGTTTTGGTATGAACAGGGGGCCGACGTGAGTCATCCCCCCTTTTCTTTCCTCTGATGAATGACCTAAGACAACATTTGATGATGAAGCATAATGTAAACATCTAATAATATAATATGTATAAGTATCTTTTCGAAAAGAACAATCATCTTTACCTGACGATGTTGCTGGTCTTGCCACTCCTATTGACGAGTTGTGGTAAGGACGATGTTACGTCTGAGCCTGTAACACCACAACAGCCAGAACAACCAAAGGATCCTGAGCAGCCAACAACACCACAGGCTCCAACAACCACCTTCCTGCCACTGCATGTTGAAGGACAGTTCCTCGTTGATAGTGACGGACAGCGTCATGTGCTCCATGGCTTTGCACAAACTTACAGCCCATGGTTCAACGAAAGGGGGACCAAATGGAACAACTATGATGTCAAGGCTTGTTTAGCATATAATCAGGGACTGATAGACGATATCATTGCAGCCGGTTGGGAAATGACTTTTGTTCGCATGCACATGGATCCTTACTGGAGCAATACTCCAGGTGTACCCACTACTGGTGAGAATGATATCAGTGCTTTCGATTTCGAACGTTTCAAAAAATACTTGGACGAGGTGTTTGTTCCCATGGCCGAATATGCCATTACCAAGAAGATGTATGTGGTCATGCGCCCGCCTGGCGTCTGTCCGGAAGAGATTGCCGTTGGGGACAACTATCAGAAATACTTATTGAAAGTATGGGAATGGGTGGCTCAGCATCCCAAGCTGAAGAACAATGGCTACGTGATGTTCGAGTTGGCTAACGAGCCTGTGCGCATCACTCATGGTGCAGGCGAAGGCTTCATGGAACTCAAACAGTTCTTTCAGCCCATCGTCAACGTCATTCGTCAGTACAGTAATAATATTGTATTAGTGCCAGGATTAGGCTGGCAGTCTAACTATGCCGGTTTTGCCAACCACCCCATAGAAGGCAAGAATATTGGCTATGCCGTCCACTGCTACCCAGGTTGGTACAATAGCGGTGTCGAGGATAATGTGTCTGTGAACTACGAAGACTTCAAACGAGGATGGAACACGCAGATTGCTCCTGTTGCCAAGACTAACCCCATCGTCGTAACAGAGATGGACTGGGCACCTGCCAAATATAACAGCTCTTGGGGCAAGGCGGTGACTGGTGTTGCTGGAGGTACAGGCTTCGGTGCCAACTTCATCCGCATAGCTGACGAGACATGTAATGTCAGTTGGCTTATCTTCACCAGTCCGGAACTGTTGGCCAAATACAAAGATGAGGCGCCTGATGGTAGTTCGTTCCTTACCGACCCACAGGCTTGTCCACGTCCTACCTATCGCAAATACAAGTATTATGCCTCAGAGGAATATGCCCAGAAGATCAATGATCCGAGCTATATGTTCCAATAAATTAATGAATGTTACAAAAGATAAAAACCGTGTTACAAAGAAAAAAAGACATAAAGAATAAATAACGTACCTTTGCCGCAAATATTAATTAACATAATCCAAGTAATCAAAAAACTATGAATCAAAATCTGACAAAATGAAAAAAATGAAGCAATTAATCAGACAGACGATTCCTACAATCTTGATGCTAATGGCATTTTGCGCTACGCTACATGCACAGAATGGCATCACGGTGAAAGGTGTTGTCTCGGATGCGGACGGGGAACCGCTTATCGGTGCCACGGTCGCTGTGAAGGGTAATCCTTCACTGGTTACAGTGACTGACCTCGACGGTAACTTCACTTTGACGAAGGTGCCATCGGAGTCTTCCACGCTCGTTTTCACTTATGTAGGAATGAATCCCTATGAGGTGAGAGTAGGCAACCAGCGTAACTTCAACATTACGCTTACGGAAGACGCCATGCTCGAGGAAGTAGTAATTGTCGGCTATGGCCAGCAGAAGAAAGCATCTGTTGTAGGTGCCATCACCCAGACAACGGGTGAGGTGCTGCAGCGTGCTGCCGGTATTACCGACATTGGAGCAGCCCTGACGGGTAACCTTCCTGGTGTCATCACCATGGCATCATCAGGTATGCCAGGCGAGGAAGAGCCACAAATCATTATTCGTGGTGCTTCATCATGGAACAACTCTGCGCCTCTCGTACTTGTTGACGGTATCGAGCGTCCCATGACAAGCGTGGACATTCAGTCGGTAGCATCCATCTCCGTACTGAAGGACGCTTCGGCAACTGCAGTCTATGGTGTGAAAGGTGCTAATGGTGTTATCCTTATTACCACCAAGCGTGGTCAGGAAGGTAAGGCACAAATCAGCGTCTCTGCAAACGCCATCATGAAGATTCCTTCAAAGTTGCCAGACAAATACGACTCTTACGCAGCCCTTGTAGCACGTAACACGGCTATCGAGCATGAGTTGAACCTCAAGCCCGAGAGTTTTGCTTATGTTAGACCCATGAGCTTTATAGAGAATTATCGTAACCAGACATCTGTTGAACAGATGGAGCGCTATCCAAATGTTGACTGGCAGCGTGCCTTGTTCGAGGACTATGCCATGTCTTACAATGCTAACCTGAACGTCAGTGGTGGTACGAAGTTCGTCAAGTACTTTGCAAGTGTCGATTTCGTCAGCGAAGGTGACCTCTACAAGGACTTCGGTAACGGACGTCAGTATCCTACAGGTTATGATTACAAGCGCGTGAACGTGCGTTCTAATCTTGATTTTAATATTACAAAGTCAACAGTATTCAAAGTTAACATCGCCGGTTCTAATGGTAAGCAGATGACTCCTTGGAGCAACTCTGTGAACAACGACTGGCAGATTTCACAGCAGTGGGCTGGTGTGTATAACATCTCTCCAGATGCCTTCATGCCAAAGTATGCCGACGGTTCGTGGGGTTACCTTCCTGGTTCTACCAACGTAAGTAATGCTGCTGTAAGTATCGCCCTTGGTGGTACACAGTATATTACCACCACACGTATCACCACTGACTTCGTACTGGAGCAGAACCTGGATTTCATTACTAAGGGACTGAACTTCCGTGGTATGATTGCTTGGGATAATAACTTCAGAGAAGGTGGACGTGGTATCAATGACTTGTATAACGACCCACAGTATAAGTGGATTGACCCACAGACTGGTTCTGTTAACTATAAGTCACCTTACGAGGCTTACGACCGTTTCGACTACACACAAGGTAACAAGTGGACCATTCAGAACGGTTCTGTTGACAACTGGGCTACCACACGTAACCTGAACTACCAGTTGCAGCTTAACTGGGCTCGCACCTTTGGTAAGCACGATGTTTCTGCCATGGGTGTGTTCGCTCGTCAGGAGTATGCTACTGGTTCGGTGATCCCCAGCTATCGTGAAGACTGGGTATTCCGTGCTACCTATGCTTACAATCAGCGATACTTCCTGGAGTATAACGGTGCCTACAACGGATCAGAGAAATTCTCTTCCGACAACCGTTTCGCATTCTTCAACTCAGGAGCTATCGGATGGATGATCAGTGAAGAGCCATTCATGCAGAAGCTTCGCGATAAGCACATTATTGATATGTTGAAGCTCCGTGCATCTTATGGTGAGATTGGTGATGATAACGTTGGTGGACGTTTCCTCTATATGACACAGTGGGCTTATGGTGGCCAGACCACTTTGGACCGTACACAAGGTGGCAACAGCAACCCATATAAGTGGTATCGCGAATCAACTGTAGGTAACCCCAACGTACATTGGGAGACCGTGAAGAAGACTAACTTCGGTATCGACTACGGATTCTTCGGTGGTCTGCTGGCAGGTTCTATTGAAATCTTCCACGACAAGCGTACCGACATTCTGGTACAGGGTAACCAGCGTGCTATCCCTGCTTACTTCGGACAGTCGCCTGTAACAGCCAACCTTGGTGAGGTTTCTACCAATGGTTATGAAATCGAATTACGATTCAACAAGACTCTGAACAATAGCATGCGCTTGTGGGCTAACCTGAGCATGACACATGCTGAGAACGAGATTAAGATCAAGGACGATGCTCCATTGCTGCCCAGCTATCGTAAGGCTGCCGGCTATGCCATCGGACAGACCACTACTTATCTCAGCCAGAACATGATGCAGACCTACGATGCTGTGTATGGTTCACCAAAGTATGACGCAAATGACGGTCTGAAGTTGCCAGGTGACTACTATATTACCGACTTCAACGGTGATGGTGTTATCGATAACGTGAACGATATTGTTCCTTACGGCTATTCAAGCACACCTCAGAACACCTATAATGCTACGCTCGGTTTCGAGTGGAAGGGCTTTAGCTTCTTCGCTCAGTTCTATGGCGTAACCAATGTTACCCGTGACGTGACGATGGTCAGCCTTTCCGACGTGATGCTGGCTAACGTTTATGACCAGGGTACATGGTGGAGCGATGACCACCTGAATGCAGATGTTGTCACCCCACGTTTCAATGCTAAACTGGGTAACGACCGACTCTATCATGGTACACAGTACTTGTGCGATGGTTCATACATCCGTCTGAAGAACATTGAGGTGGCTTACACTTTCACACAGCCTTGGGTTAAGAAACTCGGTGTGAAGGACCTGAAGGTCTTCGTCAGTGGTAACAACCTCTGGGTATGGACCCGTATGCCTGATGACCGTGAATCGAACTTTGCTGCTAATGGAACAGCCGGTAATGGTGCTTATCCTACTATGAAGCGTATCAACTTCGGTATCAAGTTCAATCTTTAAACATGAAGAAAACAATGAAAAAGTACTTATATAATATAATAGGTATAGCAGCCCTGTCACTGTCAATGGGTATGGTGTCCTGCACCGACTATCTTGACAAGGAGCCAGACTCTACCGTGGGAGCTGAGGATGCATTCAAGAACTTTACCAACTTCCAGGGATTCGTAGAGGAGATATACAACTGCATACCCAACAAGGAGTCTTGCTACTGGTGTACTTCATTCAACTGGGGCGATGACGAGATAATGAATGCCGGTCTGGGCGACACCCACGTGACGGCACACTTTGACCTGGGTGACTATCGTCATTGGTATGACGAGGGTGATAAGGGTGGTCAGCAGAGCTGGCTCAACCGTCCAGGTTCTGATCCTACTTCAACCGACAAGTTTAAACATTCTTTGTCTGGACATGCATGGTATTGCATCCGTAAGGCAAACCTCGGTCTGGAGAATCTCGACAAACTGACTGACGCTACAACAGAAGAGAAGCGTATCATCAAAGGCCAGCTGCTGTTCTTCCGTGCTTGGTGGCATCACCAGCAGATGGAATGGTGGGGTGGTATTCCTTATGTTGACCGCGTACTTGGAGCCGACGAGCAGCTCAACCTGCCACGTCTGTCATTCAAGGAGTGTGCAGAGCGTTGTGCAGAAGACTACCGTGAGGCTGCCGACCTGTTGCCAGACAACTGGGACAACACCAACGTAGGTAGAAAGACGCTGGGTAAGAACGACCTCCGTATCACGAAGGTTTGTGCCTTAGGTTATCTGGGTAAGGTGCTCCTTTGGGCTGCATCACCTCTGAACGAGCTGGGTGCACAGACAGGTGCTTCTAAGAATGGTAACACCTATAAGTATAATACCGAGTTGGCTACACGTGCTGCTGATGCTCTTGCTGAGGCTATCGCTCACATTGAGTCAGGTAGTACTCCTTTCGCACTGGCAGAGTATAACTACGAAGACATCTACAACCATGTTGCAGCAAAGGGTTCGAAGAGCAACTTCTCCGACATCTTCCGCACAACAGGTCAGGGTTGGAAGATGCCAGGTAGCGTAGAGGCAATTCTTTGTGGTCCAATGCCTGACGTTAACGGTTCAAACTGGAACTTCGCTAAACTGTGGGGTCCGAAGGTTAACAACCTTGTTGAGCACGATGCTATCATCCACATGCCAACAGCCAACTACGTCAACTATGCATACGGTATGGCCAATGGTCTGCCTCTGGACGATCCTGAGTCAGGTTTCGACCCCACTCATCCGTTCAAGAACCGTGACCCACGTTTCTATCATGACATCATGTTCGACGGATTCAAGTTCCTGAACACCACACCTGATGATCCCAACGACAAGCAGTACCAGTATCTGGAACTCTTCACCGGTGGTAACATGGTTCCTACAGGCAACCCCGAGCGTAATGCTAATGGTAGCCGCACAGGTTACTTCTGCCAGAAGCTCGTTCCTCACCAGTGTAACAAGTACGATGGTATGTACAACTGGGGTGGTGCCCTTCAGACCTATCTTCCTTACATGCGCGTTGCCGACATCTATCTGCTTTATGCAGAGGCTGGTGCAGCCGCACAGGGTGCAAACTTCAAGAGTAGCAAGTGCCAGCGTACAGCTGTTGACGCTATCAACGTGCTCCGCGACCGTGTAGGTGCAGGACATGTAGCATCAAAGATTGCTGCTGACAGAATTAAGTTTATTGACGAGGTACGTCGTGAGCGCGCCTGCGAGTTAGCCTTCGAGGGCTTCCGTTGGCAGGATCTGCAGCGCTGGTTGCTTCTCACCGAGTATCCATATAATGTGAAGACCCGTCAGGAGTTCCGTCGCGTAGGTAACTTCAACTATGCAGAGAACGACCCACGTGATGCTGAGGTTACAGGCTTCAGCGAGAAGATTGAAGGACAAACCATCATCGTCGAGCGTAAGTTCTCTACCAAGCATTACCTGCTGCCTCTGAAGGAAAGCGAAGTTTATCTCTATTCAGAATATCCGCAGAATCCGGGATGGTAATTCTTTAAATTAAAAATTAAAGATTAAAAATGAAAGATTATATGAAACGTAACAAATATATCATACTGTCAGCTCTCTTGGCTCTGTCGGCTGCTACGCCTGCCCAGGCCCAGATAGATGCTGCGGATACGACCCAGGTCAATGTGGCATTCCGTAAGGTAGCCAAGGAAGACATAATGGGTGGTGTCTCGAGCCTCAACTACAGAGAACTGATGGAAAAGAACTACAATACCTATAGTCTTGACAACATGCAAGGCTATGTAGCCGGTTACAACGGCTCAGGTATGTGGGGTTATACTGACCAGCTCGTACTGATTGACGGTGTACCCCGTGCAGCCAATAACGTTCTGCCCTCAGAAATCGAGGAGATCACTTTCCTGAAGGGTGCACAGGCTGTTGTCCTTTATGGTAGCCGTGCTGCCAAAGGTGCCATCCTTATTACCACCAAGCGTGGTAAGGTGACCGATGGTCTGAGCGTCAACGTCCGTGCCAATACAGGATGGAACGTTGCCAAGGCTTATCCTGAATATCTGGGTTCTGCAGAGTATATGACACTGTATAACGAGGCACGTGCCAACGATGGTCTTGCTCCGCTTTACACCTCTGACCAGATTTACAACTATGCCAGTGGTATCAATCCTTATCGTTATCCTGACATTGAGTTCTATTCTTCTGATTTCATCAAGAAGGCTTACAACCGTACAGACGTTACGGCAGAGATAGAAGGTGGTAACGACCGTGCTAAGTTCTATGCTAACGTCAGCTACTATCGTGTAGGCGACTACCTGAACTTCGGTGAGGCAAAGAACAACTACACTGACCGCTTCAACGTTCGTGGTAATGTGGATGTACGCATCAATAACTTCATTACGGCTTACGTGAATGCCAATGCTACCTATTACAACCAGCACTCGGCCATCTCTACACAGACCGACGCTGATGGTAACACGCTTAACTATTGGCAGGTGGCAGCACAGTGGCGTCCTAACCGTGTCAATCCTCTGATTCCTGTTTCTTATCTCGACCCCGTAGCTATTCAGCCCAGAAATGCGCTGTCTTCGTCTATGAACATCATTGATGGCAAGTACTTCCTTGGTGGTACACAGACTGACTTGACCAACATCTTCGCTGACTACTATGCAGCAGGTAAGAGCACATGGACCAGCCGTCAGTTCCAGTTCGACGCAGGTGTTAACGTTGACCTTGGCTCACTGCTCAAGGGCTTGAGCTTCCACGCTCTCGTTGGCATCGACTATGAGACGAGCTACTCTACATCTTATAATAATGAGTACGCAACCTTCGAGCCGTCATGGAGCAACTACAATGGTCCTGACTACATCGTAGCACTGAACAACCACGAGAAGGTTGACAAGAAGTCTGGTGTACAGAACATCGGTGGTTCTACCGATAACCAGGTTATCACCTTCAACGCACACTTTGACTACAAGCGTACGTTTGGCGGTGTTCATAACGTCAGTGCCATGATTCTGGCAAATGGCTACCAGCAGACACGCTCTGGCCAGTATCACCGTATCAGCAATGCCAACCTTGGTTTCGACCTTTCTTATAACTACGACAAGAAGTACTACGCAGAGTTTGCAGCTGCCACTCCTTGGTCAGCTAAGTTGCCAGAAGGTCATCGTGCAGGCTTCTCTCCATCAGTAACACTGGGCTGGAACATCGCACGTGAGGCATTCATGGAAGGCAGCATCTTCGATGCACTGACCCTGAGCGCCAGCTACAGCAATCTGAAGACCGACCTTGACATTGAGAACTATTACATGTATCTCGGTACCATCCAGCGCGGTGGTTGGTGGGACTGGAACGGTGAGACAGGTCACGACTGCTATCGTTTCGTACGAGGCAGCAACGAGGATCTGGGTTACCTCAAGCGTCAGGAGATTTCTGCCAGCCTGCATGCTGAACTGCTTCAGCGCAGCCTGAGCCTCGACGCATCAGTCTTCTCCAGCAAGATGGACGGTGGCATTATTTCTGCTGCCAACCAGATGCCAAGCTATTTCAAAGTATATTATCCTGAGTCTTCGTTCCTCTCTTATCTGAACTACAACACTGACAAGCGCACAGGCTTCGACGTAGCAGTCAACTATAAGAAGGACTTTGGCGACTTCGGTTTCAATATTGGTGCCAACCTGACTTACTACAAGACCGAGGCTACCAAGCGCGACGACAGCAACTATGCTGATGCTTATCAGTATCGTGAGGGCAAGCCGCTCGACGCTGTCTGGGGTTACGAGTGTCTGGGATTCTTCCAGGATGAGGCTGATATTGCTAACTCTCCAACACAGTCATTAGGTGCTACTGTAAAGCCTGGTGATCTGAAGTACAAAGACCAGAATGGTGATGGTATCATCGATACCAAGGACCAGGTGAACCTGGCAACTGGTGGATGGTATGGTGCTCCTACAACATTAGGCATCAACCTGACGCTGAAGTACAAGAACTTCACTCTCTTCGCACTGGGTATTGGCGGCTTTGGCGGTCATGCCATGAAGAGCAACAGTTACTGGTGGATCTCTGGTGAGAATAAGTACTCGGCTGCCGTACGCGATCGTTGGACTCCCGAGACAGCTACCACAGCTACCTATCCACGTCTGACCACTCAGAGCGGTGCTAACAACAACACCAACTCTGACTTCTGGATGTACTCTACATCACGTTTCGACCTTGCCAAGGTACAGCTGACCTACGACTTCCCGAAGTCTATCATCGGCAATGGCATCGTCAAGGGACTCTCTGTTTATGTTAGTGGCAACAGCCTCCTGACATTAGCCAAAGAGCGTGAGCTCATGGAGATGAACATCGGTTCTGCTCCTGCAGCACGTTTCTACAATATTGGTGCTAAAGTATGTTTCTAATTTAAGAAAGGAATTTAGATATGAAACTTAAGAATATCATTCTGTTAGGCACAGCCACGATGGTTCTCACTGCTTGCGACGACCTCTTCGAACCGGCACTGGAGAACAACCAGGACATCACACAGATGTACACTTGGCCTGACTTCGCACGTGGACTTCTCGACAATGCCTTCCTGGTATTGCCATACACTGAAGACCCCACCAACATGTCTGACGTGGCTACCGACGACGCTGTCTCTAACGACAACGACAATAACTATAAGCGCATGGCTACTGGTACATGGACTTCTCAGAACAATCCAACCAACCAGTGGGAGACACGCTACCACTCTATCCAATACTGTAACATCTTCCTTGAGAACTGTGACAAGGTAAAGTGGGACTACTCTTCTGAGTCTCTTAACCAGATGCACGCCGACCTGTATAAAGGTCAGGCATATGCACTGCGCGGACTCCACATGTTCTACCTCCTGCGTGCTCATGCAGGTATGGTGGGCGGTGAGCTCCTCGGTGTACCCATCCATCTGGTTTCTGAAGACGGTTCTTCCGACTTCAACCAGGCACGTAACACGTTCAAGGAGTGCATCGACCAGATTATGGCCGACTTCGATGAGGCCCTGAACTATGTTCCTCAGGAGTACGGCGACATCACTGCTGCCGAAGTACCTGCTAAGTACAAGCAGATCGGCGGTACCGACGGTGAGTACAACCGTGCCTTCGGTAACATGCAGCGTGGTAAGATTGACGGTCGCATGATAGCAGCCTTCAAGGCTCAGGTAGCGCTCTTCGCTGCTTCTCCTGCTTATGCATCGGCCAACGCCATGACATGGGAGCAGGCTGCACAGTATGCTGCTGCCAGTCTGCGTAACATCGGTGGCCTGAGCGGTCTTGACCCTGACGGCTGGCACTGGTATGCTAACGTTGATTACATTGAGAGTTATAAGTTCACTGACCCAGACCCAACGGAAATCTGCTGGCGTGGTGTCGTTGACGAGCGTTCGTCATACGAGGAGAGCAACTATCCTCCCTCGCTCTATGGTAAGGGACGTGTCAACCCAACACAGAACCTCGTTGATGCTTTCCCAATGGCTAACGGTTATCCTATCACTAACAGCGCATCGGGCTACGATGCCAACAATCCTTACGAGAACCGTGACCCACGTCTGAAGACTTATATCCTCGTCAACGGCGAGACCATTGGTGCTAATAACACTGTTATCAACACCATGGCCGACAACACTGAGACGCTCGATGGTATCAACCGTGAGAATGGTAAGTCAACCAAGACTGGTTACTACCTGCGTAAGCTTCTCCGTAACGACGTGAACCTGAACCCTGCAGCAGGTAAGAAGCACTTTGGTGCTCGCATCCGCTACACCGAGATCTTCCTCGACTATGCAGAGGCAGCCAATGAGGCACAGGGACCAAAGGCCAATGTCGGTGGAGCTAACTACTCAGCCTATGACGTCATCAAGGCTATCCGCAAGCGTGCCGGTGTAGGTGGTGCCAACGATCCTTACCTTGAGGAGTGTGCACAGAGCAAGGAAAAGATGCGTGAGCTCATCCGTAACGAGCGTCGTCTGGAGCTTTGCTTCGAGAACCATCGCTTCTGGGATCTTCGTCGCTGGAAGGCAAACATGAGTACTACCGCTCGTGGTATTGAGATTACCACCAGCAGCACAGGTGCGCTCATCTACAAGCCTATCGACGTTGAGCAGCGTACATATCAAGACTATATGATTTATGGTCCGATTCCTTATTCAGAAATTCTCAAATGGGGTAATCTGCAGCAAAATGACGGCTGGCAGTAATTAAACAATGTAAAACTAAAAATAAGAAGATTATGAAACGTAACATATTAAAGTTCATCTGTGGAATCGGAGTCCTTTGCTGTCTCTTCTCATGTAAGAATGGCGATCAGACGTTCCCTGATTACGAGGGAGGCACAACGGTCTATTTCCCATATCAGTATCCGGTTCGTACCATCGTGCTGGGTGATGATGAATATGACACCTCCATGGACCAGGCACACCAGTGCCAGATCATGGCTACCTTCGGTGGCTCATATAATGGTTCCAATGGTTCTGTAACCATTGCTGTCGATCCTTCACTGGTTGACGGACTGACCTTCGAAGACGGCTCTCCCGTGAAGGCAATGCCAGAGAATTATTACTCACTCTCTACCACAACACTGAATTTCAATGGTACCATGAACGGTGCTACTACCGTCCAGTTGACCGATGCATTCTTTGCTGACCCCGCAACTGTCAAGAATACCTATGTTATTCCTGTGAAGATGACTGGTCAGACAGGTTTTGGAAAGATTCTCGCAGGCCGTCTGCTTGAGGGCTTCAGTGGTTCTCGCAGCGACGAGTCAGTATGGGATGTCATGCCAATGGACTTTGTGCTCTATTGCGTGAAGTATCAGAACAAGTATGCCGGTTACTGGCTTACCAATGGTACGACCTCTACTGACAACATTGAGCAGGCACCTACCGTGCTCATCAAGACCAAGTCGCTCAGCAGCTGTATCTATACTGTGACTTATCAGGATGGCAACAACTTGCTCACTGCTGACCTGCTGCTTGACTTCAGTGGCGACAATTGCACCATCTCTTCTCTCACCGACGGCGTTACAGCTACTGGTAACGGTACTTGGAGCGACAATAGCGAGAAGAAGGCTTGGGGTAATAAGGATCGCGACGGTATGGAACTCAACTACACTGTTACCTTCCCTGGCGGCAAGACCTTCTCTACTCATGAGAAGATGGTTTGGCAGCGCAGTGGCGTAACTATTGAGGAGTTTGCTCCTGTTTACAATAAATAAAGCTTAAAACAGTATGACAATGAAAAAGCAATATATCATTTTAGCACTTGGAGCCATGTTTATGGCTTCATGTGCCGATGAGTTCGACAGAAATTTCGAAGTAGGACGCCCCGATAATCTTGAGCAGTATGCTTATCTGAGCGACTACCAGCCTCTGAAGAGCTATATCGACCAGTCCAAGTATCCTAACTTCAAGTTAGGTGTTGGTACTGATGCTGCTGATTATGCGAAGCAGGGCGTTACCTATGTTGTCACCAATTCCAACTTCACAGAGACCGTAGCAGGCAATGCCATGAAGATGGCTTCCTGTGTCGATGACAATGGTAACTGGAATTTTGGTACTGTAACCGATTATGTCCGCTCTGCCAACGAGGCAGGACTGAGCGTCTATGGACATACCCTTGCATGGCATGCACAACAGCCGGTGAAGTGGCTTAACACACTCTTGGCCGACAAACCTGTACCCGTTGACCCTAATGCTCCAAAGGTTGACACGTGGGTTGAGCAGCTCACCAATGGTGATCTCGAGGGAACAGAAGCAGCCAACTTTGTTGTCCGCGAACCAGGACAGAATGATGTTAACCGTATCACTGACGGTGTGGGTGTTGATGGCTCACGTGGTATCGTGGTTCACTCTCATGATAATCCAGCCAATGCATGGGACACACAGTTCTTCGTCTATACTCCTGACCATGCTTGGAAGGATGGTGACCAGTATCGCTTCAAGATGAAGATTCGTGCCGACAAACCAGCACATGCTTCCATTCAGGCACATGCCGCTCCAGGTGCTTACCAGCATTGGACCATGCTCGCTGGTGGCTACGACTTCACTACCGAGTGGAAGGAAGTTACTTACGAAGGTACTATCGATGCCAGTCAGGCTGGTGCCAACGGTTGCTTCTCTATCGCTTTCAACCTGAACGAGCTGACAGAGGCTAACAACTACTACTTCGACGATATGTCGTGGGAGGCACTTGTGCATGCTGCTGCAGGACCAGTTCTTTATTGGGAGGATATTGCTACCAATGGCGACTTGGAAGGCGACGATGTCAGCTGCTTCTTCACTACAGAGCCCTCTACCGGTGGTCCTCATGCCTCAACTATCTACGACGGTGTAGGTATGGACGGCTCACGTGGTATCATGGTTCAGTCAGAGGATAACCCTGCACAAGACTGGGATACGCAGTTCTTTATCCGTGTGCCAGAGGCACTGCTCGAGGGCACCAAGATTCATGTTCAGTTCGACTATCGTGCTGATCAGGAAGGCGACGCTGATACACAGGCTCACAACGAGCCAGGTGCTTACCAGCACTGGGCATGTATCGGTTCACCACACTTCACTACCAGCTGGCAACACTGGGACAAGGAAGTGACGGTCGATGGCAGCATGGCAGGCGGTGCCGGCATGCACACCATTGCCTTCAACCTGGCTAAGAACAAGAAGAAGACCAAGTTCTACTTCGACAACATTAAGTTCGAGGTCGAGAAGGAGAGCGCTGGCGGTGGCATACCACAGACTCCAGAGGAGAAGCGCGATACACTTATCTGGGCTATGGGTGAGTGGATTCATAACATGATGGATGCTTGCCGTGCCGACGATGGTACACTGCTCGTTACAGCATGGGATGTAGTCAACGAGGCTATCTCCGGTGGCAATGCCGACAGTGAAGGCGCTTATGCTTTGCAGCATGACAATGGCGATCCAAGCAACTTCTTCTGGCAGGACTACCTGGGCGATATCGACTACGTACGTACTGCAGTGAAGTTCGCACGTGAGTATGGCGAGAAGGACATCAAGCTGTTCATCAACGACTACAACCTCGAGAGCGACTGGGACAACAACAAGAAACTGACCAGTCTCATCAAGTGGATTGAGCGTTGGGAGGCTGACGGCGTGACCAAGATCGACGGTATCGGCACTCAGATGCACATCTCTTGCTATGGTAATCCTACTACACAGGAGAGCAAGAAGAAGGGTATTGAAAACATGTTCAAACTCATGGCTGCTACAGGCAAGCTGGTACGTGTCAGCGAGCTCGATATGGGTTATGTCGATGCCAACGGCAATACCGTTATGACAGCAGACATGACAGAGGAGCAGCATCATCAGATGGCCGACCTCTATAAGTGGATCATCCAGAAGTACTTCGAGATTGTTCCTGTTGCTCAGCAGTGGGGCATCTGCCAGTGGTGCGCTACCGACGCTCCTGCTGGTGGTGGCTGGCGTGGTGGCGAGCCCGTTGGTCTCTGGGATCAGAATTACTACCGCAAGCATACCTATGCAGGCTTTGCTGATGGTCTTGCTGGTAAATGATATTACCTCAAGAGGTAATTTTTAGAACTTTACATTGTGCGGAGCCCGGGTCTGGGAAGATCTGGGCTCTCTTTTAACCAAAAACCACACCTGTAATGAAAAAGATCAATACAATATTAATTACCTTGTTGTGCCTCATCGCCCAGCATACAACACTTAACGCGCAATCCGACCCTAACTTCTACATCTTCCTGTGTTTCGGACAGTCGAACATGGAGGGTGCAGCAAGACCAGAGGCACAGGACCTCGTTAGTGCAGGACCACGGTTCCTGCTCATGCCGGCAGTCGATGACCCACAGCGAGGACGTAAGAAAGGTGTATGGTGCGAGGCCACACCTCCGCTCTGCCGTCCTAACAACGGCCTTACACCTGTCGATTATTTTGGTCGTACGCTTGTGAAGTCATTGCCTGACAATATCCGTATCGGTGTCATCCACGTGGCCATCGGAGGCATACGCATTGAGGGTTTTATGCCTGACAGTATTGCTAACTATGTAAAGACGGCCCCCAGCTGGATGAAGGGTATGCTCGAGGCTTACGGTAACAATCCCTATGAGCGTCTTGTTGAACTGGGTCGGTTGGCACAGAAAGATGGTGTCATCAAGGGCATTCTCATGCATCAGGGCGAGTCTAATACTGGCGAACCCGACTGGGCATTGAAGGTGCAAAATGTCTATGACCATCTGTTAGGCGACTTGGGACTGAAACCCGAGGAGGTGCCTCTGTTGGCAGGTGAGGTGGTCCAGGCTAACGGACAGGGACAGTGCATCGCCATGAACCGACAGATACAGGAACTGCCAAAGACCATCCATACGGCACAGGTCGTGTCGTCTGATGGATGCACCAATCTGGCAGACCGCCTCCATTTCGACGCAGCAGGCTATCGTGAGCTGGGCTGTCGTTATGGTGAGCTTATGAGTAAGCTGTTAGGCTATGATCCCGTACGTCCGGTCTTTGAGAGCCATAAGCCGCTGGACGTGCCTGCAGATGCAGTATTAGCCTCTACCACCATCCCTGGTCAGGACTTCCCAAAGGTAGGCCCCGACCGTCGTGCCTACTTCCGTGTCGAGGCTCCTGAGGCTCGCTCTGTCGTTCTCGACATTTGTAACAAGAAGTATCCCATGCAACCCGATGGACAAGGCGGATGGATGGCAGTCACTGATCCGTTGGTTGTTGGTTTCCATTACTATTTCATTAATATTGGTGGAGCCAATGTCATCGACCCCTCTACAGACGTCTTCTTCGGCTGTAACCGTCAGGCAGGAGGTATTGAGATTCCTGAAGGACCTGAGGGCGATTATTATCGTCCGCAGTTAGGCGTGCCTCATGGCCAGGTGCGTAGCATCTACTATCATGCTGCCTCCACTAACGAGTGGCGCCATGCCTTGGTTTATACGCCTGCCGAGTACGAGAAGGGAAAGAAACGTTATCCTGTGCTCTATCTGCAGCATGGCATGGGTGAAGA